>Ga0210049_1002629_pt1 | contig 16709 bp, 16 predicted proteins | sample CryGeyCG2014_300_2_FD_183964 | JGI IMG/M metagenome (GOLD analysis project Ga0210049, IMG submission 183964) | Groundwater microbial communities from aquifer - Crystal Geyser CG06_land_8/20/14_3.00 (SPAdes) (version 2) | ecosystem: Environmental > Aquatic > Deep subsurface > Groundwater | place... | reverse complement strand
TATTTCACAGCTAAATTTCTTTCGGGAAGATTAAAGTCTCCTACCTTTCATCTTGGTCATTACAAATTACATTTGCACCATTGGTTATATGGTTTGGGATTTTTAATTTCGGCAATTTGGTACCAATTTTTACCATTTCCCCAATTTTCTTTTGGTTTTTTAGGTGGTGTGGTTTTTCAGGGAATAACTTCCTATTCTGATTGGCATAGAATCCTGGTTAGAAGAAAATAAATAAACCAAAAAGCGCGGCCCGCGGGCCGCGCTTTTTGTAATCGAACCTTATTCTTTCAGTAAGTAGGCAGGTAACTTTAAACCCATTTTTCCTAAATTACTCAGAATTGACCCAACCAAAGCCAAAATGATTAGAATATAGGCAACAGAAACTATAAGAACCAAACCAGGTAGGGCCTGAGCCACCATTTCTAAAACAGCAAAACCCAAAACATACCCCAAAACTCCCTTTTTCATAAAACCGGCTAATTTTCCCAGGCGGAAATCTTTCTTTATCAAAGCAGCAACAATTCCCAAAACCACATCAACGGCTACCAGAATTAAAATCCACTGAACCTGGGTTGTCCCAAATAAAGCAACTAATTGTAGCATATTTTATTTTCGATTATTTTTAAATCGACCTTTATTTCCCAAATTATTTAATTCTAGCGCAATTTCCAGCCAGACCAAGCCCAGTTATCCACAGCCAGTTGAATTTTCTCTCAAAATGAGTTATTCTAAGTTATACAAATATATACGATGAACAAAAAAGCCATTCCCGGCATTATTATTTTTGTCATAATTATTGGTATCTATTTTGGCCTAATTCAAAAAGAGGCTCCAGCTTTGAACTTGGTAAAAGTAGCCAAAGGGAATATTGTTCAAGAGGTTTCAGAAACCGGTCAGGTGAAAAAGGGCGAAGAAATAAAGCTCAGTTTCAAAAATTCAGGGAGGATTGAAAAAATCTATGTTGAGGTCGGCGAAAAAGTAAAAGCCGGAGATGTTTTGGCAAAATTAGAGACTGCCGACCTGACGATTCAACTTCAAGAAGCAAAAGCTGTCCTTGCTTTAGCTCAAGCCAAATTAGATAAGTTGTTAGCTGGTGCTAGTTCTGAAGAAATCCAGAAAGCGAAAACTGTTGTCGCTAATGCTAAAACAGCTTTACAAAACGCAAATCAGAATCTTCAAGACCTTCAAGCTCAGGCGGCAGAAAATCTAAGCGCAGCTGATGAAGATGCCTTGAATGCTTTAGAGGACGCTTCCCTGAAGGCTGAAAATGCTCAAAATTTAGTCGATTTGATTCAAAGAACTTACTTTACTGTCAACGATCAAGAAGGATTAAAAGTTAAAGAAAGCAAAGAAAAAATTATTGAGGCAACTTCTCAAATAAAATCCTTCTCAAAAGAAAACATTGAATCTTCTCTCAGTCAGACCAAAGAAAAATTATCAGAAATTTCCGAGGCTTTAAAAGTTATCCGGGAAACCTGCCAAAGCCCTTCTTACCTGGGCCTCGTTTCGGCCACCGATAAAAGTTCTTTAGATACTCATCGCGGCTATATCAATACGGCTTTAACTAATGTTGTCAATTCTTATCAGACAATTACCTCAACCAAACTGGCAGACGAAACCTCCCTCAACGTTGCCAGAGCTCAGGTCTCCAGGGCTGAAGGAGCGATAATCGCAGCTGAAGACGATTTGGCTCTTATTACTGCTTCTCCCAGACAAGAAGATATTGATTTGTATCAGGCTCAGGTCAGACAGGCTGAAGCGCAAGTTCAGCTTTTGGAAAATCAAATTGAAGAAACAATTTTAAGGAGTCCAATTTCAGGTCAAATTACAAAAGTTATTAAAAGAATAGGGGAGACAGTTCAGCCGATGATGAAAGATGTAGTAATTTCTTTAATTCCAGAAGAACCTTTCCAAATTGAAGTTGATATTCCCGAAGTGGAGATTGGAAAAATTGATTTGAGAGATCCCTCTAAAATTACTTTAGATGCTTTTCCAGAAGAAGAATTTTCTGGCAAGGTAATTGAAATTGAGCCAGCTGAAACTATAATTTCCGGAGTGGTTTATTATAAAATAAAAATAGGTCTCGATACTGAAAATACTAAAATTAAACCGGGAATGACTGCTAATGTGACAATCATTACTGATTTTAAAGAAAATGTTTTAATTTTACCCCAGAGAGCAGTGCTCGAAAGAAATGGGAAGAAGTTTGTTAGAGTTCCCGAAGACAGCACTTTTAAAGAAATAGAAGTTCAGACCGGTTTAAGGGGTTCAGGAGGAGAAATCGAAATTATTTCTGGCTTAAAAGAGGGAGATAAAGTAATTACCTTTATAAAAAGTGATTGAAGTTAAAGATTTAAAAAAATATTACCAAGGTGATTCAGTCGTAACCAAGGCTCTGAATGGAGTCAGCTTTTTTATTAAAGAAGGAGAATTTGTAGCGATTATGGGACCTTCTGGTTCTGGAAAATCTACCCTAATGCATATTATGTGTTTTTTAGATAGGCCAACCTCTGGAACTTATAAATTTAGAGGGAAAAGTATTGATGAGTTATCGGAAGATGAATTAGCCAGAATTAGAAACAAAGAAATGGGCTTTGTCTTCCAAACTTTTAATTTACTTTCCCGAACCACCGCTTTAGATAACATCAAACTTCCTTTAGTTTATACTGGCCTTTCAGCAAAATTAGAAAATGAGATGGCCCAATCGGCCATTGAGGCAGTTGGTTTATCTCATCGGACTTTTCATTTTCCAAATCAGTTAGCTGGCGGAGAACAACAAAGAGTGGCCATTGCTCGGGCTATTGTTAATCAGCCTTCAGTAATTTTTGCTGACGAACCAACCGGTAATTTAGATTCAAAATCCGGCCAGCAAATAATGGATATTTTGCAAAAACTTAATGCCGAAGGTCATACCATAATTTTAGTTACCCATGAAAGATATACGGCTGAAATGGCTCAAAGAATTATTCAATTAAAAGATGGAAAAATTATTTCTGATGAAGTAGTTGACCATCGAAGGTTTGCCAAAGACGGCCTTATTAAGTAAATTCATGAAACTGTCTGATTCTCTAAAAATTGCCTTTACCGGTTTGGAGACGAATAAAACTCGTTCTTTTTTGGCAATGCTGGGGATTGTTATTGGGATTTCAGCAGTAATTGTGATGTTATCAATTGGCCAGGGGGTTCAAAATGTTGTTCTTTCTCAGATAGAAACAATGGGGCACAATGTTGCTTTTGTTATTCCAGGGGGAACAAAGCAAGAAAAAGGGCTTCCCCAATTTTCTTTAGGAATGATGGAAGTAAAAACCCTTAAGACTGCTGATGCCGAAGCTCTTAAAAAGGGTTTTTATATTAAAGAGGTAACACCAATTGTTTTTGGACCAGCAGTTTTAAATTATAAAAATGAAACCAGGAGAAGTGATTTTACCGGAACGGTTTCTAATCTCCAGAATCTAAAAGGTTATAAAATGCTGGAGGGAAATTTTTTTACTGAAGATGAGGAGAAATCTATGCAAAAAGTAGTAGTAATTGGAAAAACTGTAAAAGAGAAAATGTTTAAAAATCAAAAGGTAATTAGGGAGAGATTAAAAATAAATCGTCAACCCTTCAGAATAATTGGAGTAATGGAAGTAGAAAAAATGGGAGGCAGTCATTTTATAGATGTAAATGATAAAGTTTTTATTCCTCTCTCCGTAGCTCAAAAACAGATGTTGGGCACCGATTATTTTACCGCTATTTTATTACAATCAACTAGCGCCGAAACCCTTGATTTGGCAGTAGCTGAAGCTGAAGAAATTTTAAGGCAAAGACACGGAATTAAAGATTCTTCTCAGGATGATTTTACAATAATGAGCCAAGAATACATTGCCTCCACCTTTAATCTAATTGGAGGAATTCTAACAATATTTTTAGCCGTGGTAGCCGGCATTTCTCTGGTAGTGGGAGGAATTGGAATTATGAACATTATGCTGGTTTCGGTAACCGAAAGAACCAGAGAAATTGGTTTGAGAAAAGCAGTGGGGGCCAGAAAAAAAGATATTTTAAATCAATTTTTATTGGAGGCAGTAACTTTAACTATTTTGGGAGGAATGATTGGTATTATCTTTGGGTTTATCGGTTCTTATTTAGGAGGTATAATTTTAGGGAAAATCTTAGATATTACCTGGGGCTTTACTATTTCTTTTAGTGCTATTATTTTAGCTTTCAGTGTGGCTACCGCCATTGGTTTAATTTTCGGAATTTATCCAGCACATAAAGCCGCAGAGCTCAGTCCGATTGAAGCCTTACGGTACGAGTAAAAACATCTTTTATTTTTTAAAGCAAAAATAAGATTATGTGCTGGGTTTATCCAGCCCGAAAAGCCGCCGAACTTTCACCAATCGAAGCGTTGCGCTATGAGTAAATTTTAAAATGGGGAAAAGCAATAAAGGTTTAAGTTCAGAAGAAGCTAAAAAGCTGCTTTTAAAATTTGGGCCAAATCAAATTTTTAAGGCAGAAAAAATCAGTTTTTTGAAAATTGCTTGGCACGAAATTAGAGAGCCAATGATTTTGCTTTTGCTGACTGTTGGATTTTTTTATAGTTTATGGGGAAAACTGGAAGATGCCCTGACTATTTTTGTGGTAATTTTTTTGTTAGTTTTGGCCGAAGTTTATAACGAGTTTCGGGCCAAAAAAGCCATAGCTTCTCTGGAAAAGATTTCCGCTCCCAAAACAAAAGTTCTGAGAGATAGTACAATTTCTGAAATCGATTCAGAAGATGTCGTGCCCGGAGATATTTTGATTTTGACCTCGGGAACCAAGATTGCTGCCGATGCCAAGGTAGAGGATAGTTTGGGCCTCCAGGTTGATGAGTCAGCTTTAACCGGTGAATCCTTCCCCCAAGACAAAAATTATAACAATGAAATTTATGCTGGAACCATCGTTGTTTCTGGCCAAGGAAAAGCCGAAGTTTTCGCCACAGCTAAAAATACAAAATTCGGCAAAACTGCCACTACCTTAAAAGAAGTGAAACCGCCCAAAACTGCTCTCCAGCTGGCCATGAAATCTTTGGCTGGAAAATTGGTTTATCTAGCTCTATTTTTCTCTGTTCTTATTCCAGTAATAGGATTCCTGCGAGGTCAAGACCCAAAAACAATGGTCTTGACCGGCCTTTCCCTTTCTTTTGCCACTATTCCAGAAGAGCTGCCAATTATCATTACTATGGTTTTGGGATTGGGAGCTTATACTCTTTCTAAAAGCAATTTTTTGGTTAAAAGAATTAAGGGAGCCGAAACCTTGGGCAATGTAACGGTTATTGTTACTGATAAAACCGGAACCATTACTGAAAGCCAAATGAAGATTGTTTCGTTTTATCCCGACAATGAAAAAGAAATTATTAAAAAGGAGCTTTGGGCTATTTCGGAGTATTCTTTATCGCCCATGGAAGAGGAGATCAAAAACAAAGCTTTAGAATTAAAAATTAATACCTCGCTTCCGGAAGTGATTCGCCAAAGGAATTTGGGTAATGGCCGAAAATCAAAATCAGTGATAAGAAAAAGCGGGGATGAATTTGAATTATTTACTACCGGAGCACCAGAAGAAATTTTTTCCTTCTGCGATAGTATAGGCAATGATATTAAAAATGAATTAGCCCGGCAAACCTCCAAAGGGAGAAGAGTTATCGCTGTAGCTTATAAAAAATTGGCTGCTGGTGAGCAAAGCCTGGATTTTGCTCAGCTTGAAAAAAATTTGAATTTTATCGGTTTAATCAGTTTTGAAGATCCGCCAAGAAAAGGGGTTAAAGAAACCATTGCCAAAGCGGTCAAGGCTGGAGTGAGAACGATAATGGCTACTGGCGACCACCCTTTAACCGCCCGCTTTACTGCTCAAGAAGTTGGTATTTTGAAAAAAGATGAGAAAGTATTAACCGGTGAAGACTTAGATAAATTGTCAGATAAAGAATTAGAAGATATCGTAAAATCAGTATCAGTTTTTGCCAGAACCAATCCAGAGCATAAATACCGTATTGTTCAAGCCCTTCAGAAAAACAAAGAGGTGGTGGCAGTTACCGGTGATGGAATTAATGACGCTCTGGCTTTAAAAGGAGCAGATATTGGTATTGCTATGGGAATTAAAGGAACCGATGTTGCCAAAGAGGCAGCTGAAGTTGTTTTGGCTGACGACAATTACATTACCATTACCCAGGGGATTTTTGAGGGCAGAAAGTTTTTTGATAATTTGCGAAAAGGAATCAATTATTATTTATCGGTCAAGGTTGCCTTAGTATTGATCTTTCTTCTGCCTGTTCTTTTGGGGGTGCCAATGCCCTTTGCTCCAATTCAAATCATTATTTTGGAACTATTTATGGATTTAGCAGCCTCAATTGGTTTCGTTGCTGAGCCCAAAGAGAAAAATATATATTTCAGGCCGCCCAGAGATCCTGAAGAAAACATAATGAGTAATCGGGTCATTAAAAATATTTTGATTAAAGGAGCAGTCTTATTTTTGGCCGTAACTTCTGTTTATCTTTATGCCTATTTTCAAAATTTAGGACTTAGGCAATGCCAAACCCTAGCTTTTTCTGCCTGGATTTTTGGCCACATCAGTTTAGCTTTTATTTCCCGCTCCGATAAAGAATCAATTTTTTCCTTAGGTCCTTTTACCAATAAAGTAATTAATCTCTGGGCAATGGGAGCAGTTGGTTTTCTTTTATTGGGAATTTACTTACCACTTTTTGGTCAAAGATTTAATTTAGCCGAGATTAGTTTCTGGCAGCTTCTTTTTGTTATTATTATAGTGGCATTGATAACTGGATTTTTAGAGATAAAAAAGTATTTTAAAGAGTCAAAAATATTGATAAAATAAAAATATGGCAATTTTGGAAATTAAAAAATATCCAGACCCATTTTTGAGGAAAAAAAACCAAGAGGTTAAGGAAGTAACTCCAGAAATTAAACAGCTTGCTGAGAATATGGTGGAAACGATGATTAAAAATCAGGGGATTGGCCTATCTGCTTCTCAGGTTGGAGAGCTGAAAAGAATAATTGTTGTTCAGTTAATAAGGGAGAGAACTCCCGAGGAGAGGTCTAAAATAACCCCCCAAATTTTTGTTAATCCCAAAATTATAAAAAAGAGCCGAGAGACTATAATTGATGAGGAAGGTTGTTTGAGTTTTCCAGGATTATTTTTGAAAATAAAGAGGGCTAAGTGGGTGGAAATTGAAGCCCTGAATGAAAAAGGAGAAAAAATTCATCTTGAAACAAAAGGTCTTCCGGCCCGAATTTTCCAACACGAAATCGACCACTTAGACGGCATTTTATTTATTGATCGATTAAGCTTTTGGCAGAAATTAAAATTTAAGTTTAAACTATGAATTTAATTGATAATTTAATTAACGAAGGATGGTTAAAGACGCCGAGGATAATTGAGGCCTTCAGAAAAATCAAAAGGATAGATTTTTTGCCTAAAGGAATGGAAGATTTAGCTGAATTAAACGAAGCCTTGCCCATTGGTTATGGTCAAACCATTTCTCAACCTTTGGTGGTGGCTTTTATGTTAGAGCAATTAGAGCCAAAAGAAGGAGAGAAGATTTTAGATATTGGTTCGGGTTCCGGCTGGACGAGTGCCCTTTTAGGAGAAGTCGTAGGCCCAGAAGGAAAAGTGATTGCAATTGATATTATTCCTGAATTAGTAGAATTTGGAAGAAAAAATGTTGCTAAATATGATTTTATTAAAAGCGGAATAGCTGAATTTATCTGTGCTGATGGGTCGAAAGGATATGAAAGAGAAGCTCCCTTCGATAAAATTTTAGCTTCAGCTTCGGCAGAGCAATTACCCCAGGCCTGGAAAGAGCAATTAAAAATTGGTGGTAGAATTGTTACACCGATCGGTTCTTCTATCTGGCTTTTCATCAAGAAAACAGAATCAGATTTTGCAGAAATCGAATATCCTGGCTTTGCCTTCGTTCCCCTCATCACAAAATAAACATGAAAAGGGTTTTTATAATCTTAATTCTTTTTTTGCTTTCTTTTTGGGTTGGGCAGGGGATTTATTTACCGAAAAGCTCTACTTCAGTCGAAGAGAAATTGTTTTTAGTTGAGAAAGGGCAAAATCTTTTTCAGATTGGGGAAAATTTAGAAAGAGAAGGTTTAATTAAAAATAAATTTTTCTTTGGTTTTTATGTATTAATAAAAGGAGGCCGAGCCAAACTTCAAGCCGGGGAATATTCTTTGACTCCTTCGATGAATATTACTGAAATTGCTCAAAAAATTATTTCTGGAGAAGTGGCAAAAATGGTAGTGACAATCCCCGAAGGATTTAGGGTTCAACAAATTGAAGAACGATTGGGGCTAAAATTACCAGGAGAAAATTTAGAAGGATTTTTGTTTCCCGATACTTATCAATTTCCGCTAAGAGCAAGCGGTGAAGACGTCGTTAAAAAAATGCGAGATAATTTTGAGAAAAAATTTACCCCGTACCGAAACGAAGTTTCTGGTGCGGGGCTAACACCTTTTCAAGTAGTAACGATGGCTTCTTTAATTGAAAAAGAAGTCAAAACTAAAGAAGATAAAGAACTGGTTTCGGGAATCTTATGGAAAAGGTTCAAAAGCGACATGCCTCTCCAAGTTGATGCCGCAATGGAAACCTACGAGAGATTAGGATTGCCGGAGAATCCAATTTGTAACCCCGGTCTTGAAAGTATCAAAGCCGCAGTGTATCCTAAAAGTAGTGAATATTGGTATTATTTATCAACGCCAGAAGGCGAAACCATTTTTAGCAAAACCTTAGAAGAACACAATTATGCCAAATCAAAATATCTCAGGTAAAAAAATTGTCATCATCCTTGCTTTTCGGGATTTTCGAGATGTCGAATATTTTGTGCCAAAGGAAATTTTAGAAACTGCGGGAGCTGAAATAAAAACTGCTTCGACCAAAATGAGAAAAGCTCTCGGAGCGGATGGGGGAGAGGTAAAAGTGGATTTATTAATTTCCGAAATCAATATTTCATCTTTTGATGCCGTAGTTTTTATTGGCGGTCCCGGTTGTCTTGAAAATCTTGATAATGAAAATTCTTATAGAATAGCCAGAGAAACAGTTTCTCAAAATAAGGTTTTAGCTTCAATTTGTATTTCTCCAACCATTTTAGCTAAAGCCGGAGTTTTGAAAGGGAAACGGGCTACCATTTGGAGTTCGCCAATGCAAAGAGGTCCGGTGAGAATCCTGGAGGAAAATGGCGCAATTTATCAAGATGAAGATGTAGTGGTTGATGGAAAAATCATTACCGGTAAGGGTCCCGAAGCAGCTGAAGAATTTGGCAAGACAATTGTTGAGGCCTTGACAAAGCAATAGAAACAAATATAATTAAGTCAGCCGTAGACAATGGGCGTCCAATAAGACCCATCGAGGCGAGGTGCTTTTTATTGTCTGCGGCAAAACGCAGATTTTTCTTTTTATGGCACAAACTAAAGCCCAAAAACAAAAAATCCTTGACCAATTGAAGGAAAAAATTGCCAGACAAAAAGCAATGATTTTTGTTGATTTTACCGGCTTGAAGGTAAAAGACCTTTCTAATTTAAGAAAAAAATTAAAAGGAATAACGGGTGATGAGATAAAAGTGGCAAAGAAAACCTTATTAGGATTGGCTTTAAAAAGCGCCAAATTAGAGCTTGAGATAAAAAAAATACCGGGCGAAATTGCCGTGGTCTTTGGTTATCAAGATGAAATTTCTCCAGCTAAAATAATTTGGCAATTTTCCCAGGAAAATCCCAATTTAAAGATTTTAGGAGGCGTTATTGAGAATAAATTTAGAGAGGCTGAGCAAATTATTACTTTAGCTCAATTGCCAATCAAAGAAGAACTTTTGGCAAAATTAGTTGGGAGTATTTTTGCTCCGGTATCAAATTTTGTCAATGTTTTACAAGGAAACATTAAAGGTCTAATATATGTTTTGGCAAAAGCCAAAACATAAATTTCTAATTTCTAATTTCTAAAATTATGGCAGAAAAAAAAGAGGAAGAAAAAATTGAAGTTCCCGAGAAATTTAAGAAGTTGGTTGAGGAAATTGCGAAGATGTCTGTGTTGGATTTGGCTGAACTGGTGAAGGTTCTGGAGAAGAAATTTGGAGTTTCTGCAGCCGCACCAGTAATGGCGAAAATTACAGCTGCTCCAACAGCCGCAGCTCCAGAGGCTGAAGAAAAAACCGCCTTCAATGTTGTATTGACCGCGGTGGGCGACAAAAAGATTGAGGTGATAAAGGTTGTTCGAGATATTACTCAAAAAGGCCTAAAAGAGGCCAAGGATTTGGTTGATACTGCAGCTACCGGTCCGCAAGTCGTGAAAGAGAATGTTAAAAAAGAGGAAGCCGAAGCTCTCAAGAAAAAATTTGAGGCAGCCGGAGCGAAAGTAGAACTAAAATAAAATCTGGTAAACCTTGAGGCCATTTAAGAGGTAGATTGTTTTACCATTTTCAGAGACCCCGAAATCTAAGAGATTATCGAATTTTTCGCTTTGGAATTGTTTTACAATTTCTCCTTTTTTATTTAAAATGACAATTCGATTTTGCTCGGGCTCTAAAAAATAAAGATAGGGCAGATTAGGTAAAGTAAAAATCTTTGAAAAATTTTTAGGAGAGGGAAAGATATCTAAGGTTATTGTTTCTTTGGGCCAGCCCCCGTAATATTTGGTAATTGAATTGTCTTTATTCAAAATCCAAATCGAGCCATCAACTACCATTGATTTTGAGTTGGTGGCTTTTTTTGCTTTTGGGGCTAACCAAAATTGAGGAGAGCCCCATTGAAATTCTTCCAAATAGGGGTATTTTATAATTTCGCCTTGTTTTCGGGCAAAGATATAAAGGTTTGATTTGTAGGAAGATAAAGAATCGTAATTAAAATCCGAGAGAAGCTGAAGCGAAGAAAAGTTTAATTGGTCGTCTTTTAAAATAGTCAATTGGTCGGGCTTTTCAAAAAATACTGCCGAATCGCCCAGCGTCACCGCGTCATTAAATTTTTTGTTAATGGGGATAACTTTTCCAACCCCCTCCTTGGTTAATGAAAATAAGTTTTCAGCGAAAGCATTGAAAAAATAAAGCCTATTGGGACTCGCCACCATTTTTTGAGGAACAAATTCTGCTTGATTGAACTCAAAAAACAACTCTGGTTCCTCAATTATTACCAACTTATTTAACTGATAAAGATTTTTTGAAATAGTCTCTTTTAAAGAAAGGATTCGATTACTAAAATCTGAAGGTAGTGTAGGAGCAATTTCAGATAAGGGGGAGATTTCTTCCCAGCTCTCTTTAAGAAGTAAATTTGCTTCTTTTTTTGCTTGTGGTTTTGTCTCTTTTAAAATTAAAAAGGTTTTAGCCTGATTAACTTTTTCTTGAATTTTCTCTAAGGTAGCCTGATAAATTTCTAACTGTTGTTTTTCCTCTCTTTGAGTTAAAACCCATCCCAAAGCTAAGAAAAAAATTAAAACCAAAACCAAGATTAAATTTTTATTTAACTTAGGAAATGTAAATTTAGGAATTTTAAGTTTGGGAAATTTTTTAAATTCCAATCTCGGTTTTTTGATTAATCCTCTAATACGAATCACGATCGGACTAAAAATTTCTTTCAAAGAAAACTCTCTGGGTTGAGGAAAAATTGTCTCCCTTTTGCCCATCGCGATCTCTTTACTTAAGTAAATTAAAAGACAAATCCCGGAGATTTTAGATAATAAATCATTTTTAACTTTTAAAACCTCGCCCAGTTTTTTCTCGTCGAAGGGCTTAATTTTGGCGATTTCATTTGGTATATTCTGACTCTGAAAAGTTTCATAAACCTCTTTTGTCAGGGCTAAAAGAATATCATTTTCCGCTAATTTTCCCGAAATAATATTTCCGAATATTTTTAGAGGGTAGGGCTCGAAATCCTCAAGTTTCAATTTCTGGTCAATATCGAGCACCCCCCCCTTTCTCAGGAGAAGAAATTTCAAATCGCCAACTTTAGTAAAATTTAATTCAAAGCTCTTCAAAGATATCACTCCAAAACTAAGGTTGCCCAGCCAGCTAACATCTCCACGTTTGGCAATATTTTCTAAAAAATCATTAGCTTCTTTTAAACTATTCTTGAGTGATTTTTCTGGTTTAACCAAGGTTGAGCTATAAAATTTTTCTTTGATTATCTTTGCCAATCTTTCCAAAAAGCGAATGTTTTGCGGCAAAACATTTTTCAGCAGGCCCAGCATATATAAACTGCCTACCCTTTTTTCATAAATATTTTCCGGCTCAAAACAAAAACTATCAAAGATTAAATCCTCTTTAGTTTTAGGGTTGAAATGGAATTCAAATATTTGCATACTTATTCTATTTTAAGATTTTTTTAAAAAAATCACAAATCCTTGACTTTTTTATTTATTTATTTCAAAATAATAGCAGCGACTCTAAGGAGGTTTAAAATGGAAACATTGGAAAGATGGAGAATTACTGTAGGAGAACTTGGTCAACAGTTCGACCTGGACTTTTCCAACGGTAGAATCGTAAATATGGTTTGTGCTGGCGTCCACCGTCTTTGCAATGGGTTTGTAGATTACCGAGAGGTTTCGGCAACCCATTATGTTTTAGCTTGCGGTGGTTGTGGTTTAAGTATTCCCATCCCAAAAGAAGTTCAGACAAAAGCCCAAATCCTAGACTTCTTTATCCAAAAAGGATTTCATAAAAAAGGAGAGGAAGTTAGGGTTTGCCTCAAATGCGAGGGAAAGGGACAGATACGCCAGACAGAATTTAAGGAAGAAAAAGACTGGACTGCTGGTAATTTCAAAACGGCAGTAAAAGAAATTAGGACAACAATCAATTGCCCGGAGTGTGCAGGAAAAGGTCTCCTTTAAGAAGATTACTGAGCTAAGGGTGGTAAAAGCCACCCTCTTTTGTTTACTAATTTGATAAAATTTGCTAATTTCAAGATAGTCGGGCACTTGGCGCAGTGGTTAGCGCGCTGCACTCACATTGCAGAGGTCAGAGGTTCAAATCCTCTAGTGCCCACTTTTAAAAGACCGACCAATTAAACTAACTGGTCGGTTTTAAAGTAGGATTGACTATTCCTCATTGACTTGTATTTAGCAAAAAGCTCTGAGATTTCAGCTGGCAACGGCCGGCCCTGGCGTCGATAGACACTCGTTAAATAGTTGATTTTTCCTCGGATTGTTCTGAAGGTGCTTTCTGAAAAATCTTTCTCTTCCAAAGCTCCGAGGATTATCCAAACACACTCTCCCAGTTTTTCCTCAGCCACATTGATTACCCGTTCTCCATCTTCGGTTTCCTCGATGACTAAACCAAGAAACTCAAAATGGACATCCTTCCCGTGAGCTTCCCGATAAGAAGTTTTCTCTTCGGGAATTTTGTAACGGTCCAGACTGAGACTTTCCACGGTCTTGATTGCTGTCCTTCTTTCCATATCAGGAATTGTCCTTTCGGTTGTCGATATGGCGAAATTATCAACATAACGACTAATCTGATAACCTCGCTTTTGAGCAAAATGCAGAAGGATTTGATCAATGTCTTTCAGGACTAAATTAAAGATGTATGGCGAGGAAGTGTAGCCCAGGGGCAAGAAACCATCTTCGAGTTTTCCAGTCGGGGAATAGCAGACTAACTCAGTCATCAGATCGGCCACTTCTTCTCCGAAGCCAATTTGCCAGCCAATCTTTCGAAGGCTAAATTGGACTTGTTTCCGGCTTGTCGAGGGGAAAGCGTCTTTGATATCAAAAGTGAAAAAAGCCTTTGCCCAGAGATGAGGCAGGATTGCCGTTCGGTGTGACCTTCCAGCGACAAAGCCATGCGAAATCTCAGAGACAGACTGACCATAGATTATACTGGCAATCCTGGTTTGGATTATGTTTAGGGGTCGGCGGGCAGCTTGGATTTGTCTTTCTCCGCCCGATTCCTTGGGAATATGCCCAATCCAATAAGCCGTCTTTTTTTCTATCATCAGTAGGGCTTGGAGGATAAAACCTGGAGGAATATTCAGAATCTTAGCCAGTTCTACAGCCGCTTCTTTCTGCTTTGAGGTAATCAATCAAATCACCCCCTTTCCAATATAGAGTTTTGAAGTTCCTGATTTATTTCAGCAATTTTGGAGGCAACTGTCAAATAAGCTGGATTTTTAGATAAAAACGAGATAAAATAAAATTATTACCCCCGAGCTCAGCGACCCACGATGCCAAAAGATAAAAAATTCTTCATTGGAATTGACTTAGGCGGAAAAGAAAAACGTTCAACCGGAATCTGTGTTCTAGAGGAAGCAAAAGGGTTTCTTTTCCCCTCAGAAATCTGGTGTCAAAAATGCCAGGATGTTTTTGGTAAAGATGTAATAAAGAAAATCAGTCCTTATTTAAAAGAGACAAAAGTAATAGCTATCGATGCTCCTTTAACTCGGGGAAGGGGAAAGGGGAAAATGAGACTGTATGAAAAATTTTTATCTCAAAGAGTTTTCCGGGAGGCCAAAATTAATCCCATTCCGCCAGCTTTAATGACCAGTTTTTGCGATTTCGCTCTGGAATTAAGGAAAAAATTGGAAAAACGCGGCTTTATTTTAGACCTAAATCTCATTGAAGTTTTTCCGACCTTAATAAATGGACTTTGTGGTAATAATTTAGTTTTAAAAGTTTTAAAGGAAAATCCCCCCTGTCGGAGGGAAAATCAAAAATCGGCCTTAATTTGCGCTCTCCTATCCTATCTTCACTCTAACTTCAAAACTCGTTATTTGGGTTATCGAGACGGATTTTTATTTTTACCAGAATTCTCTTTTTGGAAAAAATCTTGGCAGGAAAAATTTTCTCAGGCCTGGCGAGCGAAACCCTATTTGAAATATCGCCGTTTAATTACTAATATCTTCAAATAACAGAGTTCAAGATTCTTAAAAAATCAAAAACGGCAAAATTTAATGGAAAATAAAACAATTTTTGATGTGGTAGTAATCGGCGGAGGCCCGGCTGGGATGATGGCAGGGGGAAGAGCGGGGGAATTAGGAGCTAAGGTTTTGCTATTGGAGAAAAACGCGGCTTTGGGCAGGAAACTTTTGCTTACAGGAAAAGGCAGAAGCAATATTACTAAAGCTGAATTTAATCCCAGAGAACTTCTCAAAAAATATGGCAGGGAAGGCGACTTTCTTTTATATCCTTTGTCAATTTTTGGCGTCAAAGAAACAATTGATTTTTTTGAGAAAAAAGGGCTAAAAACCAAAGTTGAAAGAGGAAAAAGAATTTTTCCCCAAAGCGACAGGGCAAGTGATGTTTTGAATATTTTGATTAGTTATTTGAAAAAAGGAAAAGTTGAAATAATGACAAATTCGGGAGTAAAAAAGATTATTAAGAAGGAAAAAAAGATAGTAAAAATTATTTTAAGCGGTGGCAGGGAAATTTTAGCAAAAAACTATATTATCTCTACCGGCGGAAAATCTTATCCCGGAACCGGCTCCACCGGCGAGGGATATCAATGGGCAAAAGAACTGGGCCACAAAGTTAATAAGTTAAGACCGGCTTTGGTTCCTTTAAGAATTAAGGAAAACTGGCCAAAAACGGCCCAGGGTTTAAGTTTAAAAAACGTTGAACTGACTGTTTTCCAGAACAATAAAAAACAGGACAGCCGTTTTGGCGAACTTCTCTTTACCCATTTTGGCGTGTCGGGTCCCATAGTTTTGGATTTAAGCGGGAAAGTCGGCGAACTTTTGGAAAAAGGCGAGGTTAAATTAGTTTTGGATTTGAAGCCGGCTTTGGATTTTCAGACATTGGATAAAAGAATCCAATCAGATTTTTCAAAATACAGCCAAAAATTGTTCAAAAATTCTCTTTCTGATTTACTTCCTCAAAAATTAATTCCTATTATCGTTGAATTACCCGGCATAAATCCCGAAAAAAAAGTAAACGAAATAACGCGAGAGGAAAGGCAAAAATTAGTAAGATTATTAAAGGGATTGGAAATGAGGGTAATTTCGCTTTTGGGCTTTGAAACAGCAATTGTCACTTCGGGCGGCGTTTCTCTCAAAGAAATAGATTCAAAAACAATGAAATCAAAACTGATTGAGAACCTCTTTTTTGCCGGCGAAATCATTGATTTAAAAGGACCGACCGGCGGCTACAACCTCCAACTCTGCTGGAGTACCGGCTATTTGGCCGGTCAATCCGTTGCCAAGTTTTAATAAACAAAAAACCCGGCGAGCGCCGGGTTTTTTGTTTAGGATTATCTGCTGAAATCCCTTTTGGGTCTTCTTTTTGCCCAGCACTCTTTGCAGTAAATAGGTCTGTCTGCAGCTGGTGCAAAAGGGAGTTCAGTAATTTCTACCCCGCAGTCTGAGCATTTCCAATTGCCCTTGACCATTTCTCGGGGCGCAAATCCTCTGTCTGAATCGTATGCCATGTTATTTTTTTTGATGAATAAAACTAAAAAGCGACCTTGAAACTCTAAGCCGCTCTACTTAACTACTACTTTAATGTTTTAAGCGAAGAGGACTTCGTCCTCTTCTTTACCTTCGCTTCCATTGCGGAAGCTTGGTGATTAAAGACTCGACTAAGATACTTCGACTTATCGTCTACCCCCATTATACACCACCCATAAACAATGTCAAGCCCATGTACTGGTCCATATGATATGATACACCCAGCTCTTGAAAAATATGAAAGGAAAGTATAATGGATGCCGTATGACAATATACGGCACAATTCTTCCCGGAGCAGCAACTATTGTCCGTTCCGCTGCT
>Ga0210049_1002625_pt1 | contig 16715 bp, 13 predicted proteins | sample CryGeyCG2014_300_2_FD_183964 | JGI IMG/M metagenome (GOLD analysis project Ga0210049, IMG submission 183964) | Groundwater microbial communities from aquifer - Crystal Geyser CG06_land_8/20/14_3.00 (SPAdes) (version 2) | ecosystem: Environmental > Aquatic > Deep subsurface > Groundwater | place... | reverse complement strand
GTCTACACTCCCAAACATACGTCGTGGCTCAATCAAGTCGAATGCTGGTTCAGCATCCTGGTTCGCCGTCTCCTCAAGCGTGCGAGTTTCACGTCTGTCGAGGAACTGCGGGAGAGAATTCTGGCTTTCATCGAGTTCTTCAACAAGACGTTAGCGAAGCCCTTTAAGTGGACTTACCAAGGCCGACCCCTCACTGTATAAATGGTGTGAAACTTGCAAAACGATGCACTAGAAGTGTCCTTGCCGGATATTGTTTCACCCACTCGCTCACCTCTCTGATCGTCTCGGGCTTATCTTGAAGTCATATCTTCCATGGTCCAATCATCTCTCGCCATCCCGCACGCGCAGACCGCTGGCGCTGAGGTTAATGCGCACCAGCGATTCGGACATCCTTTGACCCCATCTTCCCGGAGATGGAAGTGATACTAACCGTCGGTGCGGCGGCTTCGACGGTAACGTTGACCGTATCGTCGACGCCTTCGTTGCCCACCGCATCCGTCGCTTTGGCTTGCAGGGAATGCGCCCGCGGTGTCGTTGCTGAAGTCCACACGACGAGAGTGTTGTCATCGAGACCGCGGCGGTCGAGTATGACCAGGATTTCGCCCGTTGACCAATCCATTTCCTCGATGCTATCGCCATCGGGACCGTTGGCCGACTTGCCCAGGAACGCGGGACTGGCGAACGGGCGGTCCGTGCTTCCCGGCATGGCGTACGGCAGGTAGATGAAGAAAGGCCGGTCGCGGTTCTCGGTGATGAGCCGGAGGGTCTCCTCCGCGTAACGCTGTGTCAGGTAATCCCGGTCCACGGGCGCCTCGATTGCTTTCTCGCCGCGCATCAGCGGAAGCGGCGGGCTGGTATCCATGTCGTCGCTGTAGGGAATGCCGAAGTAATGGTCGAAACCGTGCCGCGTCGGTAGGAAGGGCGGCTGGTCTCCCAGACGCCACTTGCCGATACAGGCGGTGGCGTATCCCTTCGCCTTGAGCAACCTGGCGATGATGAGTGACTTCATAGGGATGAAGCCCTTTGCGGTCGCACGGCATCAGCACGGCGCGGAATGAAGTTTGGTTGGGCTTTGTCCATGGTTGTTCCTTTGAGTGCGGCTATTCCCTCGCCGAAACCCTCACGATGGGGATGGTTAGGCTCTCACTGTTTGAGGTTCAGCCAACCTGCATTCCAGACTTTCCAGTTGGCGCCCTCGGCGCCGACCCACACCGCCCACTTGTCGTTGGGAGAGACATTGTCGCCCTGGGTTCGAGGTTTGTAGACTCCTACGTTGAAACAGCACCCTGGGGACTCTTTGGGGTTGAGACACACGGCAGCGAGGGGTACGCGCCACTCGGCGGTCCAGCAGCCCGGCTTGCTGGCGGCCGCATACTGCACGGCGCCGCGCAGTCCGTCCGCGCGGGGCTTCGGCAGTCCAGCGACGGCATAGCTGTCGAATTCACCCGTGCAGTCGCCGACCAGATAGAAGAGCGGACCATGACCCTTGTCCTTGGGCCACCAGTCAGCGGCTTCTCCCTCGAAGATGACCTCTGCGATGTCCGCTTCCCCCCACCAGGAGGGCGAGTTGCCTTTGGGCTTGGCCGATTGCCCCGGCTCCAGCTCATGGCGCAAGGCAATGTAGAGGTTCTCCGCGTCTCGTCGCAGCCACATCGTGCTGGGCCGCGCCCTAGTCGGAACGTTCTCCGGGTTGCGGGTGAGAGGATAGCCTTTGGCCGGATCGAGACCGTCCCATTCGGCGGGCTCGAGCTGACCGTCTATTCTGATCTCCGCCGTTCGCGGTAAAGCGCGGCATACGGGCATTTCGGCAATGGGCTTGCGCTCGGTCCGGTCAATCTTCGAAGTATCGAGATAGAGGGTCTCATAATTCCCACTCGGATGACGGACTGGCCAGGAGGCGCGCAGCTCGTCGTTGTAGAGTCCCATCTCCTTGAGCGGCAGGGGCTCGAACAGACAGGTGGCGAAGACGGGCGAGTCGGGCTTCAGTTCGAAGTCGCCGCCATCGGCGTCCCGGAACCCCGGGTCGGCTTTCTCCCAGTTCCGCTCGATGCGGGCATAGCGCATCGTGGTGGCGTTGCCGTAGATGAACTTCCCGTAGTCCACCCCGATGTTCCGGGCCGCGACGTTCCCGCGGACAATCAGCGTCAGGTCCTCCGTGTGCGGCTTGATGGTGGTCAGGCGCGGATAGCGGACGCTCCAGGGTGGCTCGGTCACCTTCATCTTGGCGAGGAACGCGTCGAGGCCCTGGTAGGCCTTGGCGTAAACCCAGGAGCGATCCTCCATGTGGATACCGGCGCGACAGCGGTGGAACACGTTGTTTTCGATGATGTCGTCACTGCCGCCGAAGAAGACCGCGCCGGCATCCACGTCGACACGGGAGAAGACATTACCGTAGACCGTGACGCCACCATTGACATTGTCGATATATACCACCATGTGGCAGACGCAGTGGTACTTCGAGAGGGTCGCGTTGTGCGGCAGGTGGTGCCAGTAGTTGTAGCGCACGACCTGGCCTCGCTCCGCAAGCGCTGCCACGCCGCCATACATGTACCATGCCCCTGCGTCACCCGCTTCGTGCGTGACGTCGTGAATCTCACAATACTCGGTCACGTTGTCGTTGCCGCTGATCAGAAACGCCTGGTGGGGCGCATCGTGAATGAGGCAGTGCGACATGCGCACTCCCACTCCTTTCACGCCGATACCCGGTTGATAGGCGCCACGATTCCAGTGGGCGAAGTGGTGGATGTGGCAGTTCTCAACAACATGCTCGGAGGAACGCAGCGTGGGCAGATCGCCGCCCGTCAGCGTCACGCCCGCATTGCCCAGGTAGGCCAGATCGCAGCCGACCAGGGCATGACCGCGCCCTCCCGTGATGTCTACGCCCTTGCAGCCCATGTTCCGAATGACGCATCCGGCCAGCAGCACGTTCTCGCCGTCTTTGACGACAACGCCATGCTGACGACCGGCCTCAAGGGTGAAACCGCGCAGGACCACGTTCGAAGCCCCTTCGGTCGCAACGACCGGTATCTCAAGCATGGATACCACTATCTCGGCACGCTTGACGGGCGACGGAGGCCAGAAATAAAGAAGACTCGTGTCGCGATCCAGATACCATTCGCCGGGACTGTCCAACTCGCAGAGCAGATTGATCCCCTGATAAGGGGAGCCTTTGACCATGTTGGGTTGCTCCTTGGAACCGGGAGCGAGGTTCCAGTCGATCTGGATTCGCTTCTTCTCTGGATCGACGCGCAGGATCTTCCGATAGGATGAGAAGAAGGCATACTGCCAGTAGCCGAACAGCCAGGGGTCGGGTTCCTTCGCCCAAGCGTCCGGCCGCGGGTTCGAGTAGTAGAAGATGTCGGAGTTCTTGACGAGGGTCCGCCCACCGTCGCGAACGGCTTCCTGGTCGCCGAGCTCGACGAGGGCGAAGCGTTCGCTCATCTTGGGCGTGTCGTTCGGCCAGCGTGCCAGGGACATGGGGACGCCGTCGCAGAACAGCTCTAGGTGCGCAGGCGCATCCATGCTGGCCAGCTTCCCGAAGAAGTCGGTGCCGCGCGGGCGCAACGTGCCGAAATCCGAGATGCCGGCGGCACGGAGATCAGCCTGCAGAACATGGCTGCGGGCGGCTTCGGGAATGCGCCGCGCGGCCGGGCTGTCATTCACGGGTGCGAAGTTTGAGATGGCCTGCCCTGCCCGCAGAATCGGCCGTTCGCCGGGGGCAGCGCGGTAGACAACCGGTGCCGCCGCCGTGCCGGAGTCTTCGGCGGTCAGCGTGAAGCTCTGTTTCAAGCGGGGATACACGCCCCCTTTGAGGACAATCGCGACGCCGGCCGGAGGCAGCGATTCTTTCTTGCGGCGTTCGCGCATCGCGTCCCGGGCTCGTTCGAGGGTTCGGAAGGGCCGCGCCGCTGTCCCCGGGTTCGCGTCATCGCCGTTTGGGGCAACGTAGAACCAAGGCGTGGCGCCATTGATGCGCGCGATGCGCCGCTGTCGCTCATTGCAGGACGGCTGGCCGTCGATCAGAGTCTCGATGTCGCGCAGCCGGGTCATCGCCTCGACCCGGAAGGCCTCGTGCTTCGCTACGAAGAAATCCCGCGTCTTCTCATATTCACGGCGGGCGGCGGTGTAGTCTCTCTTGTCCCTGAGCATGTCGCCCAGGGCGAGCATGGCGCGGGCGCGGTGAACGAGCATGGCAGAATCGTCCTCAGTCAACTGTTGGAATGCGCCCTTCGCCTCCTCCCTCATCTCGCTTCGAAGAAAGCTCCTGGCCACGAGCAGTCGGGCGTAAGAACGCGCGTCCCGAAAGGCGGGAGAACTCTCGCAGCCGGCAAGGGTCAACAGCGGCTCGAAGCGCTTGCGGTACTTCTGTTCCTCCGCGACGCGGGAGGTCTTCTTACCGCTGGGGGGTGTGGGAATCTGCCGCAAGAACTCCGTCAACCTCCGAGTCAGCACGGCGTCGGGGTTTCCCAGCCCTTCGAATGCCTCCCCGGGGAGGGCTGTACTGAAGAAAGCGAGGTCCGCGATCTCGAAGTCGAGTACCCCTACACCTTCGCTGCATTCGCCAATGCGGAAGTACTTCAGCGTCGTGGCGGGATTATAGTTCATCGAGGTCGTTGTTTCCGCCCGAGACACACCGTCGATCCATAGCGCCAGGTTCTTGTGGTCCCAAGTCACGGCCACGTGGTGCCACTCACCGGGCGTGAAGAATCCCGAGCTGCTGATGCCCCGGCTTCCCTCCGGCCGTCCGAGAGAGAAGTCTATCGTCGAAGTCTGAGGCGAAATTAGCAGGCGCCACCCATTGTAATAGCCACTGCCGGACGCCATCACGCCGCCGATAGTGCGCTTGTAGCCGCCCCGGTCCACTTCTTCCAGCTTGCTGATTCTGAGCCAGCAGCAGAGAGTGAAGCCGGTCTCGCGTATGTCCAGCACAGGTCCCTTCAGCACCCCGTGGAAAATCCGGGTTGAGCGCTGTCCGGGCAGGCTCCCCGCGGTCTCAGTCAGCGGGTCCTTTTCCGGAGCAGGCTCAAAGGTCAACCCCTCCGGCACCTCGCCGAAACGGTACCAGGCGAGACAGTCGCCGCGAGCACGCAGTCGGGCTTGCAGTGTGGACGGAGAAGTCTGAAGTCCGGTCAGTTCAATCGCCTCTACTGAGATCGCCCCACAGATCAACCCCGCAAACATCAACCGGGACACATGGCGATTGCATTTCATGGTTAACTCTCCTCCAGATGGTACTGCGGACGTTATCTTCGCCCGTGCGAAGGACCGCCAATAACCTACGACGGAAGATCCCGATAGAATCGGGGAAGCCGCTTCGTCGTGGCACGGTGGTGACTCCGGCGGCCGATCATCCGTGGCATCGGTTCGCGCTGCGTCCTTCCGGGAAAACTGTACAGGAGGGAGGGCACACAATTGCGAGTCGGTAAGCCTCGCACTACTCTCTCCATACCGAGGCTCCCACGGAGGGGAAGACCGCTGGCAAGGCATAGTGACGCGGACCACCCCGTACTCATCGTCAGCGACCCAGGGGAACCGCAAGACGAGCGCCCTCCATGCTCTGTTCTTACCAATAGATTAAACCAGACATTTCTATCTTGCACAATACCAGACATTTCTAAATTGCGTTGACACTACTCACCGTGACGGCTTGACAAAGGGCGCCAAACTCATTAACATGAACCCAGTGTTCGTAGGGCAAAATGGGGACGCGCTGATGTCTAGAAAAATCCTGATAGCGGATGACGAGGTTTCTGTCTGTCAATTGCTTGGGTTGACTCTCGATACCGAGGGATACGTGACCGAATTCGCCTACGACGGTCTGGAAACCTTGGACAAGGTGCGGGAGTGGAAACCGGACCTGCTGCTTCTCGATGTCATGATGCCCAGACTGGACGGCTGGAGCGTCGTTTCCGAGTTGCGCTCCAGTCCGGATACGGCCGAACTACCTGTAATCATGTTGACCGCCCTCGGACAGGATGAGGCGATGGTCAGCAGCATCATGTCCGGGGCAGACGTTCACCTGACCAAACCGTTGGAGCCCGACGAACTGATCTCGATCGTCAAGCGACTCTGTCCCCTCGATGGCTAAATTCAGCAATCATTTTGAACGATCATCATCGCGTTTGACGCGCCCATTACAGTCGTGAGGGTCAGAGACATGGGGCATAACGTCCTCTCCAAATTCGCGGTTGTTTGTGTCTTCGCTGCGATCACTTTTGCGTCCTACTGCTTCGGGAAATACGTGATCGGAGGCAAGATTGCCAATCGTCAGCAGTCGGTCGAGCAGCACATCCCCGGTGAATACGGCGCGGCGACCGGCTCGAGTTCGGGGGATTCGGACAGTTCTCCCGGTGCTCAGAATGGTGTCGTCTCCTCGCCCGCAGAGAGTTCACCGGGGCAACAACCAGATGTCGTGATCCGTCTTTCCGGTGATCCGCGACAACGAACGAAGCAGGTATCCCCGCCTGAAACCACGCCCGCCGAATCGGACTCCGACCGGACGCCCCCGAAGCCTGTCGAGGCGACTGAGGTCGAGGCGACTAAGGTCGAGGCGACCAAGCCAAAGTCAGTGACAACAAAGAAGGTGGACGATTCCAGAGCCGTGAGCGCCCACAGGTTCATCGCCACGACCGCAAAGGTGGACGCATCCGCCAGGCCCAAACCCACGTCTACGTCTTCCAATACCAGCAAACATCCCGTGTCCCCGGGCGAACCGCGTACTCAGCCGCGGGTGGAGTCGACGAGTGCTAGTGATTCACCCACAACCTACCGAGTCGTCGTGGGATCGTTTCAGTCCAAGGATAACTCCGCTCTGATGGCGTCCGAGCTGCAAAAGAAGGGGTATTACACCTTTACTGCCAAGCAAATCGTCAAAGGAAAGCCCGTCTATCGAGTGCAGGTAGGCGCGTTTTCCGAGTCGGAGCGCGCCGAACAAGTTCGCCGGGAGTTGGAGTCCCAAGGATACACCGCCCGAGTCTCGAACCGGTGAGGGCGGGAACCAATAGGCAGGAGCGGTGCGCGCTCAAGCTCCTCGCAATCGACCTCGACATGCTGGAGTTCGCAGGGGTGGGGGTTGCGATGGGAAACGCCCTCGACGAGGTGAAGGCCGCCTCGAACTGCATCACCGAACCCAACAACAACGGCGGGGGGGTCAAAGCGATCAACCGATTCGTGCTGTCAGGGTGAGGCCACCTGCGGGACGGAGGGCAACACCTCACCCATCTCATCACCGCTCACGTATGATACTCCGCGTTGAGTTTCACATAGTCGTAGCTCAGGTCTGAACCCCACACTGTCCACTCTCCATTGCCCAGTCCCAGCTCGATGGTAACGTGGATTTTTTGCTCCTGCATGTGGGACTCGGCTTGTTTGAGGTTGTAGTCGGTTGGGCTGTCGTCGGCAAAGACTGTCTGATTGCCGATCTTCACAACCAGACGTTCCTGCTTCACTCGCGCGGGGGCCCGCCCCACTGCTGCGGCGATGCGACCCCAGTTGGGATCACCGCCGAACACCGCGCATTTCCAGAGAAGTGAACTGGCGACGGTCATGCCTACCCGTTTTGCTTCCACATCGCTGGCAGCTCCTCGGACGCATATCTCCATCAGCCGCGTTGCGCCCTCGCCATCGCGCACAACCTGCTGAGCCAGAAACCGGGTGACGAAGTGCAGCGCGTCCCTGAACCGCGCGTAGTCCTTGCCCTCGGCGTCCATAGCGGCGTTCCCGGCGAGACCGTTGGAGAGCAGCACCGCCGTGTCGCTGGTGCTGGTATCTCCGTCGACACTGATTGAGTTAAACGACCTCTCCACCGCGTCTTTCAACAACGGCTGCAACAACCGAGGCGCGATGGCGGCATCGGTTGCCATGTAGCAGAGCATCGTGGCCATATTCGGAGCAATCATTCCGGCCCCTTTGCAGATTCCTGCAAGTGTGACGGTCTTGCGCCCGAGTTTGACGCGGACGGCAATCTCCTTGGGATAGGCGTCGGTGGTCAGAATCGCCCGCGCCGCCAGATGACCGTGCTCGGAGGGATCCAGAGAGGTCTCTTCGGTCCACCGCAATATAACCTTCGCGGCGCGACCGATCCCTTTTCTCACCTGATCCATCGGGAGGGGTCGCCCGATGATGCCGGTGGATGACACCAGCACTTCGTCCGATTTCAATCCCAGATTCTGTGCGGTCAGCGATACTTTCTCCCGGGCGTTCTCCAGACCGGTCTTGCCAGTGCAGGTGTTGGCATTGCCGCTGACGACAATGATGGCTCGAACGTCGGGGGTTTTCAGGTTCTCCTTGCAGACGAGAATCGAAGGCCCGTTGACCTTGTTGGTCGTGAAAGCCGCCGCAGCTACTGTCGGGACCGCGGAGTAGATAAGCGCCAGGTCGTGTCGCTTCCTCTTGACGCCACAGTGCAGGCCGGTCGCGCGAATGCCCGCGACCGATGTCAATGTTCCATCTTCAATAATCTCAAAAGGTTTTGGTGTTGCTGGCATTCTCCTCACATCACTTCATCAGCGCATAGGGATGAGCGTTCAAGCGTGTCCGTCGAAGGACAGCGCTACGGAACGAACGGAGGGTGTTTCAGTCCCATCGTCTCCGGCAGGCGGAAGATAATGTTCATGTTCTGCACGGCGGCGCCGGCCGCGCCTTTCACGAGGTTGTCCAGAACGGACACGGTGATGATCCGGTTGGTTCTGGAGTCAACCTTCCACCCGATGTCACAGTAGTTGGAGCCCACAACGTGCTTGATCTGTGGGAGTAAACCATCCGGAAGAAGACGCACAAACGGTTCTCCCTGATAGCACTCGCCAAAGCGCTGCTGAATCTGTCCCTCCGACACACCCGGCCGGAGAACGGAGTAGGTAGTCGTCAGAATCCCGCGGGCGATGGGCAGCAGGTGCGGCGTAAACGACAGCGTGATGGACTCCCCGGCGATCTCCGCAAGGACCTGCTCGATCTCCGGCGTGTGACGGTGACTGGCAACGCTGTAGGCCTTGAAATCGTTGATTACTTCGGTAAAGAAGAAGTCGAGCGTTAGCTTCGACCTTCCCGCACCTGACACTCCCGATTTGCTGTCGATGACGATGGTAGACAAATCGATCAGCTTGGCCTTCACTAGGGGGAACAGCGCCAGCGACGCTGACGTGGGATAGCAGCCCGGGTTGGCAACGAGTCGGGCGGAGCGAATGGGTTCGCGGTCGATCTCAGGAAGTCCGTACGCTGCTTCCGCCAGCAACTCGTGTTCGGTGTGTTGCACCTTGTACCATTGCTCGTAAACCGACGGATCCTTCAGCCTGAAGTCGGCGCCCATGTCGATGACCCTGGCCCCCTTCCTTAACAGTGGGGGCGCCATCGCAATCGCCTGCCCATGGGGCGCGGCGATAAAGACAACATCGCACACCTCCCCCAGCGTCTCCGCGTCAAATGCAGCAACACGGCGGGGGATGTTGTTCAGAGCATCCCGCAGTTGCGGCTGCACGTCCGCGAGGTCCTGATTTCCTTCGGATCGCACGCGTGACAGGGCTGCAATCTCCGCTTCCGGGTGGGTACTCAGTATCCGGATAAGTTCCCCACCGACGTAGCCGGCTGCGCCAACAATGCCGATATTGATCTTACCCATCGCGATGATTCTTCCTTCCCAACGAAAAGGAGGAGGCACCCAGCGGGTTTCTCCTCCTGCGCGTGTCCGTATGGAACATTAAGTTACTCTCTTGAGTTGGAATTGTCAACTTAGGAGACCCGGACGGGTGCAAGTCAGATTTGTGATCGTCAGCCCTGTAGCCCCTGCTACAGGGGAAACGGTGGGGGCCTCCCCTTTCCCAGACAGCCCCTGCTGTCGGTAAGCTGAGCGAGCGGGGGCTCGCAGGGAACAGGTGGAACCGTCACATTACCCCTGTAGCAGGGCCTACAGGGCTGACAATCACGGCGGACTCACAGAGTCCGAATCATGCGCCATCACAAATCTGACTTGCACTCGACCCGGACGATCGCGGCGGCTGTGAGAGTCTGTCAACAAACGATCCATCAGTGGTTAGGGGAAGCACTGCTCAGCCTGACCGAGATGGGTCACTCGTAGTCGTGATCATAGGGGCTGCTGGCAATCCGATGATGGGCTGGCCATTCCCAACGCCTTCCGCACAACCGTCTCTTCCACCTCCGGCTTGAATGGCGCGGGTAGCCCGAAGTAGAAGTAACTGCCATCTGCCTCGTACCCTCCTTCGGAAAGTATCCTGGCAGTTGGAACGTAAGCGATGATACCGTTGCAGTAGCCGGCGACAATGATCGGCCTGTCCTTCAGTTCTGCTTTGAACCGCAGCGAATACCCAACACACATCTCCCCGGACAGCGCGATGAGTGCAAAGTTACCGCAGGTGAGCGTCTGTATCGTGAAGGTCGCGGAGTTAGCCGGTTGCTGACCAGAGCTGTTGATCTCCAACAGTTTCCTTGCCCATTGGGCGCGGTACTTGTCCGTGCTCGGGTTGGCGAGCAGTTCCTCAAGCTGTTCACGCAGCAGCCGAACTTGCTCCTGCATGTGGTAGAATTTGTGCATGAAAACATGGGTTGCCCCGAAGCAAGCGCTATCGTCTGACAACGGCTTGCCGGCATTGAGTGAGTGAGGGCCCGAGCTATCTGAGGTGTGAGAAGTTGCGAGTGCTGCTCGTATCGGAGGATCCAACAAGCCTCCAGTTGGTGAAGTCGGCCTTGGCGGGATCGTCGGGCGAACCATTCGATCTCGAGGTCGCCGATGCTCTGTCTGTCGGTAGGCGATTGCTTGATTCAGGGGAGATCGATGCACTGCTGATGGATTCCGGGGACTGTCGGCGAGTTGAGTTGGACGCCATTCGTGACATCCGTGAGACCTATCCCGCTATCCCCATGGTGGTATTGACATGCAAGGATGATGAGGAATTCGGCGTCGCGGCGGTGCGAGCGGGCGCGCAGGATCATATCTTCAGAGGCGTGGTCAACAGCCGGTCACTCGCGCGGACATTGCGCCATGCCTACGAGAGGCAGAGAGTTCGCGAGCTTGTTCGCTCGAAGGCAGCCGCGGAGGAGGCAAACCACGCGAAGAGCGAGTTCATCGCGCTCATTAGCCACGAAATTCGGACCCCACTCAACGCGATTCTGGGGATGGCGGAAGTTCTCGACGAAACAAAGTTGACTTCGGAACAGGAAGAATATGTGCAGGTTTTCCGCAAGTCTGGTGAAGCGCTACAACTTCTCATTGAGGACATCCTTGATCTCGCCAAGGCAGAAGTCGGCCGCCTCGCGCTTGAGGAAACTGAATTTAACCTGGTCGAGGTGGTCGAGAAGACATTGGATTTTCTCGCCCTGAAGGCGAATGAGAGAGGCCTCCAACTCTCGTACACCGTTGGACCAGATGTTCCGGTCATTCTCCGCGGGGATCCCCATCGACTGCGGCAAGTTCTCATCAACCTGTTCAGTAACGCGATCAAGTTCTCGAATGAGGGCATCGTCTCACTGACGGTGCAGAAGGAGCGGGACCCCGAACACCCGTCTCCCGAGACGAACACCGGATCGACTGTCCACTTTGCCGTTCTCGATACTGGCATCGGGATTCCACCAGACAAACTCGAAGTGATCTTTGACAGTTTCACTCAGGTTCGGTCCGCAAGAAGCAGGTTGAATGAAGGCGCGGGGTTGGGCTTGTCAATCTGCAGGCGACTGGTGCAGATGATGGGGGGACGTATCTGGGCGGAGAGCGCCCTCGGGCAAGGCAGTACGTTTCACTTCACGGTGTACTTCGGGCATAGCCAGAGCCCGATGACTTACCGGGGAATGCTTCGGGCGGCCCTGAGTGGCATGACCATTCTGATCGTTGACGCTAATCCTGATCACGGCAGGTTACTGGCGGAAAGGCTATCCAACTGGGGAGCGCAGGTGACAGAGGCCGGAGACGCGACGCAGGCACTCGAGGATATCCGGAGGCGTCAACACGCGAATCTCGACCCGTACAAACTGGTGATTCTGAGCAGCCCGATTCCTGACATCGTGCAGTTGATGGTACCATGCGCCGAATGGTCCGGCCGATGTCCGCGTGGTCAGGATACTCGGACCTACATGGTTGTTCCGATTGCCGAATCACGTCTTGCGGACGACATCGTGTCGGTATTGCGTGAGACGGCAGACTCCCTGGCGACGGCGACTCCTGAGCCCTTGGGGCAGGCGATCCGTCCCGCCAGGATACTCCTGGTGGATGATGACGCCGAGAATCGATTCGTGGTTGAGTCGTACCTGAAGTGGACCCCACATAGAGTCGACATTGCGACAAACGGTCTCGAGGCGCTGGAGATGTTCAAGTCCGAGCAGTATGCTCTCGTGTTGATGGACGTCCGCATGCCGGTGATGAACGGACATGAAGCCACGAGAGCTATTCGACAGTGGGAGTCACGAGAAGGGAAGAATAGGACCCCGATCATTGCGCTGACCGCCTTTGCTCTGTCGCAGGAGGCGGAGGAGAGCATGGCATCCGGATGCGATGCGCACCTTACCAAGCCGCTCGGGAAACGCCGGCTGCTGGGGGCGATTCAGGAGTATACCGCGATGGGCATTCCTCAGGATACCGGGGACATGGACGCTGTCGCCTCCGAGTTGATACAGGTTGAGCCTGAACTCGAGGAGTTTGTCCCCATGTTTCTGGAGAACCGGCGGAGTGATGTCTTGTCCTTGCGCGATGCTCTGGCGGTCAGTGATTTTGATTCTATCGAGCGAGTCGGGCATCGAATGAAAGGTTTGGGAGGAATCTACGGATTCCACCGCGTCACTGAAATTGGGCGCGCCATCGAGGAAGCGGCGCAAGCGAAGGAGATCGACTCTGCGCGTGACTGGGTTGACCGACTGCATGAGCACTTGCAGACAATTGCCCCGTAACACACCCAACTCCGTGGGCCTTTTGCGGGTTTCCTGCGGCGGTCGTACGGCTCGTATGAGCTGATAGACTCGTTGCGAGCTCGAATCGCGAAATCATCAAGGAGGTGAGGTCAGTTGGCAACCATAGCGGTTGTTGATGACGATCAGGAAATCAGGCAGATTGTGCCGAGGATCCTCGCGCCCTTGGGGCACAAGGTTGTTACGGCCATCGACGGGGTGGCGGCGGAGTACCTGCTGGACAAGTCTGTCCCGGACTTGCTGATCATCGATCTTAGCATGCCACGAAAGGGCGGCTGGGACCTGATCAACGCGATACATCAGAATCCAGAGTGGTCGAAAGCGAAAATAATGATTCTGACAGCTAGTTCTGGGTTTGTGGAGCGGAGCATCATGAGCAGACTTTCGCGGGTGGACAGCTATGTCACCAAGCCCTTCAAGCCGGAGGCTCTGAGGGACGCTGTAAGGGAAGTGCTATCGACAAAGGCGTGAGCGTCTCTCTCGCCTTCCGGCCCTGCGGCTGCACGACTCGTATGAGCCGCCTGCTATACTCGTTACGGATGAAAATCCATCTTTCCCCCTCACCCGTAACGAGTATACTTCCATCCCCCAAAGTAGGGGAGCGAAGATGCCGTTGCGGAGATACGCTCTCTGGCTGCGAGCAGTTCCGCAGTCATGTCCCAACGTCCATCGATGAACTGTTGTCGGACTCCCGCGGGTATGGTGACAGGATACGACCGTCGGTTGCCCTTCACCTCCCTGGTCTCGATGTCCACCACGAAAGACGTCCTGGCGTCGGATTCATTTTCCCGCATAAGCTCATCCATCGTCGCTTCATCGACCACGCAGCAGGGAATCCCCAACGCCACGCAGTTGCCGAAGAATATCTCGGCAAACGATTCTCCGACAATCGCCTTGATTCCGAGTCCCCATCGCATAAGCGCCTGAGGGGCGTGCTCCCGCGAAGAACCGCACCCAAAGTTCTTGTTGACGAAGAGTATCTCCGCTTCGGCAAACCGGGAGTCATCCAATGGGTGGGTCTGTCCCATCTCCCTCAACTGGGCGCGATCGTCTTCAAACGCGTGTTCCCCCAATCCGTCGAAGGTAACGCATTTCAGATACCGGGCAGGAATGATCCGGTCGGTATCGACATCATTCCCGCGCACGCTGATGGCTTTGCCTGTCATTTTGATTCGTTTGGGGTCCACGGTTATTCTCCTTCGGGGACAGCAAATCGTGTAGGATCGACGGGATGCACGAAAGCACGCCTTCAATCGATACTGAACAATTCCCTCGCGTCCGTTACCTCCCCCTCGATGGCCGCGGCGGCGACCATAACGGGTGACATGAGCAGTGTGCGTCCAGTCGGTGATCCCTGACGTCCTTTGAAATTGCGGTTTGACGACGACGCTGAGATTTCTCTCCCCTGCAGTTTGTCAGGATTCATCGCCAGGCACATGGAGCACCCTGCCTCGCGGAACTCAAATCCAGCGTCGGAAAAAACCTGATCGTAGCCGCGCCGGATCATCTCGGCTTTCACCGCCTGTGACCCGGGAACAACCAACGCTCTGACATGCGGCGCGACCTTGAAGCTGCCTCCTCGCATCAGTTCCACGACCGATTCAAAGTCCGAGATACGTCCGTTTGTGCAGGAACCGATGAAAGCAACATCAATCTTCGTCCCCCGGATGGGTTGTCCCGGCTCAAACCCCATGTAGTCGTAGGCTTCCTGAATCAGTGTCTGTTCGTGTCCGGGGAAATCTGCCTTCCGAGGGATTGTCCCGTTGATTGATGTCGATTGTCCCGGCGTGATTCCCCACGTAACTACAGGCTCGATGTCCTCACCCCTGAAAACAACACAGTCATCATACAACGCATCTGCGTCAGACTTTACCGACTCCCAATAGTCCAGGGCCTTGTTCCAGCACTTGTCCTTCGGGGCGTACCGTCGCCCCCTCATGTAGTCGTAGGTGATCTGGTCGGGGTTCACGTACCCACACCGCGCACCACCCTCGATGGCCATGTTGCAGGCCGTCATGCGGTCTTCCATGGAGAAGTGCTCGAAGACTTCACCAGCGAATTCGTACGCGTAGCCCACGCCGCCTTTAACTCCCAGTTTCTCTATGATGTACAGGATGACGTCTTTTGAGTACACGCCGGGCGAGAGCTTGCCGTTGACCTCGATGCGTCGAACCTTTAACTTAGATAGCGTCAGTGTTTGAGTAGCCAATACATCGAACACCTGAGATGTGCCAATCCCAAATGCCAGTGCGCCAAACGCGCCGTGAGTGGCAGTATGGGAATCGCCGCAGCAAATCGTCATCCCCGGTTGAGTCAGGCCCTTCTCTGGTCCCACAATATGCACGATGCCTTGATCTCCCGTCTGCGGCCCAAGGTAGGTGACCCCAAAATCTGCAGCGTTCTTCTCCACATGCTGCATCATTTTTTCAGCCACCGGGTCGGCCAGAGGCCGACCCTGGCTGTGCGTGGGAATGATGTGGTCTACCGTCGCGAATGTGCGCTCGGGATGCATTACGTCGAGACCACGTTCACGTAGCATGGCAAAGGCCTGTGGGGAGGTGACCTCATGAATCAGGTGTAATCCCATCAGAACCTGATAGTTGCCGGACGGCAACTGCTGGACGGTGTGTAGATCGAAGACTTTCTCGTAGAGGTTCTTTCCCACTTCCAACAGACTCCTCGAATAATCGGCAAATTGGCGAATGAGCGAGGGGATGCACCGGATGTTCCACCTTCAGAGATCGCTCAGTGAAATGCGACTCCATTATAAACGGATGTAGGGGAAATAGTCCACCGGGTACGTGTCCGGAAATGCAAGTCAGGCACCCCACAGATGTTGACAATTTCCGCCCCGTCGCACAATATGGCATGGGCAGTGACCATGCCGTTCATCACCAACGCAATTGATTTCAGCCCTGAAGCCGCGTGACGCATCGGCGACCACTTTGTCCCGCGGCAATTGCCGCGGGAATGCGTAGCAGATTATTAATGGAATGGGGGATTGAACATGCTCGCAGGATTGACGGTCAGACTGCTTGCTGTGTTGCTGGCATTGATGGCTTGCGGCGCTGTTGGACGCACCCCGCTGCCCGCATGCGCCGGCACGCTGACAGACTGCCGGGTGACCCGGGCTGATGTGGATGCAGATGGGGCGGAGGAGATCGTTTTCGAAAACGCTTTCTTGCGGGCGGTGCTGAAGCCCGGCAGTGGGGGACGAGTGGCACGGCTGGAGTACAAGCCCGCGGATGTCGACCTCACCTGCTTCGGCCCCTATCGTGGTGACACGCCCGGCGGCCTGTTCGGGGACCGCGTCACAACAGAAAGCTATCCGGGTAGCTTCCTGGCCACGGCCGCTGAAGCGGAGATCGTGAAGCAGGGAGCGGAGGAAGTCTGCGTCCGCGTCACAAACAAGGGTCAGCCCAATCTGAAAATCGAGAAGGAGTTCGTCCTCTCCAGGGATCGGAGTTCCCTCGACATCGTGGGCGCCGTAACTTTCGACACCGGCAAGCTGGACGCGACGGAGTCCGTCAAGACTGGGCTGTGGTGGCAGCACATCCTCCGGCTGGGAACACCGGGGGCACAGCAGGGGTTCCGCAGCGTCTACTACATCCCTTTGACGAATGGCATCCTCGCTGCCCCCTTCACCCCTCAGGCGCGCAACCAGTTCGCCATCGAAGACGGACTAATCCTTATACAAGCATGATATTCAATATTTTCGAGAGGTGAGGAAGCGAGAAAGCCCCGTTTTTCTTGGACAAATCGGTGTAAGCACCGAAGAGTGGAGAAGCAATAAAAGGGGGCTTTCAAGTGCG
>Ga0210049_1002620_pt1 | contig 16723 bp, 26 predicted proteins | sample CryGeyCG2014_300_2_FD_183964 | JGI IMG/M metagenome (GOLD analysis project Ga0210049, IMG submission 183964) | Groundwater microbial communities from aquifer - Crystal Geyser CG06_land_8/20/14_3.00 (SPAdes) (version 2) | ecosystem: Environmental > Aquatic > Deep subsurface > Groundwater | place... | reverse complement strand
CCCCTATCAACACAAAACCTCCTAAGCAAACTTTAATAATTCTATTCTTTTTCATTTTCATTTTTCTCTCTTTTTAATTAATTTTATCTCATCAAAATTTTAAAAAATTTGGGGAAAAGCCAACCTTTAATATCTTAAAATTGAGATACCTTAAAAATAATTACTTTTCAATAAATTGAAAAGTAAAAATTATCTGATTGAATAATTTGTTACATTCATTTATCTCGATTTCTTCTTTTGAGTCTTTTCTTCCACAATAAAATGAAAATTGATAATAAAAATTTCCTACTTCTTCCGCGCACGCCTCTGCTGCAGATTCTGAATCCTTACCCAAACACATCTCAAAAGAAATCAGATTTCCGATAGGATAATGATAAATGAACGGACGAATCACTCTGTCTTCGACTATAACTTCCTCACCTTCAGTTATATCATATCCGCCTCCATCATGCTCTGCATATATATTAATTCCTATTGAAAAACCAACATCAGAAGAAGGTTCTTTTAGAAAACTTACTTGACCACGCTCTCCAAATAGCTTGTCCTTAACTTTCCATTCGCCCGGATATTTTATCTCAAATCGGTGAAATTCATTCTTATAAGTTTTCCACCCAGCAGTTTTTTCTATCGCTTTTTCTTCTGAAATTTTTAATTCCTCAATCTCTTTTTCTAATTTACCAATCTCTTTTTGCAATTCATCTACCTGTTTCATTAAATTCTCATTCTGTCCAATTTGCCTTGTCAATTCCCCTTTCGCCTGCCACCATTGATAGACGAAAACGCCAGCGATGCAAATTGCTATAACCAAAACTATAGTCAACCAATTTATTTTAGATAAATTCACCATGTTATTTAGAAATTATTTCTATTTTTATCTTACTACTTTTAAAAATTAAAACAAAGTTAAGGTGCTGGACTACCAAGGTGCTGGACTACTTAACTTTAAATATCTTTCTTTTGTTTACTTGACTCCAGCTTGTTGGTGCTAATGCTCCTTTCTGAAAACTATTCTATTGGGTTTGTTCTCTATAATAATTAGAATATAATTTTCTTGATTTTCAAATATTTAAATATTTAAATTCGCCTTTTGGTTAAAATTTTTACCCCGTAACGTGGAATCAATGATTCTGATAGCAACTTTTTGACAAATAATAATTTTTATTTAGAATATAAGTAATGCTTCAATCACGCCTTTTTACCAAAACCAAACGAGAAACGTCGAAAGACGAAGAAGCGATTAACGCTCAGCTTCTTATCAGAGCCGGCTTTATTGATAAATTGATGGCCGGCGTCTATAGTTTTTTGCCTTTGGGCCTTAAAACGCTTAAAAAAATTGAAGAGATTATCAGAAAAGAGATGATTAAAATCGGCGGCCAGGAAATTTTAATGCCGGCGCTTCAGCCGAAATCTAACTGGAAAATTACCAATCGCTGGGAAACTTACGACTCTCTCTTTAAATTCACCAGTTTTTATTCAAAAAATGAATACGCTCTCGGGCCGACTCACGAAGAAATAATTTCTCCTTTGGCGAAAAAATTCGTTTTTTCCCATAAAGACCTGCCGCTTTATATTTTTCAAATTCAAAATAAATTCCGCGATGAAAAACGGACGAAATCCGGTCTTTTGCGCAGTCGGGAGTTTTTGATGAAAGATTTATATTCTTTTCACAGAGACGAACAAGACCTTGATTATTATTATGAGAAGGTAAAAGCCGCTTATTTTAGAATTTTCAATCAGGTTGGCATTGGCCGTTTGACTTATTTGACTTTCGCTTCCGGCGGCAGTTTTTCCAAATATTCTCACGAATTTCAAACAATAACGTCGGCCGGAGAAGATAAAATTTATCTTTGCGGAAAGTGCAAAGTGGCGGTTAACCAAGAAATAATTGATGAGCAGAAAGTTTGTCCTCAATGCGGCGGCGAAAAATTAAAAATAGAAAAAGCCATTGAAACGGCTAACATCTTTAAATTAAAAACAAGGTTTTCCGAGCCGTTCAATTTGAAATATAAAGATGAAAAAGGGAAAGAGAGCGATGTAATGATGGGTTGCTACGGCCTTGGCCCAAGCCGCTTAATGGGCGCGATCGTTGAAATTCATCATGACGAGAAAGGAATTATTTGGCCGGAATCAATTGCGCCATTTAAGGTTCATTTGTTAAATTTAACAAATTTAACAAATTTAAGCGGCAAACGGCAAACAACAAGCGATAAAATTTATAACTCTTTACAAAAAAATAATATTGAAGTATTATACGATGACCGTCAAGATGTTTCAGCGGGCGAAAAATTCGCCGACGCCGATTTGATTGGAATTCCGTATCGGGCCGTGATTAGCGAAAAAACCTGCGGTAAAATTGAACTAAAAAAAAGAAACGAAAAGAAAATGAGATTGATTGGCGAGAAAGAACTGCTAAAATTTTTAAAACAATGACGATGATTATGACGATGACAATTTAGATTTAATGTCATAGTCATAATCATAGTCATAGTTAATAAGTGCTTTTCAATTATTTCAAAAAAGACATAGGCATTGATTTGGGAACAGCCAATTCTTTGGTTTACGTCGGAGGCAGGGGGATTGTTATTGATGAGCCGTCGGTGGTGGCGGTTAATAACAAGACTGGCCAAGTGCTGGCAATCGGCGAAGAAGCGAAGAAAATGATTGGCCGGACGCCGGCGCACATTTCAGTAGTTAGACCTTTGGTTAATGGCGTTATTTCGGATTTTGAAATAACCCAAGAAATCCTCCGCCATTTTTTGAAAAAAATAAACAGCAATCGGATTTTCAATCACTGCCATGTGGTTATCGGCATTCCCGTTAATTTAACCGAAGTGGAAAGAAAATCCGTTGAAGACGCGGTAATTTCAGCAGGCGCCGTCAAGGTTTTTATTATGGAGGAGCCGATTGCGGCGGCTTTAGGCGCTCGTTTGCCGATTAATGAACCGACTTCTACGATGATTGTTGATATCGGCGGCGGCACCACAGACATCGCCGTTATTTCAATGGGGGGCATTGTTACGGCGAAAAGCATAAAAATCGCCGGCGACAAATTAAGTGAAGATATTATTAAATTCATTCGCGATGAATTTAAATTGGTCATCGGTGAGCCGACCGCCGAAGAGTTGAAACTAATTATCGGTTCCGCTCTTCCGATTGAGGAAAAAAAAGAATTAACGATTCGCGGTCGCGACATGTCAACGGGCTTGCCAAAAGAAATTGCGGTTAAAGGAAGTCATATCAGAACGGCAATAAGCCGTTCCTTGAAATTAATTATCGAGGCGATTAAGGAAACGGTTGAGATTGCTCCGCCGGAATTGGTCGGCGACATTTTAAAGTCGGGGATTTATATCTGCGGCGGAGGAAGTCTTCTTAAGGGATTAGACCAATTAATTGAGAGAGAGATTTCCGTTAAAACTTTAATTGTTGAAGATCCGTTAACTTGCGTTGTTAGGGGAGTCGGCAGGGCGGCGGAAAACATTCGCGAGCATTCTAAGTTTTTTGTTGACAGCTTAAAACCTAGAGAGATAAACATTTAGATAAATTCAAAATTCAAAAATCAAATTAATTTTTTAATTTTTATTATGGGTGGCGTACCGACAAAACATCATACAAAATCAAAAGTTGGGAGACGGCGATCTCATTTGGCTTTAAAACCAAGCCAGATTTTTGTTTGCCAGAATTGCGGTCATCCGATTTTGCCGCATCGGCGCTGTTCGGGCTGCGGGATTTATAAGAATAAAAAGTTTAAAAGTTTAAAAGTTTAAAAGTTAAATGGCAACCAGACATTTAGTTCGTTCAATAGTTTTGCAGTCATTGTATGAATGGGATTTTTATGAACGTAAGAAGAATTTAATAAAAATTATTGAACGCAATTTGAGAGAATTCGGTCCGGGCATAGACGAGCCCGAGTTTGTTTGGAGAACTACCAATGGGGTTATTAAAAATTTTGATAAATTGAATAAAATTATAGAAAAAGCGGCTCCGGAATGGCCGCTTAATCAGATTTCAATTGCTGACCGAAATATCTTGAGAATTGGATTGTCTGAATTATTATTCGCCGACCCGGGTGAAGTGCCGCCAAAAGTGGCTATCAATGAAGCGATTGAATTGGCGAAAAATTATGGCGGGCCAAATTCCTCAAAGTTTATTAACGGAGTTTTGGGAACGGTTTATAAAGAGATAGAACGGTCGGCAAAACTTAAATAACAATTATGAAAAAATCAGCGGAAAAATTAGAAAGATCTTTAGGGGCAAAGCTTTTCTTGAAAGCAGAGCGTTGTAATTCGCCCAAATGCGCTATGATTAGACGACCGCAGCGTCCGGGTATTCATGGAAAAAAGCGCCAGAGAGCAAAAACAGAATACGGCCAACAGTTATTGGAAAAACAGAGAATAAGGGCAAGCTATGGATTAAAAGAAAGACAATTAACAAGGATAGTCGGGAAAGCCATTAAAAAAACCGGTTCGGCGACGGAATCATTGATTAAAATTCTGGAGTGCCAGCTTTCAAACGCAATTTTCAGATTAGGAATGGCGCCCTCAAGAACAGTCGCCAGACAATTAATCAGCCACGGTCATTTTTTGGTTAATTCTAAAAAAGTAACAATTTCTTCTTACGCGGTTAAGGTCGGGGATGTTATCTCTATTAAGCCGTCTTCTGCCGAACTCTTGATTTTTAAAGGATTGTCGGATAAAATAAGAAAAAATGAAACGCCGGAATGGTTGACTTTCGATGAAAAAAAATTAGAAGGTCGGATAAAATCATTGCCCCAAAATGTAGAAATGCCGTTTGATATAAATTTAGTGGTGGACTACTATAGTAAATAAATTAAACATCAAATTAAATTATGGAATGGCCTAAATTAAGCGATACCGTAAAAATTAAGAAAATCTCCGAAACCGAAAAAGAGGGCGTATTTGAAGTTGAGGGACTTTATCCCGGTCATGGATTAACCGTAGGCAACGCTTTACGACGCGTTCTTCTTTCTTCTTTGCCGGGAGCCGCCGTCACTCAAATGAAAATTAAGGGAATAGACCATAAATTTTCAACGATTGCCGGCGTGTTGGAAGATATTATTGAAGTCGCCTTGAATCTTAAAAAAATCCGGTTTTATTTTCACGCGGTTGAACCGCAAATTTTGATTTTGAAAGTCAGGGGCGAAAAGAAAGTTTTGGCCAGAGATATAAAAACCAATGCCCAGGTTGAGGTCGTTAATCCTGACGCCCTTATTGCGACGTTGACCGATAAAAACGCCGAACTTGATATGGAAATAACCGTTGAGAAAGGAATGGGTTATGTCCCGGTAGAGGCGCGAAAAACGGAGAAACTGCCCGTTAAAACAATCGGCCTTGACGCCATTTTTACGCCGGTCGTCAAAGTTAATTTCAATGTTGAAAATATGCGCGTTGGCGAACGCACCGATTTTAATCGGTTAAAACTTTTTATTGAGACGGACGGCAGTATTTTCCCTTCGAGCGCGTTGCATAAAACTTGCAATATCTTAAAAGACCATTTTGAAAAAATTTCGGCAATTGAAGTTAAGGAAACAGAGAAAAGAGTAGAGGTTCCCGAGACTAAGCCTGGTCAGGGCAAGAAGAAGAAACAAAGAAAGAAGAAATAAAATCAACGAATAACGAATTTGTCCGAATAAACGAATTTTATTCGTTTATTCGTAAATTCGCAGTTTATTCGCTATTCGTTGATAGAGCGAAGCGATGAGACATCTCAAAAAGGGAAAAAAGTTTCACCGAAGAAAAGGGCAGAGAAGAGCTCTTTTTAAAATCTTGCTCAATAATTTAATTTTTAAGGAAAAAATCGAAAGCACCGAAGCAAAAGCCAAAGAGATTAAAAAAATGGCGGAGAAATTAATCACCATTGGGAAAAAACAAAATTTAAGCGGATTAAGATTATTATTAAGCCGTCTTCCCAAAAAAGCCGCCTTAAAAGTTTATTACGAATTAAGCTTGCGGTATCAAAATAGAAGCGGCGGATTCTGCCGAGTTGTTAAAATCGCTAAAACAAGGAAAAACGATGGAGCCAAAATGGCAATGATAGAATTTGTGTAAGACTGAGACTATTAACCCCGTTAGAAATCAGAGAGACTATGATTATTTAGAAGCCCCTTATTATGTTGAATTACATCGCTAATCAAAAATCTATGTTTGTCTGATTTCTAACGGGGTTGACAATTTTACTATTGACAATTAATATTGGATGATATAAATTTAAAAAGTCGTAATAAATAGTTTTTAGGTTTTAGTTTTTAGGTTTTAGTAAATTAACTAACATCCAACATCTAACGCCTAACACCTAAAAGATGGCGGAAAAAGCAAAATTCGAACGAATTAAGTCGCATATAAACGTGGGAACAATGGGGCATGTTGACCATGGCAAGACTACCTTGACCGCGGGCATCATGCACATTCTTAAATTAAAAGGTCTCATTAATAAAGAAGAATCTGTTGACCAGATTGATAATGCCCCTGAAGAAAAAGCCCGAGGCATTACCATTGCCTTGCATCATTCGGAATATCAGTCGGAAAAACGGCATTATGCGCACATTGATTGTCCGGGGCATGCGGATTACATTAAAAATATGATTACCGGCGCGGCCCAGATGGATGGCGCGATTTTAGTGGTGGCGGCGACCGATGGCCCAATGCCTCAAACTCGCGAGCACATTCTTTTGGCCCGTCAAGTCGGCGTGCCGGCAATTGTTGTTTTTTTGAATAAAGTTGATATGGTTGACGACCCGGAGTTGGTTGGTTTGGCTGAAAGCGAAATCAGAGAGCTTTTGAAGAAATATAATTTTCCGGGCGATGAAATTCCGGTAATTAGAGGGTCTGCTCTTAAAGCTTTAGAAGTGAAATCAGCCGACGAAGAAGCGGCAAAACCGATATTGGAATTAATAAGGGCTTTGGACGAATATATTCCCGAGCCGGCGAGGGAAATCAATAAACCATTTTTAATGCCCATTGAAGATATTTTCTCAATTGAAGGCCGCGGAACCGTCGTGACTGGCCGGGTTGAAAGGGGAATGGTTAAAATGAACGAAGAAATAGAAATCATTGGCCTTAAGCCGACTCAAAAAACCGTGGTAACCGGCATTGAAATGTTTAATAAACTTCTTGATGAAGGTCGCGCCGGCGATAATGTCGGAATTTTACTCCGCGGTCTCAAGAAAGAAGATGTTGAACGCGGTCAAGTGCTGGCAAAACCAGGCAGCGTTACTCCTCATACGGAATTTGAATCCGAAATATATGTGCTTTCTAAAGAAGAGGGCGGTCGGCATACGCCGTTCTTTAAGGGTTATAAACCTCAATTTTATATTAGAACCACAGATGTTACCGGTGAAGTCATCTTCCCTGAAGGTATTGAAATGGCAATGCCGGGCGATACCATTAAATTGAAAGTTAATTTAATCGCGCCGGTGGCTTTGGAAGAAAAACAACGTTTTGCTATCCGCGAAGGCGGTAAAACCGTGGGAGCGGGAGTGGTAGTCAAAATACTTAAGTAAAATACTTAAGTAAATTTAAGTTAAATTTTTAAAGCAGTTCTTTGGCATGGCGAAGAAAGAGATTGAACAACAAACAAAGCTTAGATTAAGAATTCGTTCTTACGACCACAAACTGATTGATAGTTCATCGCGTCAGATTATTGAAATTGCGACGAGAAACGGCGCCGAAATTTTAGGGCCGATTCCGTTGCCGACGGAATTTAAACGGTACACCGTTAATCGTTCAACTTTTGTGCATAAGAATTCGCGGGAACAATTTGAAATCAGGATTCATAAACGTCTCATTGACATTCTGAATCCCAGCCAAAAAATTATTGAAGCGTTATCAAATTTGAATTTGCCTGCCGGTATTGACATTGAAATAAAAATGGCTTAAAATGATGGTGGTGAGTGTTGAACAGCCCTTTGCGACGATATCGACAAAGGATTTGTCCCTCCCAGTACCCTCCTGGCTTTGGTCAGGGGGGTTTTTGGTTTTAGGATTGTAATTATCTATAAACTTTGCCATAATTAATTTTACCGCTTGATAATTGGCGGCGAATAGGACATTTTATCGGGCGGCGAGATAGAGCACTCACTCAAGTAAAAAAACTGGAGGTCACCGCTCGCCGCCCGATAAAATGTCGTTGTATTTATTAAGCATTGACATAATTGTTTCTATTTGCTATTATTTTAAATATTTAGAAAAGATGTTGATTTTTGATTCGGAATAGAATACGATTTTAAATCAGGTTTAGCCAAACAAAAAATTCAAAGCAGCCGGCTAAGTCTGGCTGTTTTTATTAGTATGAAATTTATTCTCGGCAAAAAACTGAAAATGTCCCAGATTTGGAAAGACGATAAAGTAATTCCGGCTACCTTGGTTCAGGCGGGGCCGGTTTCGGTAACCCAAATCAGGACCAAAGAAAAAGACGGTTACGAGGCGATCCAAGTCGGATTTGACGCTACTAAGAAAAGAATAAATAAACCATTGAGAGGTCATTTAAAAAATTTGGGCAATTTTAGGCATTTGAGGGAGTTCCAACTTCCAACTTCCAACTTCCAACTTCCAATCAAAGTCGGCGATATTTTGGATGTCAGCCAGTTTCAGGAAGGCGATAAAGTCAAGGTTAGCGGTTTAAGCAAAGGAAAGGGATTTCAAGGGGTTGTAAAAAGACATGGCTTTCATGGCGGCCCCAAAACTCACGGCCAAAAAAATCGCTTACGAGCTCCCGGTTCAATTGGCGCGACAGCGCCGCAAAGGGTAATGCCCGGAAAAAAAATGCCCGGTAGAATGGGAGGGGGACGAACAACAGTTAAAAATTTGAAAATAGTCGGCATTGATAAAGGAAATAACATTCTTTTTGTTAAAGGCGCGGCGCCGGGAACAAAGGGAACATTACTTGAAATAAGGGGATAGAAATTAGAAGTATGACAGTGGATGTTTTTGACCAACAAAACAAAAAGATAGGCAGGGTGGATTTACCAGACAGAATTTTCAATGTTGAATGGAACCCTGATTTGGTTCATCAGGTTTTATTGGCGCAATTGGCCAATAGCCGCCAACGGATTGCTTATACTAAGGGAAGAGGCGAGGTGGCCGGCGGCGGCCGAAAGCCGTGGCGTCAGAAAGGCACTGGCCGGGCAAGGCACGGCTCAATCCGTTCGCCTCTTTGGAAAGGCGGCGGCGTCACTTTTGGTCCCGCCAAAGAAAAAAAATTCACAAAAAAAATCAACAAAAAGATGAATCGGTCGGCGATTTTTAATGTTCTTTCCAGAAAATTAAAAGACGGTGAATTAAAAATAGTTGATAAATTCAACGTTTTAAACAAAACCAAAGAGTGGCAGAAAGTTTTAAAGAATTTCATAGACTTGGGGTCGTCGGCATTAATTATTCCGGCTGTTCAGAATAATATTCATCAGGCGGTTAAAAACATAAAAAAAACAGACGCTATCAGTCCGAAATCATTAAATGTTCATGATTTATTAAAAGCTAAAAATATTATTTTAGAAAAAGAGGCGGTAGGGGAGATAGAGAAGCATTATAAATTATAAGTAGGCTACGAAAATCGCGATGTCTATTTTCAATAAATTAAAAAAGAAAAAAGGGGAAGAAATAAAAGACGAGGTTCGTTCAAGCGGGCAGCGCGCCAATTCGCGCAATTCCGCGTTATTGTTGAAGCAAGCTTGGATAACTGAAAAAGCCGGCGACTTGTCGCATTTTAGAAAATATATTTTTATTATTGACAAAAAAGCCAATAAACCCGAAGTTAAAAAAGCGATAGAATTAATTTATAAAGTAAAAGTATCAGATGTCAATATGATAAATATTAAAAGCAAAACAAAAAGATTGGGTCGAAGCTCGGGTAAAACTCCGGCTTATAAAAAGGCGATTATTACGTTAAAAGAAGGACATAAAATTATTGATGTAATGCCAACATAGAAAATTTTGCATTTATGAAACAATATAAACCTACAACTCCATCAAGACGATTTATGACAAATCCGACATATCGGAATATTTTAAGCGCGACTGAACCGTTTAAGGGCCTGACTAAAAGATTGGTAGACCATGCCGGCAGAAATAATCAGGGACGAATCACGATGCGGCATCAGGGCGGCGGCAATAAAAAGATTTACAGAATCATTGATTTCAAGCAGAATAAATTTGATATTCCGGCGAGAATTGAATTTTTGGAATACGATCCTTATCGGACGGCTTTTATCGCTCTGGTTCTTTATAAAGATGGCGAGCGCCGCTATATTTTAGCTTCAAAGAATATGAAAGTCGGCGATGAAATTGTTGTTTCGGAAAACGCAGCCATTAAAGAAGGAAACAGATTAGCCTTGAAAAATGTTCCGGTTGGATATTTTGTTTATAATATAGAATTGACTAAAAACAAGGGCGGGCAATTGGCGAGATCGGCTGGTTCTTACGCTCAAGTTTTAGCTCAAGAAGACGGCGTCGTTCATCTAAAACTCTCGTCCGGAGAAATTAGAAAAGTTCATTGGGATAATTTTGCTTCGCTTGGTCAGGCTTCCAATCCGGACCACAATTTAACGGTTATCGGCAAAGCCGGTCGTTCCCGTCATTTGGGCGTCAGGCCAACCGTCCGCGGTTCGGTGATGAACCCCTGCGACCATCCTTACGGCGGCGGCGAAGGACGGACTCAGCGCGGCACAAGACGACCAAAAACTAAATGGGGCAAAATTACCGGAGGAAGAAAAACCAGAAATAAAAAGAAATGGTCCAGCAGAATGATAATTAAAAGAAGAAAGTAACAATTCAATTATATGTCAAGAAGTTTAAAAAAAGGTCCATACGTTGACCCAAAACTATTAAAGAAAATAGCTAATTTAAAACCCGAGGATAAGACGGTTATTAAAACTTGGTCGCGCAATTCGGAAATTTCTCCGGAAATGGTTGGTTTTACTTTTGAAGTTCATAATGGAAAAGATTTTATTCGGGTTAGAATCGCCGAAGAAATGATTGGTCATAAATTAGGAGAGTTTTCGCCAACCAGAAAATTTATCAAGCACGGAGGTAAAATTCAAAAGGAAATAGAAAAGAAAGCGGAACAACCAAAACCATAACCGTATAAATAATAAATAAAGATGAAACAGCAAATCGCGAAATTAAATTATTTAAAAATGGCGCCGCGGAAAGTCCGGCTGGTTGCCAGTGTTTTAAAAGGATTGTCTACCAACGAAGCCGAAGCCCAATTATTGGTTAGTTCTAAAAGAGCGGCAGAGCCATTAATTAAGCTTCTTCGCTCAGCGGTCGCTAATGCCAAAAATCAACAATTAGACTGCGAGCGCCTTTTTATAAAAGAAATCAGAGTTGACCAAGGAACAATGCTGAAGAGACATTTCCCGCGGGCGATGGGTCGCGCAACGATGATTCAAAAGAAAAACAGTCACATTACCTTAGTCTTGGCAGAATCGGCTGAAATAAAAGCGCCGAGATTCAAAATCGTTAAGCCGGAGAAAAAAGAGAAAATTAAAAAAATTGAACAAAATAAAAATAAAGAAAAAGAAAAGTCGAAAGCGCAAGAAAAAGTGAACAAGCTGGTTGAGAAGCCTGGATTTATAAAGAGAATGTTCAGGAGAAAAGCGGTATAATACACTAATAACTACGAATATAAACACTAAGCGCCACGAAAACAAATATAAATATTAGTGGTACTTCGTGTGTTCGCGAAGCGAACATGGGACAAAAAATCAAACCAAATTCATTAAGAATAGGAATTACCAAAGGATGGCTGGCGAATTGGCTTCCCAAGAAGTTTAATTTTAAGAATTTATTGGAAGAAGACGTTTTGATAAGGGAGACAATCAAAGAAAAAATCGCTAATGCCGGCATTGATAGGATTTTAATAGAGAAAACGGGAAATAATTGCCGAATTTTAATCAGAGCGGCTCGGCCGGGATTGATTATCGGTCGCGGCGGAAAAGGAATTGAAGAATTAACGAAATTATTGGATAATAGATTGAGAAAATTAAGAAAAGAAAAAGGAATTTCAGGCGCGATTTCTTTAAGCTTGAACATTGAAGAAATTAAACGTTCGGAAGTTTCGGCAAATGTTGTTGCTCAAAATATCGCATGGGATCTTGAAAAAAGATTGCCATTTCGCCGAATAATAAAAAGATATTTAGAGCAGGTATTGCAAAACAGGGAAGTCCAAGGGGCGAAAATTTTAGTTAAAGGAAGATTGAACGGCGCCGAGATTGCCCGGGATGAACATTTGGAAAAAGGGAAGTTGCCGCTTCAGACTCTTCGAGCTAATATTGATTACGGCGAAGCCACCGCTTTTACAACTTTCGGGACAGTAGGAGTAAAAACGTGGATTTATAAAGGAGAGATATTTGATACTGAACAAAAATAATTCGCAATTTTTCGCTTCTATTATAACCTTTAATAGAAGCGAATCAAGGCGAAACAAGACGCGAAATAATGCGAAGCGAAAATGCTCATACCTAAAAAAGTAAAACACAGAAAATGGCATAAAGGAAGAAACCGAAAAAGGAAAGTTGAAACCAGGGGCGTTGTTTTATCGTTCGGCAGTTTTGGCATTCAGGCGCTGGAAAATAGTTGGATAAGTTCAAAACAGATTGAGGCCGCCCGAAAAGCAATAACTCATTTTACAAAAAAAAGCGGCAAGGTTTGGATAAGAATTTTCCCCGATAAGCCGATAACTAAAAAGCCGCCGGAAACGACAATGGGCGGCGGCAAGGGCAGCGTTGAATATTACGTTTTTCCGGTAAAAGTTGGAAGGGTTTTATTTGAAATCGACGGCTTGGATAAAGAAACATCGGAAAAAGCTCTTAGAATGGCTGGCCATAAATTACCGGTTAAAACAAGAATATTGACGAAATAAGATTAAGGGATAAATAGATATGGAACAAAACGAACAACAAAAAAATTTAGTTGACTATCATGAAAAATTAAGGGTATTAAAATTTGATTTGGCGCGAGGAAAGGTTAAAAACGTTAAAGAAATTAAAAAAACAAAAAAGGCAATTGCGAGAATATTAACGATAATAAATAAGAAATAAATCAAATGAGAAAATTACAAGGCACCGTCGTTTCCGACAAAATGAATAAGACAAGGGTGATAGCAGTTACCCGTTTTAAGAAGCATCCGCGCTATCAAAAGTATTATAAAGTAACAAAAAAATTTAAAGCGCACGATGAAAAAAACGAGTACAAAGTTGGTGATAGGGTTACTATTGAGGAAACAAGACCATTATCAAAAGAAAAACGATGGAAAATAAAAGGCTTGGTTCAAAAATCCGAGCCAAAGGCGAAGGATTTTTGATAGTAAAATTTACTTCGCATTGGGCTCGTAAATTTTAATCACATTGGCATGATTCAAGAAAGAAGTATTTTAAAAGTGGCAGACAATAGCGGAGCTAAAATCATCCGCTGTTTTAGGGTTTTAGGCGGCACGCGGCGCCGTTATGCCCGAATTGGAGATATTATAGTAGCTTCTGTTCAAAAAGCCGAACCCAGAAAGACAATTAAGAAAAAAGACATTATTAGGGCTGTTATTGTAAGGCAGAAACAAATTTTAAAACGTCCCGACGGCTCTTGCGTCCGTTTTGATGAAAATGCCGCGGTTTTAATAGATGATAAGAAAGAGCCGAGAGCGACAAGAATTTTCGGTCCGATTCCCAGAGACATTAAAGAAAAAGGGTTTGAGAAAATTTTGACAATGGCGGAAGAAATAGTATGAAAATAAGAAAAGGCGACACTATTAAAATTATTACCGGTAAAGACAAGGACAAGACCGGAAAAATATTAAAAATTCTTCCAAAAAAGAATAAAATTTTAATTGAAGGATTAAATCTTTATAAAAAACATATTAGGCCTAAACGACAAGGAGAGAAGGGACAAACAGTTTTGGTGCCGCGGCCGATTGATGTTTCAAACGCTATGTTTGTTTGTCTAAATTGCAAGAAAGCAACTAAAATAATCTGTCGTTTTGAGGCTGATAGAAAGCAGGCGTGCTGCAAGAAATGCGGAGCGGTAATTCGTTAATAATAAAAAAAGCTTCCGTTTATGAAAAATCAGCAGTTAAATAAAATTAATAAAATTGTGGTCAATGCCGGCGTCGGAAGACTATCCCAGCAGCCGCATTTTGAAGAAAAAATTTTGCCGGAATTGATAAAAAATCTTTCTTTAATTACCGGCCAGAAGCCCATGACTTGTAGGGCAAAAAAATCAATTGCCGGTTTTAAAATCAGAGAAGGTCAAATTGTGGGGCTGAAAATCACTCTTAGGCGGCAAAGGATGTTTTATTTTTTGGAAAAATTAATTAAAATAATTTTTCCTCGAATGAAAGATTTTAGAGGAATCAGTTTGAAAAATATTGACTTGGCTGGCAATTTATCTATTGGGCTAAAAGAACAATCGGTTTTTCCGGAAATTAACCTTGAAACCTTAAAAGTTGACTTTGGGCTGGAAATTAGTATTGTAAGTAATATAAAGAATAGAGAAGAGGCGATAAAACTTTATCGGCTTTTGGGTATACCGTTGAAGAGAATATAGAATATAGGATATAGAATATAGGAAAATTTTAGTTCCCTACATTTTATATTCTAAATACTAAATTCTTTTATTAAATTGGCTAAAACATCAGTTATCGCGCGAGCAAAAAAAAAATCAAAATTTTCAACCAGAATCGTCATGCGTTGTTTTAAGTGCGGTCGGAAAAGAGGCTTCCTGCGGGATTTCGGGCTGTGTCGGATTTGTTTTAGAGAAATGGCAAGCCGCGGCGAGATACCGGGAATAAAAAAGGCGTCATGGTAAAAATTTAAGAATGTGGAATTTAGAATATAGAATTTAGGGACTAAAAACCCTAAACCCTAAACCCTAACTTGTATATAGATTTATTGATACAACTTAAAAATGCCCAAGCGGTTAAGAAAGAAACGTTTAAAATTCCTTTCTCAAAGATGGATGAACGAATTTTAGAAATTTTGAAGGAAAATAGTTATATTAAAAATTTTGAAAAAAAAGGAAGGGGGGCAAAGCGGGTAGTAGAAATAGAGTTGAATTATAAAGACGAAAAAGGAATGATAAGCGGAGTCAAATTTATCAGCAAGCCGTCGCATCGGTTTTATATAGGTTATAAAGAGATAAGACCAGTTAGGCAGGGTTATGGACTTTTGGTTGTTTCTACGCCAAAAGGAATTTTAACCGGCAGAGAAGCAAGAAAAATGAAAGTCGGCGGCGAGATGCTTTTTCAAATATGGTAAAAACGACCCGAAAAACCCGAATAACAGCATCCGAATAGCGGATGAATTCGTAATTTGGGGTCGCGTAAAGCGAAGCGATGAGCAAAATAGGTAAAAAACCAATAAGTATTCCTGATAACGTCGAAGTTAAAATAAGCGATGGTTTTTTTGAATTTAAGAAAGAGAACGTTGATTTAAAATTAAAAATTCTTCCTTATTTAAAAATTGAAATAAAAGATAAAGCCATTTCAATCGGTATAAAAAATAATTCCAAGCAGGCGAAATCAAACTGGGGGACAATGAGGTCGTTGGTAAATAATACAATCATCGGCATTATTAAAGGGTTTGAAAAGAAACTGGAAATTGACGGCGTCGGTTATCGGGCAAGCATGGAGAAGAATGATTTGGTTTTGAATATAGGTTATTCCCATCCCGTAAAGTTCGTTCCGCCGGACGGCATTAAAATTTTGGTTGATAAAAATACTATTACGATTTCTGGAGTTGACAAGGCCATAGTCGGCAATACGGCCGCTAAAATTAGAGCCCTTAAGAAACCGGAGCCATACAAAGGGAAGGGCATTAGATATCAAGGAGAAATAATAAAGAGAAAAGCCGGAAAAAGAGTGGCGGCAGCGACAAAGTAAAATTATCATGAATTTTAGAAAAGCATTAAACCGAATAAGATTAAGAAGAAAAAAACGAAGTCGGGCTAAAATTTTTGGCGTCGCCGATAAACCGCGTCTCTCGGTTTTTCGGTCTAATCGCGGCGTTTATGTCCAATTAATTAACGACAAGGAAGGAAAAACCATAGTTAGCGCGTCAACAAAAGAGATAGGCGTCGGCCCAACTGAATTAGTGGGCGAATTAATTGCAAAAAAAGCCTTGGAAAAAGGCGTCAAAAAAGCCGTCTTTGACAAAAGTTGGTATAAATATCATGGTCGAGTCAAGGCAGTTGCCGAAGGAGCAAGAAAAGGAGGACTACAATTCTAATCCAATTAAACTTTATTTATTATGGAAAGAAAAGTTAAGAGTGAATTTAAGGAAAAAGTTTTAGATTTAAGAAGAGTGACGCGGGTAATGGCCGGCGGCAAACGATTTCGTTTCCGGACTACCGTTATTATTGGCGATGAAAACGGAAAAGTTGGCGTAGGCATAGCCAAGGGTTTGGATGTTGCCCAGTCAGTAGATAAAGCCAAAACAAACGCGAAGAAAAGATTAATAACCATTGCGCTTAATAATAAAACCATAATCCATCAAGTAGAGGCGAAGTTTAGCGCCGCCAGAGTCCTTATTAAGCCGGCTAATATCGGCCACGGGCTTAAAGCCGGCGGCGCCGTCAGACAAGTGTTGCTTTTAGCCGGCGTCAGAGACGCCACCGCCAAATGTTTGGGGAGAACAAAGAATAAACTGACTAACGCTTTAGCGGCAATAGAAGCGTTAAAAAAATTAAAAATTAGAAGCGAAAAATAAGCGAATATCAACGTGAAA
>Ga0210049_1002616_pt1 | contig 16730 bp, 15 predicted proteins | sample CryGeyCG2014_300_2_FD_183964 | JGI IMG/M metagenome (GOLD analysis project Ga0210049, IMG submission 183964) | Groundwater microbial communities from aquifer - Crystal Geyser CG06_land_8/20/14_3.00 (SPAdes) (version 2) | ecosystem: Environmental > Aquatic > Deep subsurface > Groundwater | place... | reverse complement strand
TGACGTTCCCCTGTATATCCTCGACATATATTATGTGGGTCTGGCCCGACTCAACCACTAACATGACAATCGGGTTCGACTCACCGGCAGCGAAGCGGTCACAGGCGAGATCCAGCAACGATGCTACAAGCCCCCAGAGTTCATCGCTCACCTCAATCATAGGCGAACCTCCTCTCCGAAGGCGGATTTCAAATGCAGACCCCGCTCATTCTGAGGTATGTTTCTTTGTCAAGAACTTTATGGACCAAGAAGGTGACGCCCATAAGCACTTTAGCTCGACGCAATACCGCCCACACAAATTCCCTCATCAAGGGGTCAAAAGCCCATTTAGGACAAGAGGAATTCAATTGTTCTGTTTCTCCTCGGCCGCGCTAAACTCAGTTAACATCAACTCTTTGACATAGGGATGCACCGACAACGTACTGGCTCCTTTCGGTGAAGATGGATGATAAACCCATGTAGAAAGAGCTTCGCCCCCCTCATAAGGATAGATCCAAGTGTCCTTGGTTTCACCACAACTTTGGATGCCTGGACCTTGTCTCCCGATAGATGGCAAATTATCCCATAGCGCCCTGCCAAGGGCTATTATGTGTTGTGGCTTTAAGTCGTTTAGGACATCAAGGAAAGCGGGGCCACTGTTCGCCCACATCTCACGAGTCGGTCGATCTCGTGGACCTTCTCCGACTGGTTCTTGAATGTAATTATAGAAACTCACTGCATGCCAAAATTCATGGCGGTCAATTCCATTAGCTGGCCGACCCAACACTAACTGCATAATCGACGTCCAAAATTTGTGATTCTTACCATCAATGTAAGCCTGCGTGTAGTAGACTGTTGCCTCTGGATCGCCGTCACCATAGTGACACTCCGAGGAGCAAAAGCCTCTTGCCAATAATATTTATTGAGCAGTAATTGTCGCCCACCCATGGTCTGTAGTGAATGTTCATCGGATCTCCTTTTAGCAGAACGATAAGTTCACCGGGAAGCCCGTTTTTTGGGCGATCCGGTGGAACGTCTTGATACTGTTTAAGGCCTCCTCCTGAGGCATGATAAAATGCCTTTTGATAAAATCAAATTTCAGACCAAAGGAGGAAGCCATATGAGATTCTACACCAAACAGCACAAATTTTATTGCGGAATCGATCTTCATGCCAGAAAAATGTATCTCTGTGTCCTGGATGAAGCCGGGGAGATCAGATTGCGCCGAAACATTCAAACCGACTCCGAGCTCTTCCTCAAGTCTATAGAGCCTTTCAGGGAAGACGTCGTTGTAGCTGTCGAGTGCATGTTCACCTGGTACTGGATAGCTGAAGTCTGTGCCAGGGAGAATGTCCCCATTTGTCATTGTTCACGCCCTTTATATGAAAGCAATACACGGAGGCAAAGCCAAAGCGGTAGGTTAGGCCATCATTCCATCCTTGCAGAACTTATCTGATAAAAATATCTCAATCCGAGAACAAGAAAATGAAAGAAAGTCAAAAAAGCTTTGCGGTTTTGACCGTATCTGACAAACCTGTCTGATATGATCACATCTCAGAATTGGAATCGAGGCGGTAAGACCGCCAGAATCGAAAATTTATTGAATTGCATAACAACAACTCTCCAACTATAAGAACCTTTTCGGGAAATCAAGGGGGTGTCCGATGGACTGGGACGACGAATTTGATAATGACTTCAGGGAGATTGCCAACGATGCTCACCGCGACAGTAGCATATCTGGGATAGATCCTGTTGGAGGGCTCGATCCGATGGACATTTCTAACCCGGCCAGCGCCTACCTGTTCCTGAGCGACGACGCCCAGGATGAGATTACCGGGAGTGACAAGAAGTAGATGAAATGCCGGGTCTGCGGGCACCGATTCGATGGCGAGATCTATGACCGGTGCGCTAAGTGCGGCAGCTTCGATACCGAGTAGGTCGTCATACCATTTGATGATGAAGAGGATCTACCCGCTTCTTGCCGTTCACAGGATCCAGAAGGCGGAGATAACCGGATGGTTTTTCGAGAGCCAGAAGTCACTCTCTATTTTTTTTCGAAATCGAGGAGCGGTGGGAAGTAATTACAAGGTCGAGCGATCCACCCGGTTTGAAGAGCTAACCGCACAACCAATACGAGTAATCGCTTTTGGGTTGATTTACCGTGAAAATACACCCCCCACCCCGACCCTCCCCCGCACGGGGGGAGGGAAATCCTTGACCTCGAAGAGTGTAGAGCCGGAGGAGGATTTTCATTAGCGGGGGCGACAAAATATTTCTGTCATGAGCGTTTGGACTAAACTATCCTATTTGAACTCCAATCAAGAACCCCATTGATAATTTTTTCTTGGAAAACATGCTCTGAAATCCTATACCGAAACACAACGTTGGGTTGCTGTTGAAAAATGGAAGCTCCTGAGCTTAATCTTGAAACTGTTTCCGCGGCAAGTGATCCACGGTGCGGCCTAAACCAATCCAGAAACTTTTGGAGCGACAGATGGAAAAAGTAAAGAAACTGGGCGACCCACTTCCTAAGAAGGAAAACATAATGAACCTGGTCAGGTTCTTGTCAATCTTTGAGGATCCTAACTTCAGGCCTGGTGAAAGCAAGTGCGAGGTGGAAGGTGATGCCGTGGTTTTGTACCCGGTAGAATATCATCATGCCGTCTATGACTTTATGGATTCATGCTACCGGGAAGGAGTGATGTTTGACTTTGACTGGATCAAATACAGCGGCCGGGCGAAAGCAATAGAAACGAGAACTCCCCATTACAAGGATGCTACCCTGCTCCAGATGTGCAAGATACTTACGGGCCACATAAGATGCGACCGCTTTGTTGAGGCCCACATTCCACACCCTTTTGAGCCGTTATCCGGAGGATTTTTCCGGGAGGGGAGGCGGTTTGGTGGATGTAAAGATATTATCAGTAAGGCCGAGCGCCTTGAGGTAGTCGAGTTGAACCGGTTTGAGTGGTTTCTTGAGCATTCGGACGTTGCCATATCGGATGATCTGGACGGAACGGAAATGGGTGAGCATCGCATAGGTTGTTGGGCGGCTGGTCTTGCGGCGATCTAGCCCTTCGATGGTAGAGTTGGTTTTATTGAGGTACATGCGCATCTGGCGTTGGATGAGGTTCCAGATGAGAAGCGATAGCAGCAGGACGAGTCCAAGGGCCTCGATGCGCTGGGGTTTTTTGAGGAAGATGTTGTTGACGATCAAGGGATCTTTGAGGAAACTGAAGTTGCGCTCGATACCGTCCTGGGCCTTATAGGTACGCAGTAGGTCATCGGCGCTTTGGGCATCGGGACCTTCCGAGGGGCGGTTGGTGATCAGGATGAAACAACCGGCTTCGGTACGTTTTTGTTCGATTGCTTCGGCTCGCTCGATCACATCGGTAAAGACCTGCCATCTGCGTTTGGCAATTGAACGGCTGCCGTCTTTTCTTGGCCTACCTGGGGTATAGCCGACCTGCTCTTCGACTCTGGGTTCCAGTCCATGGAAGGGTGTGGAGAAAGAGCGCAGGGCGGCACATTCGGCTTCGGCATCGGCCTGACAGAAGAAGGAGTCGTTTCCTCTTTTGGCAAGGAGTTTCATCAAGTCTTTGCGGCTGTCGGCGATTAGCCTGTCGATGCGTTTTTGACGGCGCTTGTCGTGTGCGCTCGAGTGGATGACAAGGGCACGAAAGGGTCGGCCGTAGAGCTCGACGGTGGTCTCGAAAGCCTTGTAGGAAGCGCTTGGCCTATTTGGAGAGGAGCTTGAGCGGGAAAGTACCCCGATGGGTTGCCACTCATCTTTGCTGATGGCTTCTTGGATCGCCTGATCCGCTTGGCTATAGGTGTGAGGCAGTCTCGTGACAAAGTAGAGCGGAGCCTTATCCTTGATCGGATCGAAGAAGGCGAGGTTTTCCTTCGTTACCATGGCCGAGTCGGCAACATAGGTAAAGGCGCCTTCGCCCAGACCGTTTTGGGCCAGGTTTTTGCTGATCCGGGTCAGCAGCTTGTTGTTGAGGGTTTTATCAGAGCTGTTGCCGTCATGGGTTTCACCCAGGATGGGGATGTTATGTTCCACACACAGCATGCTGATCATGAACTGTTTGAGATCGGGGCGATGGTCCTTGCTGTAGCCGTAAGTGATCTTGAGGGAGTCTTCCGAAAACAATTGGTCATATTCACCCCAGAGGCTAACCGAGGTGGAATCCCAATGACCGCAACGGGTATCGAGATCGAAGATGACAGCGGCCCTTCGGGCTATCTCGCCGAAGATTTTGCTTGCGCCGATTTCGGCTATTCGATCAAGTACCCGGCCGACGTTATGATCGCCAAAAACGGAGATAGGCACAGATTCACCCAGCATCATCTCGATATCTTGATCTTCAAAGAACCGCTCCAGGTGATACAGTGGCGTACGCCCGGAGAGGGTATCCTGAATCATGCCCGCGACGATCAGGCCGGGTTTGACCGCCATTTGTCCCCCAACCATATGGTTGATAAGCTCAACCAGAGCGAGCCGTTGCATGTAGGCACGGATAATGGGGAAAAAGTTGACCTGATGGACGTCAAGCCGGCTTGCCTGTTTCAGTAGTTCCGAGACGTTCATTGCAGCAGCATCCTCCGTGCTTGTTTGTGCAGAGGATAGACATAGACATCCTTTACCGGAACGATCGGCTGGGATGAGCCGTTTCTGGTGCGGCCCGTTGTCCGGCCCAGCAGCTGCCAGTTTGCCGCCTTGTAGCAAGTGCCATGGAAGCGCCGATCGACAAATGTTGTCCATGAGCAAGATGGGGTGACCATAACGCATCTGCCAATCCTGGCTCAACCGCCTTGCGATGATTGCCAGCACATGGCTGGCAAGAGAGAAAACTTCCACCCACGGCAGGATGAGAAACCGATGGTTGTTGGTGACAAGATGGAGCTTGCTTTGGCGCTGTGCAGCAGTCCAACCGATGTAGCGATCCCTGGGCGCACAGCTCCATGCGGCGGAACCGAACAATAGGCAGGCAAGCGGCCGGCCGTTTCTGTCCCCAACCAGATAGGACATGTTTTCACCCACCGGCTGGGTGAAGCTTAGGTAGTGGTAGCAGGCCAGCAGCCAGGCAAACAAGGCTTTCAGTGCCTCGGAAGAAAGATCAAGCAGTTGCAATGGCTGAAGGTTTGCGAGCGGCTCCGTGATGGGGGTTCTATCGTGCTCCACCGGCTCTATCGGCATATGCCGGAAACGGTTGGGTGAGAGCATCCTTGGAGCCGGCAAATGGATGAGGCCTTTTTTGTCAAGCTTTCGCAGGAGACTTCGACAGGCAATGTCCTTGAGCTTGCCCTTGGCATTTTGCCAATTCCAACGTTCTGCAAGTTCCCGGCTCAACCGATACCTGCTCCAGGAAGGGTTTTGTTCAATCAGTTCCCGAACAAAACCAATGTCCCCATCGGTCATCAGACGGCTTTGAATGAGAGTTGGCACCTTCATGGCCAACCCCTTTATCACATTCTATGAGCAGAGTCCAGAAAAAAAAGTGGCCCCAAAATTACCCCTTCGCACCTGCAAAGGGGTGTTGAATGTGGGTTGAGGGGCATCTGCTGTCATGGTTTAATAACGGTCTTGCCGTTGCTTTTCTGAGGAGACTTAATGAGATTGGAAGTTCGATGAAAGACGGAACCTTGAGCAAAAGGAAAAAGAAATCAAGCTGCGGATCATCTTGAGATTGGTTGATTATGGCCTCAATCGGGTATTCCTCATTGCAGAATGTCTTCTGACCTGTATGTCAACTGAGACCCTTCCAAGTCTGATAACCCAATTCTGACCACCTCGATGATGCCGGGGCGAGGCCGCGGACTAAAGGCAGCCTCACCCTTACCTATAATTTCTGCCTATTGCCTTACTCATCTTCCTGGTCGTAAGGCTTCGTGAAAAAACCTCGTATTGGTTCTTCCTGAGTGACATCTACTATTTTTCCCCTGGGGACCGGATTTCTGATTGTCCCTGATAACCCTTCTTCTTGTCCTTTCCGGACTCGCGATTTTTGTAACCTCCTTACCTTTCATTTTTTTTCCAGACATGAAAAGCGCTCGTTATCGCTTGATTTTTTTCTTAATAACGACGCAATTATAGATTAAGATATTTATAACAATAAACCTTATGAAAAGAGCTACGAAATGAGAGCAAATTCCTTCAGCGGAGGCCCTGGGGTGTCTTTCTCCTCCTGGCATCTTTGTCTCCGCCTCCTACTGAGGAGAAATCTTATTGATCGAGTAATCAGGTGAGACCGAAAAAGTGACACTTGAAACTCTAAAACGACTGCAAGGTTATTTGACCAATTCGGAAAAACAGGCAACAAAATATAGTTCTTAGAATTGGATTCCTTTCCAACTTCGAGCCGTGGGTCTAAAAAAGACCCCGGCTTTCCTCCAAGACCAAACACCTTGTCAATAACCTGTCAATCAACTGCGGCATGTCAAAAGAAGATTCTGAGGATATGCGCGTCGAGGTTTGCCATACCCTAACGAATGGCACCTGCTGTCTTTTGGCCTGCTTCCGACACCAGGAGAACACGTGACAACACTTGGTGCATATCCTGCCAAGCAACTATCCATTTATGGCCCTTTTCGACTCCTTCCTTCCCTAATATTTTATTGACAATGTATTGACAAATTATCTCATCTGTAACTAACGCTTTCTTGCCATTTTTTGTATTATATTGAATTGTCTAATTATCTTTCAGAGTATTCGGCAGGATTCAAGCATCTGATATGGGATAGAGCCTCCCACCTCCTCCGCCATCCGGCCGTAAGCAGGGGCGAATTCCTGCCATAGCTGAAGGGCGATGCGGTTCTGTGTCGCAGCTATCTCCTCAAGGTATTGGCCGGTTGTGAGGGGATTTATGAGTACCGCCCTCAGGACAACGATGTGGTGGGGCCTGTAGCGTGTTGATTCAAGGGTGGTACGCGAGACGAATGTGCTGTCGTCTCTTCTGAGTTCCTTGTGCAATTTCACGGTGAAGGCATTCATGAGTCTGTTTACCCTGGCGATGCCCTTTTCAAAGGTTTTACGCTTTTCGGCCGATGCCGCGGCCTCCCTGTTCCAGCAAAGAAGCCTTTCCTTCACATCCACAGGTATGAAACGATACGTCAAGATGAAAAGCTCAGGATGATTGAGGCACTCGAAGTTACCGTACTTCTCAAGAATCTTTTTGAAGATGTCGGTATTCCTCCTTGCCTGTCTGAAAAGCAGGCCATAGCCTTCTCTGCCTATTATCTTCAAAGAAGCCCAAGGCTTCAAACAGGTAAAGGATCTTGAGCCTTCAACGGTAAACCGCCCTGTATCAACCGAGTTCCTTCTTATGATGTACTGGGATGAGTGCTTTATGGCATTAAGGTCCTTTTCGCTTCTGAAAAGAACCATGCCCATGCTCATCGGGCAGTAAAGAAGCTTGTGGGCGTCAATTGTAACTGAGTCCGCCTTCTCGATACCCCTAAAGAGACCCCTGTACTCCTCAGCCAGGAGCGCAGGCCCCCCCCAAGAGGCGTCCACATGAAAATGAACTCCGGCCTCGTGCGCTATCTCCTCCATGACGTCCAGCCTGTCAATGTTTCCGGTCTCTGTGGTGCCGGCTATCCCCACAATGGCTATTACCCTGCTGTCTCCTCCATATCTAGGATCCAGAACTCTGAGCCTCTTGCGCAGTTTTCTGATATCCATTCTGTTTCCGCTGTCAACGGATATGGTGATAACGTTTTCCTCTCCTATGCCGAGTATGTTGGCCGCCTTTCTTATTGAGTAATGACCCCTCGCCGACACAATCACGACCGCCCTCTTGACTCCGTAATGCTGCAGCGCCTTAGCCATACCCTCGGCACGAGCCCCCGCAAACCCGTCATCAGGAGGTAAGGCCTTCTCCCTGGCCACGAACAGGGCGGTGAGATTTCCTATCGTGCCATCGCTTGTCACATTCCCCAACGCGACCCCGGGATTGTGAATATGCCTTTCATAGAAAGAATCCCTCCGGTTGAACACCAGCCTGTGCAACCATGCCAAAAGCTCTCTTTCAACAAAACTGGATGCCTTTGCGGTTTCTATCTTCACCTGGTTCTGGTTGAGGGCCGCAATAATCATCTCGATCAGGATCATGAAATACGGTATGGCGCTTGTCATGTGCCCTATGTAGCACGGACTTCCGACCTTGACCGAATGATCTATTATCTTGCTCTTGATCTCTGAAAGTACGTCCTTTATGAGCATCGGGCTTTCGGGTATCGCCGTTTGATCAAAAATGCCGCTTAATTGAGGAAGGGTGATGCTACTGTGTATTCCGGCCTCTTTCTGAAAAAACACATGAATCATCTCAAGAAGTTCTATCCCGAATTCGATGAACTTGTCAGGCGAATCGGGCATGATGAAGAGCTTCCTGAGATATTCGAAATTGCTCTCGATCCTCTTTGTGCCAGCGTGCATAAATCTTATACCTAGTAGCGTTACCCAGACGAAAGCCTTGGTCCAGAACTAGCTGATATTTCCGGATTCCGGCTTTCGCCGGAATGAGGGAAATAGGCAATTCTGGACTTTTTACGAACCCCTATGCCCGTATAGGGCACAACGAAAAATGAAAATAACCCCCACCCTTCCCTACCCCGTCGAAGGGGGGGGAATAATGCCTCCCCATCCCTACGCTTTTATAGTAAAGAGGAAGGGATAAGAGGCAGGGGTATTTTCATATAAAACCATCTTATGATCTCAAAAATCCGGGGTAGGTGCGGCTTCAGCCGCACAGGTAATGTGCCCGGATAGCGGCCTATGCCGCTATGACTATCTATTTTCATATAAAGTAATGATCTCCGTTACAAGTCCGATCTTATCTTTGGAAATCATCCCTTCCCTGATCAACACCGGCGGGGTACGGCTTACGTCAACGACCGACGAGGGCTTCACTCCCGGGCATCTTCCACCGTCAATGACTAGTTCCACCTCGTTTTTAAGAGAATCCGCAGCCTCAAGTGCTTCGTCAAAAGGAGCTGTACCGGACGGATTGGCGCTGGTTCCCGTAATCGCCCCACCGAATGAAGTGCAGAGGCCTCCGGCAATAGCATCAGAGGACACCCTAAGGCCTATTCTGCCGGTTTGAGCGGTAACAATATCCGGGACTTCTGGGCCTGCCTCAAATACAAGGGTCAGTCCTCCGGGCCAGAATGAATCCATAAGCTTCACTGCCGTCTCGTTGACATGGAGAGCGTAGCGCCTTACGCAATCCTTATCTGGTATTATCAGCAGCAGTGGGCGATCAGGAGCCCTTCCCTTGACCTTGAAAAGGCGGCGAACCGCATTTTCGTTGAACGGGTCCGCCCCCAGCCCGTAAAAAGATTCTGTCGGAAATACGACCAGCCCTCCCTGCCTTAGAACTGAGGCCGCGCGGAGCACCGCCCCCTTTTTTCCCTCATCCGTCAGGGCCTCCATTACAGGAGGATATTCCCTTTTCAGACGTTTTCCCAACCATCAACCTTTTCCTCCGCCTGCCGTCTTATTTTTTCCCTGTATTCTTTTAGCGCGGAGGCTATTTCGCTGTATTTCAAGGCAAGAATCTGGGCTGCCAGGACAGCTGCGTTCTTAGCGCCTCCGCTTCCAACCGCCACTGTCGCCACAGGAATACCGGGCGGCATCTGGACCGTTGAAAGGAGCGCGTCCATTCCTGAAAGCGGCGATGAATCAAGGGGTACTCCTATTACAGGCAAGAGCGTCCTTGCGGCAATCGCCCCCGCAAGATGCGCGGCCCATCCTGCGCCGGAAATTATCACCTCTATGCCACGCCCTGCGGAGGATTCGGCATATTGACCCGTAAGCTCCGGAGTTCTGTGGGCTGAAAGTATCTTCACCTCGCAGGGTATATTCATTGCCATTAGAGTCTCAATGCATCCCTTCATAGCCGCTGCATCAGATGCACTTCCCATTAGAACCGCCACGATGGGCTTTCTTTCATCCATAAGCTGCTCCATGTTCTGGTTCCGCGTAAACCGCCAAACCGCCTCCCGGCCATTCAAACACCGGATTTCCGTTCTGTAGTCTCCCGGAAACGTCCCCGGTTGTCCCTCTGCTATTTGTATCCTTCTTAACTGGGTATGGCACTTGGCTCCCCAACTAACTAGTGCCCACCCGTAAATGGCTATTTTCACCGATTTCGGCGTTGGGCTCAAATTTTAATCCTCGAAATACGTCTATGTATTCCTGTGGTTAAAATTATCGCCCGCCTTGAACTCGACGAAACTATCTCATTTCCGGATGGACACTAACTAACCCTCATGCCCTGTTGGGGCACAACGAAAGATGAACATATTCAATACATTGGTTGCATTTTCATATAAACCGCCATGCCCTGCACAATGACGCATGAAAACGCCGCATGTCATCTACGACTCGATCCTGAATCCAGGCCCTATTGACGGCATTTTCATATAAAAGTCTGCAGAGCTAAAGCCGCAGGCAGCAATGCGGACCGTTACCGGACCGCAGCCTTATCTTTGCCGGATGCCTGATCAGAACCGGCATGACAACTACCTGATTATTGAAAGACTATCAATATCCTCAACAGGCGGTTTACTATACCATTCCTATTGCTTATAATTGCAAGCGAGGTCAGATTGCAAGATTTATCTACTCCATGAAGCCACCGGAAAGAGGTCCTTCCAATGAAGAGAAAGAAAAGGAAAAGGCGGGATTCTTACACCGGAAAAGATGTGGCAAAAAGGCCGGAGGCCCCTTTCAATCCTCTTCCGGAATCCTGCGTGGCATTGAAAAGGCTCCAAGCAGGGCCGGTTGCGGCCCGGCCCGTTCCCCCGGCCCCAGAGATCATAAAAGATGATGAAGACTGCGTGTTTCTTGCCGCGATGAAAGGCGTAAGGCCAATTGGTAATGACGCAGGCCGGTTCGTTCCTCCCCCTCGAACCGACATGAGACCACCGCGCCCTGCTCCGGATGATGAACTGGAGGCCATGGCGCATCTGTCCGATCTCGTAAACGGTCAGGTGGAGATGGACATAACCTTCAGCGACGAATACATAGAGGGATGCGTCAAGGGCTTCAGCCTGGACCTCATGAGGAGGCTCAGGACAGGGCGGTTTCCTGTCCAGGCCTATCTTGATCTCCATGGACTCACAAAGCAGGAAGCTGAGTTAAGGGTAAAGGACTTTCTCATGGGAAGCTATCGAATCGGAAGGCGCTGCGTCCTTTTGATTCACGGCCGAGGACTAAACTCCACAAACAATATCCCCGTTCTCAAAGAAAGGATACCGGTATGGCTTGCCAGGGGCTCGGTGAGGAAGATTGTTCTAGCCTTCTCAACGGCAAGGCCCTATGACGGAGGCACAGGCGCCGTATATGTGCTTATTAAAAAACAGAGGGTCAGGCAGTAAAGGCCGGGGCCTGACTGATTGATTTATCATTTGGGAACTGTTAAAGTGTCTTTTATAATTTGTCCGATCATGGAGAAGGTGGTTTCTGAACAAACACCAGGAGGGGACAGCCTGATCCGCTGAGCGGCCTGCCCGCCGTGATCGCTTAATCATATTATTCTTAAGGACACAAGGAAGAGATGTATCTAGGCATTATAGGACTGCCCGGATCGGGTAGATCAACTGTTTTTGCGGCTCTGTCAGGAGCGAGGGGAGAGAAGGTTCAAAATGTCTCCTCACGAACAGAACCGCTAAGGACCTCTCTTACGGTATTCGACGAAAGGATCCCTATTCTAACGGAGAGATACAAACCCAAGAAGACCACTTATGCAAGGATAGATTACCTGCTTCCTTTTGCAGCGCATTCCCAGCAAGAATCAAAGGCGGAGAGCGCTATCTGGAATCAGTTGCGCACCTGCGACGCTCTCCTGCACGTGGTACGTAATTTCGGCATGGACGGTCTTGCCGAGCCTGATCCCGAATCTGCCTTCTGGTCTCTTGAGGAGGAGATGGTCTTAAGCGACCTCCTTGTTGCGGAAAAGAGGATTGAGAGAATAGAGCTTGACAGAAAAAGAGGTAAGAAGCCCGAAGGCGAGGAATTCGATCTTATAATGAAGGCCCATGAGCGCCTTGAAAAGGGCGAACCCCTCAGATCAGTTCCTGAACTTGCCTTGCATCAGGCCCTTCGGGGATTCACCTTTCTTTCGGCAAAGCCCATGCTCGTGGTTGTGAACAACGACGATGAAACCACCGGTTTCAAGGCATGGAACCGCATCCCCGATATGGTTGACATACTGGCCGTAAGGGGAAGGCTCGAGATGGAGATTGCCGCGATGACACCAGAGGAATCAGCCGAATTCCGAACGGCTTACGGCATAGAGAAATCAGCCGTTGACAGGATCATAGCAGGCTCTTACCGGCTTCTTGACCGCATCTCCTTTTTCACCGTCGGCCCCGATGAAGTCAGGGCCTGGCCCATAGCCGCAGGCACACCGGCGGTGGATGCCGCAGGGGCAGTCCACACCGACATGAAAAAGGGATTTATAAGGGCCGAGGTGCTCGCCTACGACGACTTCATGATCCTGGGTGGGTTTCAGGAGGCCAAGAAGGCAGGCAAGGTCAGACTTGAAGGAAAGGACTATATAGTCAAGGATGGAGACATAATAACTTTTAGATTCAACATCTAACCGCCATGCCCGGGCATGGCACAACGAAAGATGAAAAGCACCCCCACCACCCCTCCCTCCCCCGTCGAGGAGGAGGGGTAAAGGGAAGGGACATTTTCATGGAAACCGCCATGCCCTTGAAGGCCATAGCGAAAGATGGAGATAGTCAATAGATCGGCAGTATTTTCACATAAAAGATATTTCAGAGAGTGTCCATCCGCAAATGCGATAGTTTTGTCAAGTTCAAGGCGGGCGATAATTTGAACCACTTGAATACATTGATGCATTTATGCATTTCGAGGTTTAAATTTGAGCCCGAGGTTTTAAGCGGTAAAAAAGCCATTTACGTATGGACACTAGAGAGGAATCGAATGAAAAAGGTAAGAGTAGGCATAGTCGGTGCGGGTGGGTATGGCGGCTGCGGCGCTGTTGAGCTTTTGACAAGACACCCAGGGGCAGAGGTAGCGGTCCTTGTGGATACCCAGGACGTGGGTAGGCCCATGAGCGAAATGTATCCGCATCTTAACGGGTTCTGCGATATGGTCATCAAGAGCCCTGATGATCCGGACATGCCCAAAGATCTTGATGTCGTACTGTTTGCGACTCCGGACGGGGTCGGCCAGAAAGGAGCGCCTTTCTGGCTTGAAAATGGTACTAAGGTTGTTGATTACAGTGGAGATTTTCGCTTCAACGACGCTGATACTTATAAAGGATACGCTTCGCGCATCGGAAGAACTCAGGAACACGCATCCCCACAACTGCTGTCTGAGTCCGTCTATGGGCTGGCGGAACTTCACCGCGATGAAATCAGAAAATCAAGACTCGTCGGTAATCCGGGATGCTTTGCGGTAAGCTGCATACTGGGGCTTACGCCTGCCCTTGCCGAAAGGATCATAGAACCTGACTCCATAATCTGCGATGCAAAAACGGGGATATCGGGGGCCGGAAAAAATCCAAAACCCACATGGCACTTCCCCGCACGGTACGAAACCATGAACGCATACAAGATCTCAGGCCACCAGCACGTCTATGAGATAGAAAGGGAACTCTCAAGGGTTGCCGGTAGAGATATCACCATCACCTTTACCCCCCACGCCATACCGCTGTGCCGGGGAATTCTGTCAACCATCTACGCTGATTTAAAACCCGGGCTGACGGCCAAGACCATCGAGGAGGCCTATCGAGGCTTCTACAACAAAGACGCATTTGTTAGGGTATTCGGCCCGGACAAACCACAGATGAGCGTCTATATGAGGGGCACCAACTTCTGCAATCTTTCCATCAACGTGGATGAGAGGACGAACAAGCTCATAGTGGTAAGCCTCATTGACAATCTGGTAAAGGGACAGGCCGGAAGCGCGGTGCAGAACCTCAATCTCATGTGTGGCCTTGATGAAACCGAAGGGCTAATGCACCCTGGGATATATCCATGATTCTCGGGTCAAGGCAACCGACTCATAACGGCATCATGATTACGGTGTTTGAGTTTTTCTGGGACGAGGTAGTATCTATCCTTGGCTCCTTTTTTTGTCAGAAAGGCGTCAAGCCGGGAGAACCAACCGTACAAACGAGGAGTAAATTCAATGAAGGACAAAGCAGCGTTTTCATCATCATTGATTCTTTTCACAGTTGTTTTTGTGCTGTCAATCTGCACCTTTTCAGATGCAGGTTCTTCATCGGGAGATTATCCCTCCAAGGCCGGGCTTGAGTCCATAACAAGAGGCGCACCGGTAAAGTCGGCCTCCGAAAAAGTCAAATCCGGCGTATCTAATGAAACAAGGGCTCAAAAATACGGCTTTGAGATGAGCACTAACAGATATGGAGAGGATTACAGAGATTTTGATATCCCAGTCGCTGATCCGCGACTCTGCGCAGAGGTCTGTGCGGAAGAGGCTGATTGCAAGGCCTGGACCATGGTCAAGCCAGGAATCCAGGGTGAGCAGGCCAAATGCTGGCTAAAGTCTAAGGTTCCTCAACCTGAAAAGGACGATTGCTGCATCTCAGGGCTCAAGAGTAGATAGCATAAGCCGGCCTCCTGGGATCTCATCTTCTCAGGCCTTTCCGCGCGAACTTGGCAATTACGGAGTGGCCAGATATCAAGGTTGTCATTTTCACTTAATCCTTTGAAGTCGCAACCCCGCGTTTTTTGGAGGGGTGATCATGCCCATAGACGACAATCAATCAGCACACGTGCATCCGATGCTCAGCAGGCTTACGCCTGAACGGGCAAGGAAGGGAAAGGTCGTTACCGCCTCCGAGGCAGTAATGCTCATAAAGGAAGGCGACACAGTTGCGACCGGCGGTTTCGTAGGAGTTGGATTCGCCGAGGAGATCGCTGTGGAAATCGAAAAAAGCTTTCTTGCCGCAGGGAAACCCCGCAATCTGACCCTTGTATATGCCGCAGGGCAGGGAGATGGAGGAGATAGAGGACTTAACCACCTCGGTCACGAGGGGCTTGTGGCAAGAGTCATAGGAGGTCACTGGGGTCTTGTGCCGAAGCTCCAGCGTTTGGCATTTACCAACAAAATCAAGGCCTATAACCTCCCCCAGGGCGTAATCTCGCACATGTACAGGGATATCGCGGCAAAAAAACCCCGCACTATAACATCAGTGGGACTCGGAACCTTTGTTGATCCCCGAAACGGAGGAGGCAAGCTCAACAAGGTGACAACTGAGGATATAGTTGAGCTGATAACCTTTGACGGGAAGGAATACCTCGCCTACAGGCCCATTCCTATAAACATCGCCATACTGAGGGGAACAACCGCCGACACGAACGGCAACGTGACCATGGAAAAGGAGCCCCTCACACTTGAATCCCTTGCCATAGCGACCGCGGCCAAAAACAGCGGCGGTTTCGTCATAGTGCAGGTAGAGCGAATAGCCCAGGCCCTTACGCTTAATTCCAGGCAGGTGAAGATCCCCGGGATCATGGTTGACTGCGTGGTGGTGTCAAGGCCTGAAAACCACTGGCAGACATTCCTTGAATCCTATAACCCAGCTTTCTCCGGCGAGATACGGATACCGGTACAGAACATCCCTCCGATGGAGATGAGCGACAGGAAAATAATCGCGCGAAGGGCCGCTATGGAGCTTAAGGCCAACAGCGTGGTCAATCTAGGCATCGGGATGCCTGAAGGTGTCTCAAGCATTGCCAACGAAGAAAAAATCATCGAATACATAACGCTGACCGCAGAGCCCGGAGTAATAGGCGGACTTCCCGCCGGCGGGCTTAACTTCGGAGCGGCCGTTAATACCGAGGCTCTAATTGATCAGCCGAGCCAGTTCGATTTTTATGATGGAGGAGGACTTGATCTGGCGTTTCTGGGATTGGCCCAGGCGGACAAACACGGTAACGTCAACGTAAGCAAGTTCGGCCCGAAGCTGGCTGGCGCAGGAGGCTTCATCAACATAAGTCAAAACGCGAAAAAGGTGGTCTTCATGGGGACATTCACCGCCTCAGGCCTGGAACTTGCCGTTGAAGACGGTCGGTTGAAAATAAAAAGGGAGGGGGAGAGCCGCAAGTTTGTGAGCGAAGTCGAACATGTTACCTTTTCAGGTAAATACGCCACACAAAAGGACCAGCGCGTTCTTTACATAACTGAAAGGTGCGTCTTTTCTCTAACCAGGGAGGGCATGGCCATTGATGAGATAGCCCCGGGCGTTGATCTGGAAAGGGACATCCTTTCGCAGATGGCCTTTGATCCGATCATCCCCGAGGAAATCCCTCTTATGGATTCAAGGATATTCAAATCGGAAGCCATGGGGCTAAAGGAATCAATGCTTTCTCTGGGTCTTGGCGACCGGTTCATGTATGACCCGGTGGAGAACCTTTTCTTCGTTAATTTTGAAGGAGTGAGCATAAGACTCCGAAAGGAGGTGCGCGATATCGAGCAGATAGTGGAGGAAATCCTTTCTCCTTTGGGGAAAAAGGTCTTTGCGATAGTCAATTACGACAACTTCTCCATACTGCCTGAACTTGTGGACGAATATACGGATATGGTCAAGGGGCTTGTTGAACGGTTTTACTCAGGCTGATCTTCTACAGTTGCCAAAAAATAGTTCTGCTATCTCAGATAGATGTCTGTCTTGAAAAAGTTCTTGGCACCACAGACTGCTCTTTGCAACATGTATAGCTTCATGCCACCTCCCGGATAGTCT
>Ga0210049_1002610_pt1 | contig 16743 bp, 20 predicted proteins | sample CryGeyCG2014_300_2_FD_183964 | JGI IMG/M metagenome (GOLD analysis project Ga0210049, IMG submission 183964) | Groundwater microbial communities from aquifer - Crystal Geyser CG06_land_8/20/14_3.00 (SPAdes) (version 2) | ecosystem: Environmental > Aquatic > Deep subsurface > Groundwater | place... | reverse complement strand
GCACTTGTTGTTCCGATAATCAAAACAACCGAATCTTTCACTCTTTCATACATTTCTGATAGGGCGGTGCTATTTTGGAAGATTGTAATGTTTTGGTAGGTGACGTTTTGGAAACCCCATAGTCTGGAAACTTGATTTTTAAGGTTTGAAATTTCATTGTTTAAGCTGTTAATTTCTCGGAAGGTTATGTAGCAGCTTACCATTCCTCCAACCATTAATCCAGCTGCAAATATCAATATGAGAAAGGCTGACGAAAATTTTATGTAACGTTCATCGAATTCGCCCACACTGTTTCACCTTTCAAACGAGAATCAATCACCTTATTAAATAAAAGTTCCGCAAGCTCCGCAAAAATTATTCGTCCAACAGCTTTGTGGACGCCAACAACCCAAGAAAAGGCGTTATCGTTATCGCGATGAAGAAAGGATAATACGGTGAAGCACCATAGAGCACGCCACCGACGTAAGGTGCTATGAACGAACTGAACATACTCACTGTTTGAGGGATAGAAACCCAACGAGCCCTGATAGATTCTGGAGCTAGGGGACCGACAATAGCGCCCATTAGAGACCAAGTTACGTATGAGCCTCCAGCCATAAAAAATGTTATTATTAACATTGGAAAATTGCCAGACATTGTGAGAAGCACAAGTGAAAAACAGCAAAGAACCATGGAAGCTGCAAGCGCATACTTTTTCCTCCATTTGTCTCCAAGTTTGCCCAAGAGAATTCCTAGAACTGCTGAGCCCAAGAAGGAAACCGAGCCTAGAATGCCTATCTCAAAATCACCATAACCGTACATATCGCTGAGAAACTGGGGAACAAAGGGGCGAAATGACATTATGATAAACATTGTTAAGGCGAAGAAAATCGATAGGACCAGCAGTTTTCTTGTTCTTAAGAACTTAAAAAAGGAATAGCGTTCTTCTGATGGGCGTTGTGCATGGCCTTTTGCATGTTGGCTGCTAATGAAGATGAGGATTAAACCGGCTGAAGCGTAAAGGATGAAAGCTGAATAGAAGACTGTTTGCATGCCTATTGTTTCAGCTAAGTAACCGCCTAAGGCTGGAGAGAAAATGTAACCGAAGGACCATGCAGCTGAGAGTGCTGTGAAAGTCAGAGTTAACTTGCTTTTGTCGGCGGATGTTACGATGTAGGCTGTACCTGTTGGTCCGCCAAGCCAAAAACCCCACAAAATCATCCCAGGTAGCATTTGAAGCCAATTTTCGGCAAAAGAAAAGATGATTGGTGCGGGTAGCCATGCAATCCATCCGGCAATCATAATCTTTTTTCGGTCATACCTGTCCGCAAGCCTCCCAGCCACAAACAGCGTAGAAGCTGCAACCAAGCTCATTACTGCATAAAGTATTCCAACTTGTACCGAATTAGCCTTAAGAGTCTCAGTCATATAATATGGCAAAAGGTAAGCGTAAAGGCCATCGCCAAAAGAGCCTGCCAAGTTTGAGGCAAAAATGAGTTTCAAGTCTCTGTTTAAGACTTCAGAAGGAAAGCCTAATCTTGATATTTTATGATGCGTAGCTGAAGTCACTCTAGATTATCCTCTCACAGTTTTAGCTCCGATGGTTATCAGCCAGATGAATGGTGATTTTTATTGCTTTCTAGAATACAAAAATTGTCTAACGCTTTCCTGCTGCTTTTTTTAATTCCTCTATGGATGTTTCATCCTCTATTGTTGAGTAGTCTCCAAGCGACTTATCTGTGATTATGGCTTTAATCAAACGTCTCATTATTTTTCCACTTCTCGTTTTCGGAAGTTTACTCACAAAGAACATGTCGCCAACTATAACTATTGGACCCAAGGTTTTTTTGACTAAGACTTTTAAAGTCTGCTTCAAAGCGCCATTTGGCTCATACCCACTCTTCAAGACAACGAACGCACATGCAACTTCGCCCCTTAACTCGTCTGGACGTCCAACAACCGCAGCTTCAGCAACGCTTGGATGTTGAAGCAATGCACTTTCAATTTCAGTTGTGCCAATTCTGTGGGCTGAAATCTTGATGACTTCGTCAACTCGACCCAAGAACCATACATAGCCATCCTCATCCTTCATTGCAGCGTCGCCAGTGTAATATACGCCTGGAATTTTGTTCCAGTAATCTTGGACATAACGTTCATGGCTCCGCCATAGAGTAGGCGTTAAACCTGGAAACGGTCGCTTACAAACGAATGTTCCTTCAACACCAGTTGGAACGGGCTTGCCTTCCTTATCAACTATTTCTCCGTCAATTCCTGGAAGCGCAATTGTTGCGGAACCAGGCTTTATCGGCAGCAACACAATACCAAAGGGGTTGCCAACCATTGGTCCGCTGCTCTCTGTCTGCCACATGTGGTCAATGACAGGGATTCTGTCGTCAAAAACCTTTTTTTGCAGCCACTCCCAAGCAGGAGGATTCAAAACTTCACCCGCGCATGCCACAAGCTCAACGGAGCTTAAATCATGTTTTTTAGGCCATTCTTCACCATACTTCATTAAGGCTCTGGCGCCAGTTGGTGAAATCCAGAACTTTGTTACATGATTTTTCTCAATTATGTGCCACCAAATGTCTGGTGATGGATGATCAGGCGTTCCTTCATACATTATTGTTGAGCAGCCGAAAAGCAAAGGTGCGTAAATGACATAGCTGTGGCCTACTATCCAGCCGATGTCTGAGGTGGACCACCAAACGTCTGTTTCGTGCATGTCGTAAACCCATTTGCCCATGGCATAGATGTAAACCTGATAGCTTCCGTGGGGTTGGACTGTGCCTTTAGGCTTAGCCATAGTCCCTGAAGTGTAGAGTATGTACGCTGGTTCGTCTGCCCGCATCTTTTCGACTTCAGCATTTATTCCTTTGCCTTCTTCTATTGCTTCTTCCCATAAAATGTCTCTTCCAGGCATTATTGACGAGTTTTTTTCGCCTCTTTTCAAGATTATGACTTTTTCCACGGTTTTTCCACATGTTTTTAGGGCTTCATCCACAACACCCTTGAGGTTAACCATTTTACCGCGTCTGTAGCCAACATCTGTTGTGACGATAATCTTTGATTCTGCATCTGCTATTCTGTCTGCTAGGGCACCGTAGCCGAATCCTCCGAAAACAACCGAGTGAATTGCTCCAATTCTTGTCGTGGCTAGCATTGCAACAGCAGCTTCTGGAATCATCGGCATGTAAATTGTCACTCTGTCTTCCTTGTTGACGCCTAACGCTTTCAAGGCGGCAGCGAATCGTTTCACTTCGTATAAAAGTTGGTTATAGGTCAAGACTCGGGTTGGTAGGCCTTCCCCGTTCTCCCATATTATGGCAGCGTGGTTACCTCTTCCCTTTTTGATATTATTTTCTAAACAGTTGTAGGCTATGTTTGTTATTCCACCCTTGAACCACGTGAAGTTTGGGTAATTCCATTCGAAAACTTTGTCCCAACGTTTAAACCAATGCAGTTCCTCAGCAACTTCACCCCAGAAGCTCTCTGGGTCCTCTAAAGCTCTCTTAAGCATCCACTTCAAATGGGGCGGATATTCAAGTTTAGAAGTTTTGGGCATTGTTTCTCCATGGGCTGACATGTTTAACACCTGTGTTTTATCGCCATTTCTCACGTTCGACCATAAATACTTTAATCTTGAAAGTTGTCGGATTCAACAATGAATTAGGATTGTTCTCTTCTGTCAATAATGTCTAATGCTTCAGGTCCTGTGCCAATGAGCACAATGGGAACTCCGGTTTGTTTTTCAATCTCATTTATGAATTGCTTTGCTTCTTCTGGAAATTCTTGGTAGGTTCTTACGCTCTTGCATTGTGGATATAAAATGTCAAGTTTTGTTAATGCTATTTGGGTCGTGCCGTTAATCATCACAGCCTTCTTGGCTATTTCAAAGTTGAAGGGGGCTGAACGTCTTTCACGGCCTGTTCCAGCGGCTATTTCAAACCATCCGCGTCTTAGGGCTTCTTCCTTTGGCAGTTCTCCAGGTAGGGGTCCGCCACCAACTCGGGTCATGAAGGCTTTAAACACTGTTAAAATATTGTCAACTTTTGTTGGGCCTACTCCTGCTTCTGAGCATATTGCCGAGGCGCTTGTGTCTCTTCCAGTCACATATGGGGGGGTTCCATGGAAAAGCGAAAGCATCAAGCCCTGCGTGCCTTCTAACAGAACTTTTCTGCCGTTGTCTATTGCGTCGTTTGCTTCTTTTGCCACGTCTGTTAGATATGGCTGTAGTTCTGGAATGTCCTTTGCGAGTTTTGCTGATCTTCTCACGCGTTCCTCAATTGCTGGACCCACGCCCCGTCCAGTTGTGCCCACAACCCCTTTCAGATACGCACTTGCTTTGTCTTGAATTGAATGTTTCTCTTCGATTATTGATGCTTGATAGTCGATGCCTATTCGATTTTTCACGTTTGTTTCTTCAACTTCCTTAAGGAATTGCGGAATGTGGATGTTTGCGCCTGTACCAATTAACAAGCGACATTTTTTGTTTATGAATGCTGCTGGAACCATGTGCAACTTATAACAGTTGTCTTGGTACCATACAGTATGTGCTGCGTTAACTGAGCCTGTTCTTACACAAACGTCGATCTGGTCTTTAAGAGCTAGATAAGAAATTATTTTCCCTTTGCCTTCGTCTCCCCAAAAACCTCCATTAATAACTGTGCAGGGCATTCTTTCACCGTGAACAGAATTTACCGAGAATTATTTAAGATTGTTTGCCAACTTTATGTACAAAATATTCGATTTTTTATCCATGAGCCTCAATTAGGTTTAGGTTTAGTAGTTCTGCCCAAGCTATGTTTTTTAACAGTATTCTCAGCGTATTTTTTCTTCCATACGGGACGCATTTCACGAAAGCTTTTCTTTTAAATTCGTCTTTTTGAATTTCAGCCAAGAAAACATTCACTATTACTGAACCGTCTTTCAGATGAAGGTTTACGTTTCTTCCCAAAAGAGACTTCGCCGTGTTTGTGCTAAACCGTTCCATAATTTACCACTCTAAATCCTTTTTGGCCATTCTACTCCAGCAACGCCTACAGATTGGTCGTTTCTTTCCTTTATAAAAAATGTAAACTTTAATGTTTGTGTTCTTGCATTCTTTATTCCACGGATTTCTACAATGCTCCATTAACGTGCACATCCACTAGGTAAACCACTGACAAAATGCTCTACGTTTTTTGCTTTTAAGCCTCTCTGTGAAACGACTTTTTTGGACTGTGGAGAGATAAGTTGAAGTGAATTTCTATCTTGTTGTAGAAAGGCTGAATGCAATACGATATCTTCGTTCATGGAGTCTTTTCTTGAGTATGTTTATCTAGATGTGGATTATTTCTGGCGTTATCTTTTCCTTAGTTATTCTGAGCAAAGCTATTGATGGTTTGGTTATGAAAGGTGGCAACGGATTTGTTGGGCTTCCAGGATTTATAAACAATGTTTTTCCTTCCCATTTTATTCTTGGACTATGCGTATGCCCGTAAACAAGCACGTTGAAGCCGTTTTGCTTGACAATTTCTCTCATCTTTCCCATTCCAAATAATGCTCTAGGGTCATGTATGACTCCTATCTTCCAATCAAAAACCTTAACAGAATTTATTTTCGGCAGTTTCCCTCGGATTTCCGGTCCGTCCATGTTTCCGTAAACAGCCAAAACGGGTGCAAGCTGTTCCAAGTCGTCAGTAACAGAAAGGTCTACTAGGTCGCCTGCGTGAATTACAAAGTCTACTTTATCGAAAACCTCAAAAACTTTTCGTGGAATTTCTCTAGCCCTAACAGGTATGTGCGTGTCCGCTATCAAGCCAACAGTCTTAGTTATTCCAGACTCACGGAGCCGAAGAAGAACTTGAGATTCTTGGCTAACCATTTAAATGGTCCCCTTCAACATTTTAAGAGCTTCTTACAAAATAGATACTCTTAAACCCCAAATAAAGATTTTAGATAAACTTGTTTGTCTTGATAAGAAATCGGTCGTTACAAGCGGAATTGTCGTTTGCATTTTTTTTCACGCAAAGTTTGAAATGCCTACCCCCTATAATCTTCCATGTAGAAACTAGTGTGTTAGTGTTAAGACTTCTTTCCACACTCGGAATGTCGAGCTTGCTCCTTGTGTTGTTTATAGAAGATTTTTCCTGAAATCTTGATTTCAGTTTGCAATACATTGTGCGGTTAAAAAGGAGAAAGGAGGTGATGTAGATTATGAACGTGACCTCTTCAAGATTGTTGAATGTCGTTTTGGTGACAATTCTTTTAGCTTTACTTAAAAAGAGAATGAGCTTGTTAAGGCAGAGATGGTTTGGGAAAACCAAGGTGGCTACCTTAGAATCACCGAGCAAAGCTTGAAAGTGAATAACCATGTGAGGGTTTGAGGGAACATTTATTTATATTGATATGCATATATAAAAACTAGTGGTGTTTAAGATGGCCAAAACGATAGCTGTCTCCGATGATGTTTATGATCTACTTGTAAAATCCAAACTTCCAAAAGAGAGCTTCAGCGATGTCATACGCAGGTCCTTAAGAAAAGGAATGAGACTAAGCGACATTGCAGGTTCACGCACGGTCAACAAAGAAGACTGGAAAAAAGTTGTAAAGGCATTCGAACGTCAAAAGAAGATAGACGAGGAAAGAAAAAGACGGTTGCTAGACTAGCCTGGTGCTGGATTTGAAGCTTTTTGACACATCCTTTCTAATAGATCTAGTCAACGGGAATGAAGGTGCCCTTGGGAAGGCTGAAGAAGTGGATGCTGAAGCCTTGTTCAAAGCCATCTCAGTAGTTACTGTGCACGAATATTTGCGAGGAGTGTATTATCTTTACATGCATGACAGGGAGTTGTTGAAATCGAAGCTAAAGAGAGCTGAAGCAGAGCTGGCTAGATTTGAGATTCTGCCCTACACATATGAAGTAGCCAAAATAGCTGCAGAAATAGATGCTACACTAGCCTTGGAGGGCAAGAGCATCAGCCTCGCCGACGTTATCATAGCAGCAACCACACTGCAGTACAAACTGACACTCGTAACTCGAAACGTTGAACACTTCAAAAGAATACCAGAACTAAACATTGAAACGTACTAATCACTGCATTATCCTACATATTTTGTACGCACTCTTTCACTAATACTCTAGGAAACAAACTCATTTCCTTCAATAAAAAACCTCAATTCCCGCGGCAAATCCACTTTGACACCGATTCTGTGGGAAGAACAAACCTCAAAGCTTTCCCTTTCTCCCTCAATCACCACTAACTGACTATCTCCTTCCGTGACATCAATTCCATTCAACTCCTTCGTTACAGCCAAAGCTTTCGTCAACTTCCCCGGTCCATTAGTCAAATCACGTAATCTCTTCATATTCCTGTTATTCTGCATATTTTCTATCCCTTCTATTGGTTCTATAGCCCTTATTAAAACAGCCCCAACGCCACCCTCCACGTGAGCAACTATGTTCAGCAGCCAGTTTGCATGAACCATATAAATGAAGGCTTTTCCAACACTCAAGAACATCAACTCATTAAACCTTTTCCTTCCCCTATATGCCCTGGAAGCCGGATCGCTTCCCCCATAATAAGCCTCGGTTTCAACAATTTTTCCAGACAAAACCTCAGACTCCAGTTTCCTCAGCAAGGTGTTTCCAAGCAAATCCTTCGCAACCGAGGCTGGGTTTCTTTCGTAGAAATCTTTTGAAAACATTTTCATTTGTCTTGCACTCTCCTATAACTGAATTACAACAATGACAAGTAAAAGCTTTGAACTCGATAAGGCTGAGACTTTAAATCTTGAACAATGTGTTAAATAGTTTGGTGAGGTTTCCATGTTGGTTGAATCCTACGAATTTGGTGTCATAGTCATAAATGGTAAAAGATACACAAGCGACGTCATAGTTTTGCCAGAACGGGTTATTGACGGCTGGTGGAGAAAAGAAGGACATAAAGTGCATATTGAAGATTTAGAGGAAATCCTTAAACAAGAACCAAAACCTGAAGTGCTTGTCTTTGGAACAGGTTACTATGGACTCGTAAAGATTCCACCAGAAGTCAAAAACACCTTAAAATCTCATGGAATCGAATTGGTTGCCCAACCAACAAAAGAGGCATATCAGACATTTAACAAAATTTTGAAGTCTAACAAGCCAGTTGTAGGAGCTTTCCATCTTACATGCTAAGGCAACAGATTTCCCTATGACCGCCAGCAGTGTTGCTGTCATTCCTTTTTGTAACCGGGAATTGTCTTAAGGTCGCTTTGAAGTAAGTCTCTATTTTCCTTTTCTTTGATTTGTTCTCCAGCTTTTTTCGCCAACTGAACGTACTTATCAGCTTCGCCTTTTTTCCCAGCAACAGCGTACGCTCTTGCCATTGCTTCATAAGCATAAGCAAGATCAAAGCCTCCAATACTATTTTCTTTGCAGATTTCCAGATACCTTTTCGCATGGTAGAGTGCTGATTCAGGCTTGTTCAAGATCGAATAGACACGGGAAATCTGCCATTCACCCCTTCCAAGGTTAACAGGTTTACCTATCTCGCCCCAATGAAAACGAGAAGCGTGAGCAGCATGAATCATCTTGTCATCTTCCTCCTTGGTTTTATCCTTCTTATTCAACAAGCTCCAAACAAGATTAAACAAATCAACGGCAAACTTCCTGTGACATTCCAACTCCGTAAACTTCTCAGCAGCCATCCCACTACCACCAGATCATTTGTTGTTTCGATTAAGTGGAAACACGAAACATTTATACCTTTTTCTAAGTAACCATGGACTACGTTTAGAAGTTCAGTCCTCTTTTCCGTATTGCGGAAAACATAAGTTCGCCTTTGTGTCCCTTCTGTTTAAGGTAGTCATTATGAAGGTTTGCGGGATTGTTGGCAGTCCTAACAAAAATGGAAACGTTGACTTGCTTGTGTCTCAGGTGTTGAAAGGTGCAAGCAACCAAGGAGCAAAAACACTTAAGATTTATCTTAACGACTTGAATGTTAAGCCATGCCAGAGTTGTGGAATTGATCCTTATCCCAAGTATTGTTTGTTTGACGATGACATGAAATTAATCTACGATGCTCTAGAGTCTTGTGGCCTTATTGTGTTGGGTTCCCCAGTGTACTTTGATACTGTCAGTGCACAAGTCAAACTCATGATAGACCGTTGCAACTGCTTAATGCCCTATGTCAAGCGAGCTGATGGAACATATGGTTTTGAAAGAAGAATGAAGAAGCGTAAGGAGGGAGTTTTTGTCGCCGTTGCAGGCGCACACCAAGAGTTCGACACGATTCTAACCACAGTGAAAGGATTCTTTAATTGGGCAAACATTAAATTAGTCGAGACGGTTCTGTACCAAAATGACAGCGACGAGCTGGGCGGCGTAAGAAACAACGAGAAACAAATGACTCAAGCCTTTGAGATTGGAGCTCAGATTTCAAAACAAAAAAACATCACCTCTCAATCTTGATCAATTTCCTTTGGTTCAGCTACAATTCCATATTTGTATAACCTTTTGTAAAACCATGTCTCCGTTAAGATGAATAATAATCAGTGTGAAATGCGTTTTATAGCTTGCATCATGGTAAATGTTAAATATCCATAGGGAAGAAATATGATGATCGTGAATAACCATGGGAAACGATAAGTTTGTAAAATCTTGGAACATGAAAAGCCCGAATGCCAAACACACTTTAGTAGTTGAACTTTGGCAAAGACCCGACGGAACACGTTACAGAAAAACACACAAGAAATAGCAGAACAGAAACGATTATCGTAACTACCCACTTTTTTTGTTTTGGCATATTGTCGAGATAATGCTTAGCATATTCAAAACAAAATCTTCTTTTTTCCCCAAGTCACGTCATGTTTCAACACTTTATTTTCCTCAATAAAAGGTGAAGTTATAAATACGTGTTTGAAAGGTTTCTCTAATGAGGTTTTGATGTGCCAGCGATAGAGGTGGGTAGAATCTGTATAAAACTGGTTGGTCGAGAGGCTGGAAGAAAATGCATAATAGTTGACGTAATGGACAAGAACTTCGTCTTAATAACAGGTCCAAAAAACGCGACTGGCGTGAAAAGGCGAAGGGCGAACGCCAACCATGTAGAGCCGCTTAAAGACAAAATAAAAATCAAGCGAGGAGCACCCGACGAAGAAGTCACGGAAGTGCTTAAGGCTTCGGGTAAACTTGAAGAAATGAAGCAGATGGTTAAGCCAGCTTTGGCTTAGTAAACTCTTATACCTCTATGCCTTTTTCTACATTGTAGAGGTGTAGCATTAACATGCCCAGAACAGTTCCCCCATGGGAAGCAAAGCGTAAATTATTGGTTAAGACTGAAGACAAAACAAATCCACGTTACGGCTGTAAACCAGAGGACAGGCCTGTTGAAGAATACGTGAAATACGGTGTCATCAACTTGGACAAGCCAGCAGGCCCGACAAGCCACGAAGTAGCCGCATGGGTTAAACGAATTCTTAATCTTCAGCATGTCGGTCACGGCGGGACTCTAGAGGCATAAGCCAGAGAAATCCCCACGTGACAGGTGTCCTGCCAATAGCGCTAGAGGAATCTAGGAAAATCGTTCAAGCCTTACTTTCAAGCGGTAAGGAATACGTCTGCGTGATGAAGCTTCACAAAAAAGCAGACGAAAAACAAGTAAAAAAAGTCTTAAAAGAGTTTGAAGACACAATTTATCAGAGGCCACCTTTACGAGCTGCGGTCAAGCGTCAACTACGCATGAGAAGAATTTACTACATAGATTTTCTTGAGATGGATGGGCGAAACGTGCTTTTCAAGGTTGGATGTGAAGCGGGAACGTATATTCGCAAATTATGTTTTGACATTGGTGAGGTTTTGGGATGTGCGGCTCACATGCAAGAACTGCGGAGGACGAGGGCTGGACCTTTTGTTGAGAATGGAGACATTGTGACATTGCATGATGTGGCTTACTGGTTTATGGAGTGGCAAGAGCAGAAAGATGAGAGGATTTTGAGAAAGTTCATTCAACCCATGGAAAATGCTTTGGTTTTAGTTCCGAAAATTTACGTCAGAGACTCTGCTGTGGATGCTGTGTGTCATGGGGCGAACCTAACAGCGCCGGGAGTTTTGTCCCTTGAAACAAAAATAAATAAAGGCTTAACGGTTGCGGTTCTCACGTTAAAAGGTGAAGTTGTGGCTCTGGCTAAGGCTGCAGCTTCCACAGAAGACATTTTGAATATGGAACATGGGGTTGTTGCTGAAACTAAAAGGGTTTTGATGCGAAGGGGCACATACCCCAAATGCTGGAAAAGTGGCGAAGCATAAAATGCCCAAAAAAAGCGAAAGCCCAAATCACTATTTTACGGCTCGTCCGAAATCAAAAGCAAAGCTTGGAATAGTACGCACGTATCTTTGTGGAAGACCTTTCGAGTTTCTGACGGCTTCAGGAGTATTCTCCAAGAAGCGTGTTGATTTGGGTACAAGATTGTTAATCGAGTCGATGGTTCTTCCTGAAAAGGGCTGTGTTCTTGACATTGGATGCGGTTATGGAGCAGTTGGAATAGTAGTAGCTTCTTCTCATCCTGATTTGCGGGTGGTCATGGTTGATGTGAATGAACGGGCTGTCTGGCTTGCAAAACAAAACGTCCAACGCAACAATGTCACTAATGTAGAGGTCAGAAGTGGCCACCTATATGAACCGATAAAAGGTTTAAGATTCAACTGTGTTCTTTCGAACCCTCCAGTGAGTGCTGGAATTGAAACCGTAAAAGCAATAATTGTTGAAGCACCAAAGCACATGGCAAACAAAGCACGCTTCCAAATGGTTGTGAAGTCAAAGATAGGTGGGAAAAGATTGAAGATGCTTTTGGAAGAAGCCTTCGGAAACACTGGGATACTTGCGAGAAAAAGTGGATACCGCGTGTTTATTTCGGAAAAACAATAAAAACAGGTTCTAATTATTGAAGTTGTGTGCCGGGGTCTCCTAGTCAGGTAGGGAGCAGGCCTGGAGACTACGAGATGCCTTAAAGCCTGTGGCCTCTCGGGGCCGCGTGGGTTCGAATCCCACTCCCGGCGCCATGTTGCGTCAATTATCTTTTAGAATGAGCTGTTAGTTTGAGAGAGGAAAGTCTAGAAACTTAAAAGTGCTTAAAAACAATGGAAATTTGTCTATTTTAGTGGACATTTCTAATTTACCATATTGCTAACATTGTATTTACGCCTATTTTACCATTAGATTTGTATTGCATTGTCTAACCCGAAAATTTTTAAGAAAGGAAAACCGTAGGGTTCATGGAGAATTATATAATGAAAGTGAAGAAGGAGAGCCAAACAATGAAGCGTCTAAAGAAAATTGGAAAGTCACTTAAATCTGTAGTGTTGAGCATGGCTCACATGGATTACCAAATGGAATTCAAGAAGAGGAAGAAGGCAAAAACAAAAGGAGATGAAGAAAATTGAAGAAAACAGCTTCGTTATTAGCCATTACAATGATAACAGCTATGATTATGTTAACAGTTCCGTCAGTTGAAGCAAGAGTTTGGTCGGCACACGCAGACTACCTTAGCCTTTGGCACGTGGACATTATCGTTGATACAGATGCCGATACGCTAAAGGTTAAATGGGCTGAACCTTTTCTAGGGCTGAGTTATTGGCCTTTCGGAAGCTACATACATGTTTGGGATGACTATGGACATATTTACTGGTATGATGCTCCTCTACATCACATAATTGGTAGTGGAGAAATGACCTTTGACTACGCTAGAACTTACGTGACCGTTCACGCAGAAATAAGATGGTGCTACGATACTGGCTTTATGTTTGGATTTTCAGTTACCGTAAGGTGTGACCTTTATGTCTCTGGTGGTTGGATATGCCCTACATTGTTTGTTTGGAGTGGAACGGAGTTCTCTGAAGAAGGTGTATTGGATATTCATGCCGAATCTGACATAACGATTCAGCATAGGATAGAGAACGTTTTAGCCTTAGAAAACGGTGTTTACAACCTTCAGTTAAGAGAGTTAGATAACTACATAAGCCACATAGATCAGGTGAAACTATACGCTGTTGATTATGAAGGAGAGTGGCATTTGTGTCCGTTGATATACGCAGAACACAACGAACTTGGTAAAGTAACGTGGAAACTACGTTTTGACGACAGGAAACGAGTGGATTTAGAGCCTACGGAAATAATAGACCTGAAATTCTTACCTTCAATATCATACGTTGAAACAGACTACTTCACATTCGAAATAAACGGTTACAACATGAAATAACTATCCCTAAACAAGGCTAAACTTCCCTTTTTTTCCATTATGATCTAAAAATTTTTGCTCAAATATTTTTCTCTTTCAAATAGATGTGTATATACAATATTTTGTCCACATGGTAATGTTTATTTTGTCAACTTTAACATTATATCCACTTCTAGAGTTTCAACTTCCTCGTTCTTTCTTTTGGGTTCTTTAACAAAGAGGAGAAGGAGCGCTAGGGCAAGTAGTCCCATTATTCCGCTTACGAAGAAGGGGAATCCAATTCCCTTAACTGTTAAGCCTCCAAGCCATTCAATCCTGAACTTTTCGTATTGAAACTCGTAAAAGAGCCATGGTCCTAAAAGTGCTCCAGCTACCATGCCCGTGTTAAAGCATGCAGCAAATCTTCCGAATAATTTGCCTCTGATCTTTGCGGGTACTAAATCCGCTCTTAAAGCTCGACCAGCAGGCATACTAACGTTGATGCCTAAAGATCGGAACGCCATAACACCAGTCGCTTGCCAAAGATTACCTGTGAAAGGCAAAACGAAAGAAGCAAGTCGAGAAGATAGACTCCCAATAGCTATAACTGGCTTCCTACCCCAAACATCAGCTAGTCTTCCAGCAAAAAAATTGCACAATATTCCAACAAATCCAGAAACAGATAGTATCGCTCCGATTTGGAACGGAATGGCTCCAAACATCTCGCCTAGAAACAGAACACCAACTGGCGCAATGAAGCCCACGGCAAAACCGTTAGTCAATGTTGAAACATACAGAACTCTGACTGACCGCAAAATCCAACCAGTAAGTTTAAAGTCGTCTTCCTTCGAAGTTTCCGTTCTTTTTTTGACTGAACCATGCCCTCTTGTTTCACGAACTTTCCAAGCCACGAAACCCATGGCTATAACCGCCAGTGCAGAATCCACAAAATAAGGAATACGATAGCTATCTTCCAAAGCCAATCCCAAACCAGTCTCCGACAAAAACTGGATAGTCCCACCGAAAACTGGCCCCAAAAACCACCCCACCATAGTAGCAGTCAAAAAGAAACCCAAAGCCTCACCTCTTCGGCTGCTGGGAACCTGATCAACTAGGGAAGCCTCTGCAGCTGGACGCACTGCGGCTGTAGCCACTCCATTCAGGGCTCTGACGATCAACAAAGACGGCCAATTCTGAACCAGCCCAGTCAGAGTGCCCAAGAAAACATCTGCCAGCAACCCAGCTTGAATCAGTTTTTTTCTGCCGACACGATCAGAAAGGCTGCCAAAATGTGAGGAGAGAAGGGCATTTGCGACCAAGAAAGCAGCTACGAATGATCCTATGAACCATATTTCAGCTCCCAAGGAAGTTGCGTAGTACGGAAAATATGAAGCTGGCAAAGCACCAGCTATGTTTTCAACTAACGATGCTAAAGACAATACTATGACACTAGCAGAATAGACTTCTGAACGCCGCATCAGCACACCATACTTTTTCTGATCGATCGATACTTTGCAGTATTACATAGCTTCAAACTTCGAGAAGAGAATTTTAACGTTAGCTTTCTTATTAAATCTTGACGTCAAAACTCCATCCCTACGATGAACTAGTGGATTATTTAGGTCATTTAAGAGATCTCAGAGCAAAAACATCCACAGACTGTTTATTGTTCAATGAGCATTAGAAGATCTTCTAGAATGTAATTCATGAATTCTTCGGTGGTGCTTCTGCTGAAAAGTGTTACCGCACAATTTCTTGTAATCCCAACTACGGCCTCACGCTTCTGAGCTTCAAAGACAACATACCAGATTTTTCCATGTTCAACATAATCCCTGTATAAACTCGTGTCAGCAAGATCTGATCCTGCCAGACAAAGCTTTTCTACACCCGGTATGTCAACTTCATCAAACCATATCAGCTTCGTCGCTTGAGGGTTCGACTCATGAAGCTCTTTGAGAGTTTTGTGAGAGATCTTTACCTCAACAATCGCTTGGGGTTCGATGAAAAGAACTTTGCTGAGCTTGTTTGCTACGTAGTTTGTTAACAGCTTCTTTACTCCTCGAGCCACAGACGGCGCTAGCACTATCATGAAAATCCTGTCTTTGAAAGGTCTAATCCAAAAAGGGGCTTCCTCTGTGACGGGGGCTTCAACTAACTTGCGTCTGTAAAAACGTTTGTGTATGACATCTTTGCTGAAAACTCCTGATATCGAGTCATCCTTTGACTTAAGGTCCAAGATTTCCGTCACTAGATCTATAGTTTCTCCCTTCTCAGTTTGGTGACGCTCCTCTTCACGGAAATCCTTAAGTTTCCAAACTATCAATCCGAGATCAGCTTTCCTTTTATCTCGAAAATCTTAGCTGGCTGAACCAATTATTTACACCCAAAGAACAGATTCGAGTATCTCACTTTAAAAGCTTCCACTAGCTATTATATAGTTCAATCAAGAACACAGCGCGCGACAGAAGATTTCAACGGGCTTAAGTAAGCTGTGAACTATGACAATCAGACGTTGATTGATAAAAAGTGATGGGTTATAGACCTAATAGGGTCAACAGATTGTTTTGTGCGATTAGAGCAGCGAAGAGAGATGCAACCAGAGACATCACACAGATTAAAGTGTTGAGTGAAGGCCCAGCCGTATCCTTAAACGGGTCGCCAACAGTGTCTCCAACAACCGCAGCCTTATGCGCATCAGAACCCTTACCACCCAAAGCACCTGCCTCAATGTACTTTTTAGCATTATCCCAGAGACCCCCAGCATTAGACATTAACAAAGCAAAGAGCAAACCTGAGAATATGCTGCCTGCCAAGTATCCGCCCAAAGCTTCTATGCCTACGAGAAATCCCACAGCCAGCGTGGCAACTATTGCAACGGTACTTGCTGGCAAGAGCTCTTTCAAGGCCCCAACCGTCGCTATATCAACACATCGTGCATAATCAGGTTTCACACCATCTTTTCCCTCTTTCAACCCTGGAATCTCTCTGAACTGCCGTCTAATTTCCGTAATCATCCTGTCAGCGTTTTTCCCGACACCCAGCATAACCATTGCCGAGAAAACTGGTGGAATAGCAATACCGATGAAACAGCCAAGCAAGACCATTGGGTTCATAAGACTGAAATCAACAGGTTTGTTGAGAACGTTCTGAGCTATTTCTCTGTACGCAGCGAGCAAGGCGAGCACTGTCAATCCTGCGGCACCTATCGCGAAGCCCTTCGTTATGGCTTTAGCTGTGTTTCCTGCGGCGTCAAGCCTATCTGTTACAGCTATTACTTCCTCTCCAAGGCCGGCCTGTTCAGCTACACCTCTGGCGTTGTCAACCACAGGTCCATATGCATCACTGGCAACTATCATTCCAACAATTGATAGCATTCCCAAAGCAGCCATTCCTACCCCGAAAACGGCATAGCCCTCTCCTATGGGGTCACATAGGAAATATGCAACGGCAGCTGCGATGCCTATCCCTATCAACGGCGGGAAAACACTGTGCAATCCATATGAAAAGCCCGTTATGATGTTCAGGGCAGTTCCGCTCTTGGATACTTCCGCTGTTTTTATAGCGGGCATGCGGTCTATGGACGTGAAA
>Ga0210049_1002603_pt1 | contig 16782 bp, 15 predicted proteins | sample CryGeyCG2014_300_2_FD_183964 | JGI IMG/M metagenome (GOLD analysis project Ga0210049, IMG submission 183964) | Groundwater microbial communities from aquifer - Crystal Geyser CG06_land_8/20/14_3.00 (SPAdes) (version 2) | ecosystem: Environmental > Aquatic > Deep subsurface > Groundwater | place... | reverse complement strand
ATGTAATTTTGTAATTGCATTCGGAGATACTGTGCTAAACCAAAATCTTTATAAATAAGCCCTTACTTCTGCTATATGAGGACGGCCATAGTGGCTTGGAAATACCCGATCCCATCTCGAACTCGGAAGTCAAGCAGGCCTACGTTTTGAGGTGTACTGTTCTTATGAATGGGAAACTCAGAAAGCTGTCCCACCTTATATTTCTATTATGATTTTTTATTATTTATCTAGTTTCGCTTCGGCAAAGGCCGAACAAAAGCAAAATGTTTATATAAAAAAGGCCTTATAAGGAATAAAATGGAACAAAAATATATTTCAATCGGGTTAATACTAATTATTGCAGTTGGATTAGGTATTTTTTTAAGTGGATGTTCAGTAAAAGCAGAACAAAAGGATGACAGCGAAGCAACGCCAGAGAAAGTCAGTGCAGTTGTAAATGCAAATAATGAATTTGCCTTTGATTTATATTCAAAATACAAGGATGAAAAAGAAGGCAACATCTTTTTTTCACCCTACAGCATATCAACTGCAATAGCAATGACTTATGAGGGAGCAAGAGGCCAGACAGCAGATGAAATACAGAAGGTATTTCATTTTCCTGATGAAGATATAAGAAGGCCTGGCTTTGCAAGGCTTTACAACAACATAAACCTTGGCAATAAGAAATATCAGCTTTCAACTGCAAATGCATTGTGGGCTCAGCAGGATTACAAATTCTTAGATGAATATTTTAGCACAATAAAAAAATATTATGATGGAGATGTAACTAATCTTGATTTAATAGGGGAAACTGAAAAATCACGTGTAACAATAAACAGTTGGGTGGAAACTCAAACAAAAAATAAAATAAAGGATCTTATACCTCAAGGTGCTATAGATGATTATACCCAATTGGTTTTGACAAATGCAATCTATTTCAAGGGGGATTGGGTCTTGAAATTTGACAAGAAAAAAACAAAAGAAGCTGACTTTAAGATTAGCCCTGAAAAGACAGTAAAAGTTGATATGATGAGCTTAACAGGAGATAAAGTTAAGTTCAATTACGCTGAAACAGAGGAATTACAGATTCTTGAGATGCCTTATGAAGGTGATGAATTATCAATGCTTGTGATTCTTCCAAAAGAAAATTTAGAGTCAATTGAAAATTCAATTAATAAGGAAAGATTAGATGAATTAAAAGGTATGCTATCTGAAAGAAAAATAAATGTTTACATGCCAAAGTTCAAGTTTGAAACAAAATATTTTATGTCAGATGACCTTAAGGAGATGGGGATGCCTACTGCATTTACAACTCTAGCTGATTTTTCTGGGATGACTGGAAACAAAGATTTGTTGATCAGCAAAGTGATTCATCAGGCTTTTGTTGAAGTGAATGAAGAAGGAACTGAAGCTGCTGCAGCAACAGCAGTAGTCATGATGAAGAACAGTATGTCAGATTATTTTATGGCAGACCATCCCTTCATATTCATAATACAGCAGAAAGACACAGGAAACATATTATTCATGGGAAGGGTTGTTGATCCCTCTGAATAAATTTAAGTCAAAAATCTTTTAAAGAATAATATTAATTTAGATTTCAATTATTATTTGCCCTTCTTTCTCATTTATGTCTTTTATTAGTTTGTGGCCTTTCAGCTTTTCTTTAATCTCCTGCCAGGAATATTTCTCTCTGGCCTTTTTAATCTCTTGCAGGATTTCATCAACAAGCTTGTAATTGGAATAAATTAGCTCTGCTTTCTCATTATTTGCTTTAACTGAGGCCTCCATTCTTTCAATTTGATTTTTTTGCTCATCAATTATTTTGTTTATCTTATCAAGGTCTTTTTTATGCCTTAATTCAGACTCATCAATTTTTTCTTCCTTAACCTTGTCTGTAAAATAACTGTCCAAAGCTTCATTATAGCTTTTGAAATCCTGTTTCTTAAATCCCTTATACAGCTCTAAATTAAAAGGAGAAATATCAACAATATTTTCCTTGTCATAAACAGAGAAGGGATTTATTTTATTGTTGCACAGGCTTTTAATTGCTTTTAGCAAGTTATTTAATTCATTCTCATTTACTTTTTTTGGGCTAATTTTCTTGTCTATCCCTGCCAGCAAGCATGACTCCTCTGCATAAACCCCACCCAATCCAAGGTCAATTGCAAGGCATGTAACTAATGAGTCTTTTTCAGTGCTTTTCAAAAGTTCTTTCAGCTCTGGTTTCTTAAAATCAAAAAAGTTTATTTCCCGCTTTGGAAAATCATATTCAATTCCACCTCGTATTGTCCTGCCTTTCCATTTCTTTGTTTCCAATGCAGAAGTTATTGTTCCATCTTCTTTGCACAAAACAATATTTCCTGTGCTGAAAAGCTCAATAAAGAGCTTATGCTTTTCATTTTTCTCAAACAAAAGCTCAACAATCCTTTCACTTCCAAGCTGCTTTATGGCAATCAGTCTTGACTGCTCAAGATTTTTTCTTAACACCATGCAGAAGCCAGACGGATTTTCAGGGCTTTTCCCCTTATAGTCAGTAAGATATAAATAATCAGGTACAGAAATTCTCAATATTTTCTTGCCAATGCTGGTTATATGAAACTGCAGCAGAATCACCTGCTTGCAAGGATGGTAAATCTTGTCCAGTTTTGCATCTATTAAAACACCTAATTCCTTAACAACATAGCTTAGCTCCAAAGCAGCAAGGTTTTTCTTCATAAATCAGAAAAAAAGGTTAAGTATATTTAAATTTGTTGTAAAATTGAAATTGTTTCCTTATCAAGAACTTTATTTGCTTTTTTTCCTGTTGTGTCAATTATCAAGATTGTGTGGCTTTTTTCAATTGCTTCATTAAGGCAGATGTCAAATATCTCTGAGTCAAGGTTTTCCCTTATTTTTGCCTTGCTGTACTTTCTTTTCTCAAGCCTTTTTTTGAGCTCTTTTAAATCGCATTTTGTTATAATACAAATATCAACGTATTTTTTAGGAAGGTAATGAGCTAGATGAGAGTCAATAACAAGATTCTGCTTTGATTTTTTGATAAAGCCAGAAAGAAACCTTGAAAGCTTCTTAGCATCAACTATCTCGCACTTTTTTTCATTATCGTAACCATCAGAAAGATTATTCTCTTTTATCAGCTTGTTTACATCAATATATTTGTATTCAAGCTTCTTGGCAAGTGTTTTTGCTATCTCAGTCTTTCCTGTTCCAGGAGTGCCGCTTACAATAATTGTTTTCATTTTAATACAGCCCTGCATTTGCTGTTCATGCATTCACAAAATCCCTGGCCGCAATCAAGAGTTCCAGGTTTGCATTCCATAGAGCACATCCTGCCTTCGCAGTTTGGGGCTTCTGAAGCTGGAACACATTCTGATGAATGGCAACAGCTGGCTGGAACACAGCCTGAATCAGAAGAACATTCTGCATCATCAGGCATATTAGCGCATCCGCTAACAAAGACTATTGCAAAAACCAAAAACAATAGATATTCTCTCATTTTAAACAATAACAGCATAATATTTAAATAATTAACTATACATTTAACAAGAATGCAAAAAGAGATAATATTAACAACAAAAGAACATAATGAGCTGATTGATATAACAAAAGAGGTTGAAAAAGTAGTTTCCGAGTCAAAGGTAAAACAAGGCCTCTGCAATTTATTCACAATGCATGCAACAGCAGCCATACTAATAAATGAAAACTACGACCCAAACCTAAGGGATGATATTATTAATGCGCTAAACAAGATAATACCAGAGCACAATAATTATAAACATGACCAGATTGATAATAATGCAGCTTCGCATATAAAGGCTGCAATAATAGGCCCATCTGAAACAATCCCAATAAAAGGCAGCAAACTTTTGTTAGGGACATGGCAGTCAATTGCCTTTTGCGAGTTTGACGGCCCAAGAAGCAATAGAAAGGTTATTATAACCATAACCCAATCAAAAGATATAAATATCAATAAAATAACAAATAATTGGGGTGAATTCTTATGCAATGCGACCTCTGCGGTACTGAAACAGAAAACTTATTCAGGGCAATAGTAGAAGAAACAGAGCTTAATGTGTGCAAAGACTGTGCTAAATATGGAAAAGTTGTTGAAAAAAAGCCTGTTAGAGCAATAGAAGAAAAGAGAGAGTATGTTAAAAAACCTGTTGAGCCAGAAAAAGAGATAATTCAGGTTATTGTTCCTGATTTTGCACAAAGAATCAAAAACAAAAGAGAATCACTTGGACTAAAGCAAAAGGATTTTGCAAAAAAAATATCAGAAAAGGAGTCATTGGTTCATAACCTAGAAACAGGCTCATTTAAGCCGAGCATAAGCCTTGCAACAAAACTAGAAAAATTTCTAAAGATAAGGCTAATTGAAGAATATGAAGAAGGGCATCAAAAAAGCTCTAAAACAGAAGCAGATGGATTTACAATAGGTGATTTGGTAAAGGTTAAAAAATAGTTAGTTAAATTCTACATTAATATCATCAAAAGATGTTCTTTCGGGAAACTCTTTAAACAGCTTGTATCCATAAGGATATGAAGTTGAATGAAATAATATTGCCCTATTAGAATTGTCTTCTTCTAGCCACTTTTTAACATTATTATAATCATCTGAATTAAAAATCCTAACAGCTATTATGCTGGAATTGAATATTTCAGTTGCTTCAATCAGTTTACTCATTTGATTAAAATCGTCTATTTCAAAATAAATTATATTTAAATCTAAACCAGTTCTTTTTTCTAATTCAGAGAAATATATGGATGGTGTAGTATAGTAAGATATTTGAAACTTGTCAGAAGATACATTCATTACTATAATATTTTCATTTATATCAAAAAAAAGTGTTCTATTTCCTAATATAAATGTATTGCCAACGTGTTCAATTGGAGGACTTCCAAGCACACTATCATTGCTGCCAAGGATAAATGGAATGTATTTGTCAGTAAAGCAAATACTTTTGATTCCTTTACTGCTTAGGTAATGAACTGCTTTTATCTTTCCAATGTTATCACAACATCCAACAACGACAGAAGCATTTTTCCTTATTGCCTGTTCAACCAACATATTAATCCCATGGGTATCAATGATGACTGCCAAATCTTCTCTTAAAAACCTTGTTGTTGGATAAAGAACCTTATCTAGTGGAACATCAAACATAAAAACTCCTTCCTCATTTGGAGCATACCATTCTCCATTTATTTTTTTAACAATAGTCCCTGTTCCAATTTCATGTTTTAAACCAGACTGCTTTAATTCTTTGATTCTTGCCCCTTCATGCCAACCAATGTCACTTAATAGTTCTGTCTCATTAAGGTAAAACCTTTCTGAAAAAGTAGTCAGTAACTCTGGATTAAATGGAGAAGAATAAACCTGATATGATAACCAGTCCCTGCTTACCCTGTCAGTCTGGCTTAGTAAAATATCTGAATCATCAAGTTTTATATAAGAATTGCCTATTGTAATCTTAGTTGTATTAGAAGGAACTGATATGTTTACAGGTGAAATTTCTTTAATATCTGATGTGTAGTTTAATTTATTTTCATAAGCCAAATCCCTCAATAACTTTGACCTAAAATCTACACCTAATTCTTCCCATAATTCAGCTGCTTCTAAAAGCGATTCTTTCTTGTCCTTGCCGCAACCAATTGCAGCATATGTCTCATATATAAGTGCATTCTCTTCAGGGTCTTTAGTTTCTACATTTTCATAATATCTCAATGAGCTACATATCAATGCATCATTATCTTCTAACCTCCCAAGCATAAGCATGATGTCCCCCCTTGCAAAGTCAGAAATATTTTCATCAAGTAAAACTTTAAGCCCATAAATAAATTGCTTTTTATCTGTTCCAGTTGCCTTTAAAACATATTCAAAATCATAAATTCTTCCATAAAGGTCAGGTATTTCTGTAAGGTCTCTTATGACAGCTTTTATCTGTTCAGAATAAACAATTGAATCATATATTAACTTATTGTCTATAATTGTTGTTGGGACTTTAGTTATGTTATATTTTAATTTCAGTAAATTCAAAAGAGGTTCATCAGGGTAGTCTTTATCAAAAGAAAGGACAATCACTTTCTCATCCAATTTACTTACATCATCAAGTATATATCCCTGCCTTTCAGAGGGGTAATCATCTGTTTCATAGAAAAATATGATGGGTATATAACTTTTTCCACATTCTTTGTTTAATTTTTCTATTAAATTATAAAAATTAAGTTCCAGTAGAAAGTATTTTCTTTTCAAATAATCAAAATCTTTCTTTTTAAAAAAACTTTTTCCACCATAATTAGATAAGTCTACACCAACTTGTTTGAGCTCTTCTTTTAAATCATTTACTTTTAATTGCATAAACTCACATTTATTCCCGCCAAAAGCATCAATGAACTCTTGCTGTATTGAATAAGAGCGTATATCCAATTCATGAGTTTCTACAGTATTTAAAATTGCATCAATTCTTATATAATCTAAACCATAATTAATTAGAATCCCTATGCTAAATATGGCTGCAGTTATGATTAAAGATGTAAAGAAAATTAATTTTTGTAAGTTTTTTGTCATTTTAATTGTAAATGTTTTTTATATTATTCAATTTTATTTTGAAGATATCCAAAAGCATTCTTATTGAATCCTTTACAGGGTTGATTTTACTGCCTAGAGCATTTGACCATGTTACCGGAAGCTCCTTTGTTTTATAATTATGTTTTTTTGCAATAAACAATATTTCTACATCAAAACCAAAACCATTTATTTTTTGTTTATTAAAAATCTTTTTTGCAACATTTTTTTTAAATAACTTAAATCCACATTGAGTATCTTTATACCCTGGCAGTATCAAAAGACTAACAATAAAAGGAAATATTGTACCCAAAAAACTTCTAAAAAATGGTTGCTTTATTGGTATAATTGAACCTTTCATGTTTCTTGAAGCTATAACAATATCATAACCGCTTTTAATTACTTTAATAAATTTTTCTACTTCTCTTATAGGAGTTGACAAATCAGCATCTGAAAAAAGTAAATAATCTCCTCTCGCTAATAGCATGTCTTCCTTAACTGAGTATCCTTTCCCTTTATTGTTTCTCTGTTTGGTTAATTTGATATTTTTATTCTTATTTGAAAAATCTTTCACAATTAACCTTGTTTTGTCAGTGCTTCCATCATCAACTATTATAATTTCATAGTTAATTTTTTTATTTTTAAAATATGAAATACAATTGCTTAATGTTAATTTGATCCTCTTTTCTTCATTATAAACCGGGATTATTAAAGATATTTCATTCATTTTAGTGAATAAAGTTTAGCCGTTTAAAAATTTATCTTATTTAAAATTAACTATCTCACACGTTTTTTTCATAAATTTGTTAGAAAAAAGTATGTTGCATGGATTTGTTTCTACACTCTCATTCCATATAAGATAAACTGTCTCATTCAGCATGTCTATGTAAGTTCGATCAAGTTCTTTAATTCCGGTGCAATTATTACCTATTAATGTGTAATCTTCATTTTGGAATATTATTGGTAATCCTGACATAAAAGTTTTATTATGTACATAGTCTGGCTCAGAAATATGATTAAAGACTAATAAGTAATGTCCCTTATCAATATAGTAAGAAACCAACTGCTTCCTTGGAAAAATGCTTGTTTTTCTTCCTAAGTAATTCAAAAAAACCCATGAGTTTGACATAATTGAACAATTATGTCCTATCCCTTTCTCATTTATATTTTCTAAAGCGTTTACATACATCTTTTTTTCATAGTTGTTTGGTATTATAAAATATTGAAATATTAAAAATAAATTTAGAAGAATTATTATGGCTGTAGCTAATTTCTTAAAATTAAGTTTCTTAATTTTTATTGAATTAATTCCGATTATTGAAAAGTAAACAGTTGGAAGAACCATGTTAAAAAGGTACCTTGACATCTTTATTGGAATTTTAAAGTATCCATAAAGGGAGAAAACCAGAATAAGTATCATTAAAATGTCTGCAATATTTTCTTCAATAAATTTTTTCCAATTGTAAATAATGTTGTTGTCTTTGAGAAATTTAAAAATTTTAAAAATGGTAAAAGCAAGTCCAAATAAAAAGAAGGGTAAAAGAATATTGATAACATGAATAATATGCATATAGTCTATGCTTTGATGTATGTAATCCCTAAAGTATATGTTATTTGCATAACTATCTGCAATACTCATAAACATATTGCCAAATTTAATATAATTGTATATAAACCATGGAATAAATGGAGCAATAAATAAAATAAAATTTTTTATTATTGATTTTATGTTCTTGTGAAATAAAATCAAAGGAAAAAAAGATATACAACTGTATCTTGAAAGGGAAGCAAAACCTAAAAAGATACCAGAATTCTTATTTTTAATAAGATAAGCAATGAAAAGTTCCAAGAAAGATAAGGATAAAAGCTCTGTTCCATTTATCAATCCTATAATAAGAACATAGGGATTTAAACTTAATAAATAAAAAATGTTTTTGTTTAATTTTAAGCTTTCTGCTAGTTTTACACTTGATATCATAAAAAGGAATGACACTGCTATAATGTAAAAATATTCACTTAGTTTCCAACCAAAAAAACTAAAAATGTTCACTATAAGTGGCATTAAAGGTGACCTAAAAGGTTCAAAATAACTACCTTGGTCAAACCAATATTTTGAGTTTAAAATGTAAGAGCAAAAATCCCAGGAAAAATTGGCACTGCGTTAATAAAGAAAAAATAAGGTAGAAAAAATAAAAAGGAAAATTATTATTTTGTTTTCCTTTAGAAAACTAGAAGATTTTTTAATTTTTCCCTGATTGAGTTTCAATCTCGTTTTTGATTGTTTCATAATCTGCAGGCCCTTCAATTAGTTTGTCATAATTAATTATTATTGATGGAGTTGTTTTTATTTTATAGTACGATTCTAAAAAACTTAATTCTTTTGAATAATTGTATTCTATTGCAAACACTTTTGTATTGTAGTCTTCAACAATTTTATCTAATATATAACCTTGCTGTTGAGATAATCCACCATCATCCCCATAAAAATATAATATAATTGGAGATTTCATGTCACATTCCTGAGCCAGATTATAAAAAAGAAGGTAAGTTTTGATTTGCATTAAGTGATATTTTAACTTTAAGAAAGAGTATTTTGTTGTATCAATAGACTCTTTAGTATCGTCTGCTGTTAGCTTTCTTCCAAGAAGTACTAGCTGAGAGGATATATCATCTACCCTCACTTTAGATAATTCACAATTGTTTTTATCACCTGTTCCAATCAATTCCTGTTCGATCAAATAACTTTCTGTGTTTAGTTCACTATTTTTTATAAACATTGTAATTTCATCAAGTTTTTCATTGCTTAGGTTTCTACCTAATAACAAGCCAGCAATAAAGACTAATAATAGTAAGGTTAGTAAAATAAAAAATATGTGCCTTCTAAATTTTCTCTTTTTTACCATTTTTTCTTTGTTTTAAATATTTCCTGTGTGATAGCTGAAATCCAATATGCTGCCATAACATAATGTAATAACAAGTAGTATACTAAGATTGAAGAGGGATATCTTATTTTTTCTTTTGCTTGCTTATGTGCAAGGTAAAGCAATGTAAATCCAAGTAAAGATGCTACAATCAATGGAAATCCTATCTTAAAGTTTTGGCTTAGCAATATCCTCTTTAATGAAGGAAAAATAAATAAGCTGTCAAGATACCCTTCGATTAAAATAACCCTTATAATAAACTCATACAAAGTTTTAAACATATTGTAGCCAATAAACAGCATACCAACAATTAAAAGAGTTGGAGCCACTACAGAAAGTGGTAGCTGGAACCATCCTAAAAGGCCATATTTAGAATTGAAATACATTTTTTTGTATTTTACATTATTTTCGATAAATCCTCTTGTCCATCTTATCCTTTGTCTCCAAAACAGCTTTGGGTTTTCTGGAACTTTTGTGTAGGTGATACTTTCTGGTTCCATTTTTACATTATAATGGTTGTATCTTAACCTCATTGCTATTTCAAAATCTTCTGTTAAACAATTAGTATCGAAACCCCCTAATTCTTTTAATACCCTTGTTTTATACACGCTCAATACTCCAGGAGTAGTGTATAATGTATCTATCAATGACATAATTGTTCTTGTTAGAGTTACCATAAAATATTCCATTCTCTGAACCTTTCCAAGAATATTCTTTTGGTTAACAACTTTAATTGATGATATAACTGCTGCAGTCTTTTGATTAAAAAGGTGGGGAATTAATAATCTTAATGAATCTTTGCTCACAAATGAATCTGCATCAACACAGCCAAATATTTCCCCAGAAGCAACCTCCAAAGCAGAGTTTAATGCATATGCCTTGCCTTGATTATTTTTTTTATTAATTAGTTTAATGTTAAATTGATTATTTTTTTTAATCATATTTTCTACTACTTCTTTTGTGTTATCCGTTGAATAATCATTTATTACAATTATCTCAAGCTTATCATGAGGATAATTTAGGTTAAGTATGGATGTTATTGATTTTATAATAGTTGATGCCTCATTATATGCAGGAACTGCAATAGTTACAGTAGGAAATCTTTTAAGTTTCTTTTTATCTGGGAAGTCACTCACGTAAAGAAAATTAAGCCAGGTTACAGCTAAGTATAGTGATACAAAAGTGAGTATATAGATTAAATATATCATTTTAATATTAAACTCTTTTTTGGTATGTTTATTCCTCTAATGTTAGGAGTATACTTCCCATATTTCTATGCCTTGGTTGTTATATATATTATTAAATGTTTCGTTATTTCTGAACAAAAATAAGAGTCCCTGCTGCTCTTTTTCCCAGACTAAACCATGCTTCATCTCATTATCAATCCATACATAGTTTATATCATATTTTTCCAAAAGGCTTTTTGTATTCTTTAGGTTTCTTGAATAAAATATTTCCAGTGAATCATTAAATTTTTCTTCTGCATTGGGGAAGTATTCAAGCATGCTGTCTGTTACAACAGGCCTTTCTGCAACAGAGTTTATCCAAAAGCCTTTTGAGTAGTGAGAAAAAACAATCTCGTCTGGCTCTGAATAATGCCTGAGCCAGTCAAGGCTTTTTATTATCTCATTATCGGGCTGCATATTGCTAACCCTGTTTAAATAGGATATTGTGGAGAATGATAATCCACAGATTATAAGCAGCATAGTAAGGTTTTTTATTGTTTTGACCTGCCAGTTCATGTCCCTTATTTTAACAAAGGCGTATCCTGCAAAAACAGAAAAAACAAATGTTAGGTATACAATAACATTTTTCTCATAAAAAGAGGATGCAATCATAATTAAAAGCAGCAGAAAAATAAATAAATACTCTTTTTTCTTTTTCCACATTAAAAAAAATCCAGCGATTGCAAGAAAAATATTAAAAATGCCTATTCCTATCAAAGCTCCGAAGTCAGATATGAAATTTTGTAGCATATTTTCTGCAGGAATAACATTTGTCTTTGGATGAAAGTAGAGCGAAAAACAGATGATAGAGGTTATGAGCAGTATAAACAAAAAGACTGCTGCTTTTTTTGATTGAAAGGAAAAAACTGGTTTTTTAGGTTTGGTTGTGCTTTCCTCTTTTTGTTTCTCCTCAATCAAATAAGCTATAATTATAGTTATTGCTAATAAAGCATTGAACATGCCAAAAGGTATTGTTGCAGCAAAAGCAAGCAGTGATAGAATAGTAAGAAAGATGTTCTTTTTGAAAAAAAGATATATGCCAAGCAAAGTCAGAAAAACAGGAACAGATTGAGTGTTTGAAACAACAGATAGATAGACAAATGCAGGGGATATAACCAGTATTAATAAAATAACAAATCTCTGCGTTGTTTCTATTTTAAATTCTTTAAGGATTAGATAAAACATAAGAACAGAAAGCAGGCCAAATAAAAAAGGAATTAGCTTGGATGCTAAATCAATGCCTATTAAATACCCTATTGAAGCAAGCACAAGATGGTATGGATTAAAGATGTAGTTTGGGTCTTGTATTAATGACTTTTGCTCGATTATCTGCCTTGCAATATTTGCATGATAGTATGATTCCTCACCAATCATAACATCTTTGTAGAATAAAAACCTAACTAAAAGAGGTATTAAAAGGACTATGACAGCTGCTAGCATTACATAAACTAATGTGTTTTTTTCTGTCAGTTTCATTTTTCTTCCATCCTGCACAATGATTTGTATATCTTAACCTCTTTATCATAGACTAATTCAAAACATTTTTCATCTGTCCTGTAATTTAAATCAGCTATATTATAATAATTTATTGATCTCTTAGATAGGAGAATATACTTTATGTTATACTCATTCAATAAAGGTATTGCCTCTGTTTCATAAGAGGTTGTATATATTTTTTTTACATCCTCAAGGCGCTGCTCTGCATCTTTTATTAACAGGAAGTTTTTGTCAATGACATTTTTTCTTTCTGCAACAGCATTTACAATGTAGCCCTCATCAAGGCTTGCAAGAATAACATCTTTTTCATCACTGTTGTTTTTTAGCCATAAAAAGGAGTTTATTTCATTCTCTGATACTGCTTCTTTAATAACACTGTTTGTGTAACTAATAGTAGGAATAATTGAGTTAAAGATAAAAATCAGGAAAATTGCTGCAATAAAAATTCTCTTGTATTTTGAAAATTTTGTCTTGTCTATAAACAAAAGAGAATCAGAGTAAAACTTACTAAACAATAAAACGAAGATTACACCAAAGAAAATAAGGCCTGTCTTCAATGGTATAAGCTTAAACCACAGTAAAAAAAGCCCTGAAAGGGCAAATGCCATTAAAAGGTAAATCTTCCTGTTTTTCTTCTTAAAAATATATTTATAGATTAGATATATTCCTGAGATAATAGGTATTATTCCAATATAAAACAGCGCGTTCATTATGCTTAACTGTGAAAAGGATTGACTAAGCAGCTCTTTTGGTATGTTCTGCCAGATAACAAACTGGCCATGAACCAGAAATGCGTTTTTGTATATAATGAAATTAAGCCAAGTAACAAGAATTGTTGAAAATGTTATCAACTCTAGCTCTGACCTGCTTTGTTTCAGACGTTCTATTTTAATAAACAAAACATAAAGTAAAAAAGCCATGATTAATAAAAACGCAGATGCATGCATTAATGCAATTATCATAATAGAAACAACAAAATGGTTAATAAATTTTTCATCTTTGTTAACCTTTATCAGAAAATATATCAAAAAGAACATAAGCGGGATAACCAGCGAGAATACTGAAACACTGTTTACTGTTTCAGCAAAAAATATTGGGATAAAACCAGAAATAAATGATGAAAATAATGCTGCACCCTGGCTTTTGGTTATCTCCTTTGCAATAAGGTATATAATAAAAATAAGGCATGATGCAAATATATTGGGCAATAGCTTGCAAACAAGGTTTAAAGGCATGAAAAGGTTGAAAAAAGCCAGAATATACTGAAAAAATGGCTGGAAGAGAAAATTCCTGCCAGAGTAGCTTAAATCATCCTTAAACAATGGCAATCCTGTTTCTCTTATGTGTTCTACCTGCCTTATGTTAAAATAAGCATCCTCACTGAAGTAGGGTGTCTGAAAAGCAAAGTAAAGTCTTGTACCAAGCACTAGACTGAATATAAGGGCTAGCCATAGGTATTCCTTTTTAATCATTATGCCAAGAAGAAGATTATCTTATTTATATCTTAGGGTTTTATGTTAATTCGCGGCCAAGGTTTCCATATATATCCTCAACATAATTTACTGATTCGGTATTTCCCCTTCTTAAAAGCTCTTTTTTCATTTCTTTCCAATTAGAGTTCCAACCAATTTTGTTCAGAACATCTTTAGTATTTCCTGGACCATAATTATAGGCAACTAATTTTAGCCATAGTTCTGAGAATCCCTCCTCTCTTTCAAGAACTGCAAGATATCGGTCAGCTACTTTGGCATTAAAGTAAGGATCATTTTTAAGGTTGTCAACAATATCTTCTTCATAACCAATGTCACTGCCTCCATGAGACTCTTTATACTTTGAAATGCTGTATTCGCTAAACTCTGGATAATATTTTCTCATTACATCAAGAAATGCAGGATATCCTACTTGACATAAACCAACAAGGTCCCCTTTATTCATATTGGGATCAGTTCCAAATGTTGATTCTTGACCAGCTACAGCTGTAATGAGTGCCATTTCATCTATGCCTTCAACAACCTGTGCAGCTAAATCATAAATTGAATACTTTCTTCCATTAGAATAAACAAAATATTCCTGGGATTCTTTCATAAGATTACTTAATGATTTTGGGTAACCTCCAGAATCAAAATAATCATATGGGATAACCTTACCCATTATTGTCTTTTTCTTTTCCTCTTCTTCAATTCTGAAAAAAAGCTCCTTTATGTAATCTAATGCTTCTAAATCCGAAATGTCACTTACTTCAACTGCCCCTTCCCCTATTTTACCATTTATCATTATCCTAACAAGTTCTATAGGTTTGCCTTTTGATTCTTTTATTTCCTCCCTTATTTTCTCAACTTCTTTTTCAGATTTATAAAATGTAAATATTATATCCTCGTCATTATAATTAAATACTGCATTCTTGTTTAAGTCAATATATGATGATAATAGTTGTTGTCTTGATGTTGGCCTGCCAAGTTTGGCTATTCCATTTTCAAATTTAATAGCATATATCTTAACGCCTTCATTGTATTTTGTTATTTTGGCGTTGCCATTAATTTTCATTTTTTCATAATTTTCCTCATCAACATATGAAACACAATTTCCATTGCATATCTTATGGTATGCACCTATGCTCACAATTAATTCTGTCTCTTCATCAATATTATCTACTTTAAACTTCTCGTTATTTTCTGTGTTTATTTCAACACTGCTGTATGTTCCATAAAGCTTTATCTGCAAAGGACTAGTATCATAATCAACAGAAATCTCTGCTTTTGGGTTTATCACAACAGGAATCCCGTTTTCATATTTTATTTTTGTTCCATCACTTACTGATTTTATTCTGCTTTTGTCTGGACTTGTCAAAACAGCTCCCTCACTTAATGTAAACACTCCGTCCTTAAATTCAATGATTGCATAGCCTTTATCTGAAGAGAGGCCAAAAGTTTCACCATCAATTTCTATATTAGCAGGTTCCGAAGGCAATGAGGGAAAATCTACAGTTTCTCCTGCTCTTTGAATTGTTGTAGTTTTTGTAAAGGTTATTTTTGCAGAGCCATCCTCAACAATAATAGAATCAATGTAATCAATACAGTTTTCAATGTTTATGATTCCCTGCTTTGAGTTAATTTCCTTAACACCATAGCTTAAGAGCATATCATTGTGGAAAGTATAACTTCCTTTTGAACTTGCAACATCAAGATAACCCTCTGTTAGGCTTACACCTGTAATACTCTCTGTTGTTTCTTCATCAGTCTCAGACATAAAAATGTCTTCAGGTTTTATTATAAGGCCTTCTGAAGGGGTGGTTTTATCACCATTAGCATATATTTGGGTAGCAATAGTTATTACAAACATTAGTGAGAATATTAAGATTTTCAGTAATTTGCTTTTATTCATTTTTGTGGGTATTTTGTAAACATAAACTTAAAATTGAGCAAGAGTTTTATATTTTATGGTTATTTATTAGCATTCTTTTTTATATTGTTTACATAGTTAATCATTATTTCAATCTTTCTCTTAATTTTAGCATTAACCTTGTCAAGGGCATCATTATCTTTGACACCATATGATCTTTTATATTTTTTAAAGATATTCAATGCCTCATCTGTATACAGAAAATCCTCTAAATCATCCCAACCTCCTCCTCCATTATTTTTAAATTCAGTTAAGATATCTTTTGTTACAGTGGGGCCAGCATTATAAGCCATTAAGAGTATATCTTCTTCATTGCCTATATATTTATAATTAGACTTTACTTTTTCTTGTGAGAATCCGTATGCTGTCTTTAGTAAATTCATATAATCAAATCCAACTTTCAGATTAAGGAAAACATCGTCTTTTAAGGCTTTTCTTAATTCTTTAGGTGTGTAGGATAAGTATTTCTCGTATTTTTCTGTATTTCTGTTAATAACATCTCTAAGAGATATTGCAGATGCTTGTGTAAATCCAATACAGCCTCGTAGTTCTGCATCTTGACTCATTGAGGATTCTTGGTTTATCCATGCAAGAATAAGATTTTCACTCATCAGGTCTCTTCCCTCTGAAAGTATATATTGAATATTTTTGTATGAATCAGATTTTTTGATTTCACTACTAAGATTTTCAAGATCGTTTTGTTTTTCTTTTATTTCATAAGTAATACTAGGTGTAGATGTCTCTTCAGTATTAAGAAACTTGTTATCAATTGTTTCTTCTTGGGCAAGAACCACTGTACCTAAGATGGTAGCAGTCAGAAGGCCACCAACAACTGTGTATATGCCTTTCTTATCTTTGTTTATCATTTTATTTAACTGTATCCAAGGTGTTCACGCATCTTTGCAAGATAATTAGAGGTTATGCTCATCTTTCCTGGGATGTCATTATCATAAAGGTAATCATATGATTCAAGCAGTTCAACCACCTCGTCTGTTTTTAGGAAATTTTGAAGATTCTCATAACTACCTCCTCCCTTAGTGGCAAAACTATTAAGGACTATATTTGCTGCGGTATAACCAAGATTGTATCTTAAGAAAGCAACATCCCATTTATTTCCTTTATATTTGTATTCCTCTTCCACTTTTTCTTGGGACCACAGGCAATATGAAAGATAATCTGCACCAACATTCAGGTCAAGGGA
>Ga0210049_1002600_pt1 | contig 16791 bp, 17 predicted proteins | sample CryGeyCG2014_300_2_FD_183964 | JGI IMG/M metagenome (GOLD analysis project Ga0210049, IMG submission 183964) | Groundwater microbial communities from aquifer - Crystal Geyser CG06_land_8/20/14_3.00 (SPAdes) (version 2) | ecosystem: Environmental > Aquatic > Deep subsurface > Groundwater | place... | reverse complement strand
AGATCAATCTCGAAATCGGCATGCGTCAGATAGGCTTGCAGCTGCCGGCAGATTTCCCGCGCCATCAGGCTTGCCGGCGGCAGCTCGTTTACTCGTGCAGAAAGAAACTCGATGCCCAGCAGATCCGCGTCCGAGCAGCGGATGCCAAGCTTGCCGAACGGCGCTGGAATAATGGCCTGGAATTGCATGCGCGCATCATATCCGAAATAAAAAATGGGAGCCGAAGCTCCCGTTTTTATTTGCCGGACAGAACCGTTGCTTACGCAGCGACTTTGCGTGCGGGCAATTTTTAGTTCCGACATCACGCCTGCTTTCGCAGGCATGAGTCTTCACTGAAAACTCAGCCCGCCTTGCGTGCGGGGAGTTTTTCCTTGATCCGTGCCGACTTGCCGGAGCGGTCGCGCAGGTAGTACAGCTTGGCACGGCGCACATCGCCGCGACGCTTCACTTCGATGCTGGCAACACTCGGGGAGTAAGTCTGGAAGGTGCGCTCGACACCTTCGCCGGAAGAGACTTTGCGCACGATGAAACTGGAGTTCAATCCCTTGTTACGCTTGGCGATGACGACGCCTTCAAAAGCCTGGGTACGTTTTTTGTCGCCTTCAACCACGTTGACGTTGACGATGACGGTATCGCCGGGGGCGAAATCGGGGATGGTTTTGTTCAGGCGCGCGATTTCTTCTTTTTCAAGAATTCCGATCAGATTCATTTTGTTTCCTCTTCTTGTGCGGGAGCTTGTTCCTGCTGGTACTCTGCCAGTAGCCGAGCTTCCTGTTTAGTTAACTGGCGTGTTGCCAGCAAATCCGGGCGACGTTCCGCAGTCCTGCCTAATGCCTGCTTCAATCGCCACTTCTCTATCTCGGCGTGGTGCCCGGACATCAATACTTCCGGAACCGCCTCGCCGTTATAAACTTCAGGCCGCGTGTAATGCGGACAATCCAGCAGACCTTGCACGAAGGAATCCTGCTGTGCCGATGCCTCGTCGCCCAATACGCCGGGGATCTGCCGCACCACGCTGTCCATCACCACCATCGCTGCCAGCTCGCCACCGGACAACACATAATCACCGATGGAAAGCTCTTCATCCACTTGCTGGCGCAACAGGCGTTCATCCACGCCCTCGTAACGACTTGCCAGCAAAATCAACCCTTCTTCCCGCGCCAGCAGCTCCATCACCACTTCATGGGTGAGTTGCCTGCCTTGCGCCTCATCATCGCCCGTAGCCGTAGTAGCTGTTGAAATACTGCACCAGAGCCGCTTTCTCGCCGGCCATCAGGCGGGGTATACCGCGTGCATGCATGTATTCCTGCATGCGTTCTATACTGAACGACCAGTCGCTACGCCGGGTAAGCATCAGCCGCCGGGTGTCGTGACAAAGCAGGCATTTTTGCTCCACCGTCCTTTCCGTACCTGCACCGTCCGGCTTGAAGCGTCCGTTCTTCACTTCCTCGGCGCGTTTGCGATCCATCTCCGCCTTGGCAACGATGCGCGCCGCGAACTTCACGTAGCACACCTCTCCATCACGCACTTCCTGGGTACCGCGCCGTTCGTCGATGCGGATCAAATGCTCGGTGAGCACGCCATCCCTGCCCAGACGGTTGATGTTGTAGTTGTACGCCTCGGAATAAATCACTTCGCCATGGCGGGTAACGTAGATGGCAAACGGCTGGTCGCCATTGTCCGGCGTGTTGATAAACTCGGCCTTGCCGCTACGCTCAATGCGCATGAGCTTGCCCGTTTGGGTGTCGGTAATCCACAGTGTGCCATCGTGCGGCACCCCCAGCGTCATCTGCCGCACGACCGTTTGAGGCGGGAGTGCGATAACTTGCAGTTTTCCGCTCCGGCTTCTGCGCTCCACCACGCCGCGACAATGATCGGAATATACGATGCCGCCGTCGGCTTCAGCCAGCAGATTTCCGGGGCAACTGTTTTCCCAGCGTGATATCCAGGTCCACTTGCCGTCGCGGTCGAGCCGCGCCAGCTTGCCGACCGGTTTCGTCCCCTCGGGTGCGCCGTCGCTCGGCACCAGCACCGTTACCCAAGCCTGTCCGCTGCGGTCGAAGGCAATAGCGGTAGGGAAGCCTTCGGTAAGCGGATAGTCGATCATTTTCCCGTCCGCCGTGACACGACCAATTTTCGATATTGGCGGCGCCTGATGTCCGGCGTGGCCGCCCGTCGTTGCGGAGTGGTCGTGGGCAATCTGTGTAAACCATGCTTCGCCGTTAGCATCGGTCGTTACCCGAACGGGTTGCCCACCCGCCGTCGGGTACTCGATGACGCGACCGTCGCGACCGAGACGACCGACCTTGGCCACATTCATCTCTGCAAACCAGATATTGCCGTTGCGATCCAAGGCAAGCGACGTCGGTTCCGCATTCGGGGTCGGCAACGGATATGCCTTCACGCTGCCATCCGGCGCCAGGCGCGAGACGGCATTGTTGTCACCCTCGGTAAACCAGATGCCACCGGTCTTGTCCTCGACGAACTGGTAAGAGCCGAAAGGCCGACAGGCCATGGCGGGAAGTGCAACCAAGCAAAAGAGAGCAATGGTGGCCTGAACAAAGCGTTTGGTAAGCATGGTTGTTCCTCCGTCAAAAACGCAAAGTCAATTCGCCGCGCAGCATTCGCGGCTCGCCGTGCCAAAAAAAACCCGTGACATAGTCCCGATCAAAAGCATTGTCTAGGGCGAGGAAGAATTCCCAGTTTGTCCAGCGCCAATTAGCCGAGAGATCTAGTACCGCATAGGAAGCTTTCTGCCACCGGTACCCGCGCGTATCTTTCACCGTGTTTACTTCGTCGGTGAAGGCGGAGCCGACAGTTCGCAACTTTGCGCGAACGGCAAAATCGGCGCCTTGTTCATAGGCCAGTGTCAGGTTCGCCTTGTGACGCGGCATGTCGGGCAGTTGCTTGCCTACCAGTGTTGGATCAGCCAGATCGCGCTCGATGCGGGTGCGCATATATGTGTAGTTAGCCGTGATCGACCAGTCGTCCGCGAGGCGTTGTGTCCATTTCAACTCCAACCCTCGCGCTGCCGCCTCGCCGACATTCTGCGGTTGCTGCACCATGGGCATACCATAACTGACAATGCGAGTGGCAATCTTGTCCTGCCAGCGGGTAGCAAACAGGGTCACCCCCCAATCACCAACTGCGCCAGTGTGCGCCAGAGATAAGTCCACCGTGGTCGACTTTTCCGGCTGCAAGCCGGGATTGGCTAGCGTAACCGCACCCGCACTCGCGTAGCCGTTATAGAGCTGGGACGCTGCCGGAGGCGAGAAACCCGTGCCGATGCTGCCGCGAAGCCGGTAACTGCCATTGACAGGCCAAGAGAATACCAGCTTCGGACTGGTGGCCGACTTCACCGCTCCTCCGCCCTGTGTTTCCCGAACAGGCGGGCCAGCATCGAAGACGTTGGAAGAGACATAACGATGCAGATCCCGACGCAGGCCCAGTTCCAACCGCCCGTCCGCCACGGGCGCCACCGCCGAGACAAAGACCGCCTGTTTGCGGATCAACGATTCGGCGGTCAGCAGCGGCTGGCGGCTGGCAAAGTCGGCATTGGCGAAATTCTCGCGCAGTTCCCCCATATTCACGCCCGCCCGCACCAGTCGTTCGCCATTGCGCCAGACCAGCGCAGTCGTTCCCTCGCGCTGGCGATAGCTTTGGGTCAGCCAGCGTTCCGGAACCAGCCCCGCCGCGTCCACGCCCGTGCCGCGGTCGCGCACGCCCGATGTGCCGTAGCTCTCCTCGCCCAGGGACGTTTCCAGCGTCATCGTGTCGGTAGCTATCCACGACAATTGGGCGCGAGCGTTGCCGGTACGCCAGTCAAAGACCCAATTGGGACGTCCGAAGAATGACCAATTGTCCGATTGCTTGAGGTTTACGGAAACTTCCAGGTCGCGCCCGCGCCAACCAAGCTTACCGTCCAGCAGCCGTGATTTGCTGCGTTCGTCGGCGACGGTTATCTGGTATGGAAAAGGCGAGTCGGGCACGGCGCGAAAGCCGTTGTTGACCTTATCTTCGGCCAACACCGACCATCCCAAGCCGTTCGCTTCCCGTCCGCCGACCAGCCGTGTGTAGCGGCCATTGCGGGAGTCGTAGCCCTGTATCGCGCTGGCGTGCAGACTACGGTGGGTTCCTCGGGTGACGACTGCAATAGCGCCGCCCATCGCCTCGGCGCCGAAGCGAGCCGAGGCCGCACCGCGCAATATTTCGATCCGTTCCACCTGCTCCGGCTTCAACGTCCTCAGTTCCGTCACGGAAGAAGCGAATCCATCCACAAAGATCGCGATGCCCCGTACGCCGCGCATGGTAATGACGCCGTTGTTCTCGTCCAGACCGACGCGGCTACGCAGCAACTCCACCAAATCTGTCGGTTTTTCGCGGGCGATGTCGGCGGCAGTAATGAGCGAAGCATCGGTTTCATCACGGCCTTCGGCGTGGGCCAGGGAAGCCGTGAGAATCAGCAAGATGAGGACTCTCACCATGTGAAATGGCCAAGTCGCCTTCTAAAAGCGAAATCGGCCAAGGGAAACAGCAGGAAGGCTGCCACAACGAGCCCCGTGAGCACCGCCGACAGTTCCATGTGAGGAGCGGTTGGTGCATAGGCAGCGCGCAGGCCTTCGCTAATGTAGGTCGTCGGAAATAAGAGCGCGAAGTAACGATACGGCGGCTCCAACATATCAAACGAGTAAAAGGTGCAGCCGAAAAAAGTCATGGGCATCATCAAAAATGAAAACACCTCCTGCCCCTTGTCGGGACGGACTGGGAGAAGCAGCACGGTCAAGGTGAAAAGGGAGAAAAGCAACGAACCTGCGGCTACCACCAACAACAGGGTAAAAACGCTCGCCGGGACCAATCCCAAAACAAGCCAGGCGATGAGCACAACGACAAGACTATTGGCGATGCCGCTAAAAGTCCCGCTTACTACCATGGCAATGAGTATCGTGCGCAAGGATACCGGGGCCAGCAGCCAGGCTTCCATCGTCCGAAAGAAATACCCGGAAAGGATATAACCGCTTATCGTAACCAGCGGCGCACTAACGGCAGCAATGGCAATCATGCCGGGAGCCATGACTTCGCTATAGCCTATGCTTCCTGGCATCATCCGGCCGATGATGTGACCAAAAACCAGCAGATAGATAGTCGGCTGGATAACAGTGCGCGACAGGGTGAGCTTTGCCGAAGTCGAGCTTGCAATCAGGTTCCTGTGTAGCAGTGCAAAAATGAAATTCAACGCACCTCTCCCGTCGCAGCCTCGAAAGCCTCCACCAGAGTTCCGGGGGTGAACCTTGTCGTCTCCGGTGTGATGCCGATGGACTTGACCAACTGCCCCCGATGGAGAATACCGACCCGGTCGCACAAGGCCTCGGCCTCCTCCAGATAGTGCGTAGACAGAAATACCGTCCCCCCTTGTGCCCTAAATATTCGCACCTGTTCCCAGAACGAGGAGCGAACGCCGGGATCGAGTCCTGAACTGGGTTCATCCAGCACGAGAAGTTCCGGTGCCGTAATAAAGGCTTTTGCCAGCATCACCTTGCGTTTGCTGCCCCCCGAAAGATGGAGCACCGTTTCTCCGGCCTTGCTGGTCAAATCCAATATCGACAACCATGTGTCCACCCTGGGCACGGCGTCTTTAGCCGGTATACCGGCGTAGCGGCAATGGAAAAGCAGGTTTTGACGGACGCTCAAGTGGGCATCCAGATTATTTTCCTGGGGCATGACGCCGATTATTTTCTTCACAGCAGCCGCCTGCTTGCACGAATCCAGGCCGAAGATTCGCACTTGACCGACACTCGGGCGCATCAGGGTGGCGATGGCCTTGATGAGGCTGCTCTTGCCTGCACCGTTCAGGCCCAGGAGACCAAATATCTCTCCCTGTCGAACTTGCAAGGAAAGATCATTTACGGCGATGATGCCGCTCGGATAGCCCAGTGTCAGGCTGTCTATCTGTACAGCTGTCATCGCCGCCCCGACAGGAAGTTTTCAATCTTCGCTATCCCATTGGCATCGGCCAATACGTCATCAAGGAACCGATTGGTTTCCCGAACCAAGCGCACTTTCAGCGCGCAATGGTCAGGTGATGGCTCGGCCATGTCACCGCAACTCAACAAACAATGCACCGGGCATTCGCCGCCGCACACGTAGCGAACGGTACAACGGCTGCACTTTGGCCGATCATCAACCGTGTTGGATTCCAGGCGTTCAGCAATGCGGTTGAAACGGTCGTTAGGAAAATCATCTTCATGGACATTCCCCATGCATGCAGCATCGACAGTTACGAATTGGTGGCATGGATAAACGTTGCCTTCGGTGCTGACTGCCAACATGCCTTGTCCGACCATACAGGGATATAACTGTCGCCTTTCGCGCAGGCGGTACGTTGCGGCCTTGTATAGTTCGCCCGCCAGCACCGGGGGTTGCCCGGCGAGAAAAGACCTGTGTGATTCCCGGTTGAGCCGGTTCATCCCTTCCATCAACAGGCGCCAGTTGTCCCGCCGCCAAGGCGTCTGCTGAAACGCCGGCTCCACGCGCAAAGCGGTGGCACCAAGGCTCGACATGTGGGATACGGCAGCTTCTACTTCACCTGCACGATCTTCGGGAATCGTACCTCGCAATGCGTAAGGAATCCGTGCCTCCTTAAGTTTGGCGAGGTTTTCGACGACCCTCCCATAAACATCCCCGCTACTTTCCTTGAATTTTCGTCCATGGTTGGTGATGGCACGGTCGCCATCAATACTGACGGCGACATGGGAGAAGTGTTGCTGCAGGAATTTCAGATGTTCGGGTTCAAGCAATGTTCCGTTTGTAGTGAGCGCGTAGCTGAGTTCCGTGTGAAGTTCCTTTCCCAACTTCGTGCCGAAAGCGACCGTCTCCCGGATCAAGTCGAAGTTCAGCATGGGCTCGCCGCCGAAAAAGGAAACCACTACATGGCCGTTGTGCGGAAGCAGTTTCCGCAATGCGGCCCTCATCGTCTCATCGGTCATTGTTTGGCTGCTGCGCCCGTAGCTTCCACCCTGGGCGTAGCAATAGCTGCAAGCTAGATTGCAATCCCCTGCCACGAGCAGGTAAAGACTTCCCAGTCCCTCAACCATGTACCGTCACCTTCGGCGCACCGATAAGGCGCTTGGCATTGGCATACAAACGACCGCGAATATCCGGGTTCTCAACCACCGAGACAAAACTATTGATCGATGCCGAAATGCAACGTTTGACATGTCCGCAATATCGCGCGTCCGGGATAACAACATCGCCGCTGCGGAAATGAGCCTGCGCGTAGCACTGCCCTCCGCAGAAGTAGCGCGCCCAGCACGATGCGCATTGTTCGATCTGATCGACATCTAATTTTACGAAAGCAGAATGCACTCGACGATACGCCGGACTGTCCGCATCGGTTACGTTCCCCATCCCGAACTCGGGTATCCCGACCAGGCCGTGACAGGCATAAATGGAGCCATCTGCTGTGATTGCCGGGTTACACCCAGCGTTGCAGTAGCGATGCAATTTTCGGCGGGTCAGCAGGTTGGCGACGACATTGATGGCTTCCCGTGGTGCATCGCCCTCTAACCCATTTTCGATGGCTGACGCACACAGCGCCTCGTGCTGACGCGAGTACGCCTCGTATTCGGATGCATTCATGGCAGCCGGGTTGTCGTCCGTCCCATCCACAGGAGAAAGTGCAACGCGGTTTGTCCCGAGGCTCCGCAAGTGCCCAAGCAAATCGACGTATCGAGCAGCCGCCGTGCCGGTGAGCGTGCCGAGTAGCGATACTTTATCGCCGCAATATGCAAGCACCCCAGGCAGATGCTTAATCACCCGGTCGTAGGAACTGCCCCGTGCGGCGAGGCGATGGCGATCATGATCCTCTTTCGGCCCATCGATACTGACGGAAATAGATGCAAACTGATCCCCCAGAAACTTGATCCGCTCCCGATTGAAAACCGTGCCATTGGTCGTGATGCTGAAAGAAATGCCAATTCCTCGTTCTGCCTCCAGCCGGCGGCCTGCTTCGACCATGGCCTTGATGCCATGGAAGTTCAGCAGAGGTTCGCCGCCATACATGGCGACGGTGTATTTCCGGCCGGGAACGGTGAAGAACCGGCGGAATGCCGATTCCGCCACCTCCGGTGGCATCATCATGCCAGGATTGGCGACGTGCCCTTGGTGGTTGTAGCAATAGGTACAGTGGAGATTGCAATCGTGGGCCACATAAAGGCAGAGGTTGTCGGTTTCTCCGCAAGGCTGGGAGTTATCTACCATCGCAGTGGCCTTTTCGGCCTCGGCAGCAATAATGCTTCCGATCCGCCCGGACAACGATAAAGCGCGGCCACTCTCCCGGCAGGCGGCTACGGCGTCGCCCTCTTCCTTCGGCAGCTTAAATAGCCGGTAGCTGGCAGGAAAGAAGAGGACGTCTTCTCGCGGGTTGCGGATAAGGTGGAAGTCACGAAACATGAGCCATGTCCCGACTGTGGCTGCCATGCCGATTGGAAACTGCACTCTTTAGCCTGGTCATCAGTACCTGACGCGTTTCCGGGGTATGCACCACCGAGATGATGTCCGGCAGGATTTCCTCAATGACCGTCTTTATGTAATAGCAATGCCGATCGACAGGCGACATCATATCGCCGTGCTCGGCATAGGAATATTTGGCACATGAGCCGCCGCAAAGATAGCGCGCCCAACAGTCTTTGCAACCTTCACGCCGATCCACTGTGGCATCGATAAACTGTTGGCGTATTGCCCGGAAACGCGGGTTTTGACGCATATCCGGGTCGGCGACGTTGCCCATCCTGAATTCCTCTTCGCCGACAAAGCGGTGACACGGATATACGTCGCCCTCAGCCGTTACCGCGAGCAGATTGGTACCCGCATTGCAGTGATAGAGCGCGTGGCTGCGGGAGACGAAATGGAACAGTACATAAAAGGGATACTCGAACGCGACCGCCTGTTCCCCTTCGATGAAACTACGCAGCCCCTTGCGGTTGATGTCGGCAATCTGCTCCACGAAGCGACGATACTGTTCGTCGTTCAGGTAGAGAGGATTGTCTTTGGGCACGTCCACATTGACGATGCCGATGCCGCCGGGCTGGAAATTTTCCAAGGTATCGTAGATTTCACCCACGCGGTCATGTCCGGCGGCAGTGACGATGGAACGGAAAGCCCAATTGAAGTTATTGCCGTCAGTCAGTTTGCGGATATTCTCTTCTGCCTCGCCGAAGACGCTGCTACCCTGCTTGCTGATGCGCTGCCCGTCATTCAAATCTGACGGCCCGTCCAGGCTGAAAGTCGCATCGGTGATATGCTTGTCAAAGAACTCCTTGATAGCGTCGTTGTAAAAAGTCCCGTTGGTGACGATGCCAAATCCTATGTCTGCCTTGCCGTCCTTACGGAACGCCTCGCCCAGAGCCGCAGTCTTCTTCATCAGGGGAAAGTTCATCAGCGGTTCGCCGCCGAAGAATATGAGAAAGTGGCTGCCCTCCCCTTTGGAATAAAACGTGTCGAACGTGCGCTTCATTGTCTGCTCACTCATCCGACCGCGATTGCCGTACTCGCCTTCATTCCCGTAGCAATAGGAACACTTGAGGTTGCACTCCTGCGACACAAAAAGATAAATCCCGGTCACCTTCTCGGTGATGTCGTCCGGCCCCCGGAGTGCCTTGGCCGGATGTGCCTTGCGGCAGTAGTCGTCCATGAAAGCCTCGGCTTCGCACCAGCGTTCGGACATTGGCTCGTCCAGTACCTCCCCATTTTCAACCCTCTGCAGAACTTCGCCGGTCATCTGATCAATCTTGAATACTGCGACAGGCTGGGTCAAAAACAGGTACGACTGATTACCCTTCGAGAAAACGTGAAAGTCTCTTGTTGCGACCATGGTTGTTGCCTCCTCAGGATGGAGATGGGTTCCCGGCCATCTCCGGTTGTGTTACATCAACTCAGACTGACTGAAACGCGTTACATCTTGTGACCGCAACCGCACATCGGGCCACCCTGTGTACTGCAACAGGCGGACATGGTCATTTTCTCGAAGGCCTCGTTACATCCTTCGAGGGACTCGAACGTGACCTCTTCGATTTCCATAGCAGGTTTCGTTTTTGCAGCAGGTTTCATATCCATAATGGACTCCTTAAAGTGATAACTACGATTGAAGAAATGGCCGGGAAACGATGATGAATGCCGCAGCAACCTGGGTGCCTGCAAGCTCTGTCAGAACTTGCCGTCAACTCCTATCGTCAACGTGCGTCCGTCGGAATATTCGAACGGAAAGTATTGGCGGTATTTCTTGCCGGTCAGGTTGTTGACCGCAAGCCACGCGCTCCATTTCTCCTTGCTATCGAACGGCAAAAAGAAAGCGCTAACTTTAGCGTCCGCCGTGAAATAGCCGCCCAAATGGCACTCGTAGGTATTGGTATTGTTACTCGGGCAGTACCATTGCCTGACGTATTGATCGCTGCGGTAGCTCCCCATCAGACTGGTCGACCAAACACTGCCGGGCGAATAGACCACGCCCACATTCAACTTGTGTGCCGATGTCTGCGGCATCCGTGTGCCGACGTTGGTGGGGTTCGTGGTGTCGGCTTTGATGCGGGAATCGGTATAGCTGTAGTTCGCGAGGGGCGACCAGTCATCTGCTATCCGGCCTTTCCAGCCGAGTTCCAGACCGTTGACCTCGACCCGGTCAATATTCTGGTTCTGGTAATTCGGCGTGGCATCCACCTGAACCCGATTGATCTTGTCCTGATAGTTGGTATGAAACAACGCGACCTTCATGTCACCGAATGATTGCTTGCTCCGCGACCCGACTTCGTAAGAAGTTGACTTCTCCGGCTTCAGGTTCGGGTTGGGAATATCCGCGTCGGTAAACTGCGCGCCGTTTGTCGCCGGTACATAGGCAGTGCCCGCCGATGCGTATATTGATGTATCAGGAGTCCATTGGTACTGGACTCCCAAGCGGGGATTGAACACGCTAACGCTGGATTCCGGATTTGTGGCAACACCATTCTTGGTGTCGTCATACTGACGGATATGATCTTGTCTTCCGCCAAGTATTAAGCTCCACTGACCGAAACGAGCCTCATCCTGCAGATAAATCCCGTCAATCGTGGATTTGTTCTTAAAGACGTTGTTTCCGAACATGGAATTAAGCGTGGCAACACCTGTACCTCGGTTGTAACCGGTAATCAAAAGGTTATCGGCGTTGATGTGCCAATCAGCCTGAATATTGAATTCGCTGGAATCGCCGAACTTCGCGCCTTTAGCCCATAGACCCAGATCGCCCGGCGTCCCGGCATACTCATTGTCAAAGCCATATCGCTGCTGAAGGCGAGTTTCGCGGTAGCTGGTCTTGATCGTTGCTGTCTCGCCGAAGTCGTGCCGATAACCGAACATCCAGGTGCTTCCGTCAAGGTTTAAATATTGGTTGGGGTGACCGCCCTGGGTAAATGAATTGATGGTGAAGTCCTGATATGACGCCGTAATTTCCTGGTGGTCGGAAGGACGCAACCCGCCGTTGAATGCCGTTTTGCGATCTTTCCAGTCACGCGGTGCAATATCCACCGAAATCATACCGCCTGCCGTATCCGGCTGTGTCTGTGAGATAAAGCCGTTGCTGCCAGCGTTGTATTGAGACACACGAAAATCGCCTACATCTTTAGCTGCGCCGACGGCTACACCTGTCTTGCTGGTGTTGTGCGAACCATAGGCGGCATGTACTTCAGCACCTAGATCGCCCTTCCAGCGTTTTGGAATCAGGTTGACTACGCCACCGATCACTTCCGGCCCATAGAGTGCAGAAGCCGGTCCCCGCACCACTTCCACCTGTTCCACGTCCCAAGGCGAAACGAAGTTCAGGCCACCATTGCCCTGAACATTGGAAACAATCGAGTCTGTCCCGACCCCGTCCACCAGCACCTTGGTAGTTGGCATGGAATAAGAACCTCCCACGCCGCGAATGTCGATGCTGCTGGCCTGTGCAACGGAGAATGCCTGACCCGCCTCAATGCTTTCCACACTTCTCAGCAAGTCCTGCACATTGTCCACATTGCGGTTGGAAATATCATTCGAGGTAATGACGCTCACGTTTGCGGGGACTTCATCTGCCGAACGTTCGGTGCGAGTTGCTGTGACCGTTACTTCATGCAACATCAAAGTGGCGCCCACGCGTTGCAGCACGTAGGTTCCGCTGCCGCTCGCACGGAAGGTGTAATTCGTGCCTTCCAGCAAACGTTTGAGCGCTTCTTCCACACTCATTGAGCCGCTGATCGCTTTGGCCTGAATGTTTTTCAGATCATCTGCTGTGAACAGCAATTGAATACCGGTCTGGCTGGCCAAACTGTGCAATGCGGCTGGCATGTCTTGCGCGGTGATGTTGATGGTTTTGTCTTCTGCCCAAGCATTGCTGATAAACATCGTAGCCAGCAACACTGCCAATATTCGTTTTTTCATTTCTTCTCTCCTGAATGTATCGACAATCCGAGCCGGAATTTCGCCAAATTGCTCGGCTTACTCACTAAGACGTAAACGCAGAGGAAAACCTGACATGCTGTGGTAAATATTTTTCAGAAATGAAACTGCGCTTGTTAATTTTGCTGGCAATGTCTGCTCTAAGCCTGTTTTGTGTGCCGTCAAAACGGTTACTCGACACGGCCCCCCCCCTGACAAGGGGGAGTTAGAGGGGGGGTTGGTTTTGGTTTTGGTTTTGGTTTTGCTCAAATCGCAACCCACCCCAGCCCTCCCTTATCAAGGAGGGAATGGGGAAGGTGCGGCAATCCTCTGACAAACAACTCCGCCTATTGGGTTATCCAAGTTAAGGCTGACGAAAAAGCTCAGTCGAGACTAGGTGCTCGGTACTATTGAGGGTGAGGAGCATCTTCAAGGCTTGGAGCAAGCCATCGCGGTCGGTGCTGTTGAATTCGCCGCTCACCTTCAGGCTACCCAATTTCTCGTCCGCGAGTTCGATAGGCCGCGAGTGATAGCGGTTGATTTGTTTTACGACTTCGAGCAACGGGGTGTCGCGGAAGATTAGACGCCCACCCAACCATGCGGTAACGTCGGCGGCATTGACTGTGGAGACTGCGGAGATGTCATGTGCCGCATAGTCCACTTGCTGCCCGCCATGCAAATCGACGGTTGCTGCGCTATTCAAACTAACTTGCACTTCGCCTTCCAGCACAGCCACGTTGGTTTTGTCATCATCGCGGACAACATTGAAGGTCGTGCCGATGTCACGCAAAACACCCGCCCCTGCATGTACCTCGAATGGTCGTACATCATGCACCACGCCCAGCAGCACTTCGCCTTGAACCAGTGTGATTTTGCGTAAGCCATCGCTCATCTTCACTCTGACCTTGCTGTCGGTGTTCATGTCCACCGCAGTACCATCCGCCAGCACGACATGGCGGCGCTCGCCCACCGCAGTACTGATGGTTTCGCCAAGACTGACGTACCACTGCACCGCACCCAAAGCCACCGCCAATACCGCAACGACGCTGACCACCGCACCAGCCTTCCTGCGCGACGTTCGCTTCGGTACCGAACCCAACTGATCCAGACTTTGCCAAAGCTCGACGTAATGTTGATATTCGGCGCGGTGCGCTGCACTCTCCGCCAGCCATATCTCGAAAGCGCGACGATCCGCCTCGCTGCAATCCTTTTCCTGCATGCGCAAAAACCATGCGGCCACTTGTTCGGCAAGCGCGTCTTTTTGGGAATCCAATGATTGAGGGTGGTTATTCATCGTGTCGTGATATTGAAGGTCAGCTGTTGCAAAGCAAATCAAACCATTTGCCGACGCAGCTGCACCAGCGCGCGTATCAGCAATTTCTCGACCGCATTTTTTGTCACGCCAAACTCGGCAGCGATCTCCATGTGGGAGATACCCTCGAATTTGAACAATATGAACGCTCGGCGACATTGCGGGGGCAAGGCATCGATAGCCTGACACAACCTGCCTAATGTCTGGCGTGCGCACACAACGCGTGCAGGATCGGTGATATCCGTCGCAAAGTGCTCGCCCTCGTTAAGGTCGTCGATGCACTCCATATGTTCTCGATGTGAACGATGATGATCTATCGCCAAGTTGCCCGCGATGCGATACAAGAATGCACGTTGATTCTGAATTGGATCGGATGCTTGATAACTCAGAATGCGAATAAATGTCTCGTTGGTCAGTTCTGCCGCCAACTCACGACAGCCCACGCGCCTCAGTATGAAGGCACGTAGCTCGCCGAAATGGCGCTGGTAGAGATTTGTAAACGTCGCAACAGAATTCATTTGCACCGCACGTAACCACATCAAAATAGGGCCAAGGGTCACGGGGTGTTTTTGGAAAGGAAGGCTCTGGGAGGAGAGAATTCGATGTCGCGCCCGCCACTCTTGGTGAACAGATTATGAGTGGCTGTGCAACGAATGAAAATGCGGCATATTGCCGCACCCCTACAACGGAAAACGGGAGCCGAAGCTCCCGTTTTTATTTGCCCTACAAAACCATTGCTTACGCAGCGACTTTGCGTGCGGGGAGTTTTTCTTTGATCCGTGCCGACTTGCCGGAACGGTCGCGCAGATAGTACAGCTTGGCGCGGCGCACATCGCCGCGCCGCTTGACTTCGATGCTGGCGATCAGCGGCGAGTAGGTCTGGAAGGTGCGTTCCACGCCTTCGCCGGAGGAGACCTTGCGCACGATGAAGCTGGAATTCAGACCCTTGTTGCGCTTGGCGATGACCACGCCTTCAAAAGCCTGGGTGCGCTTGCGCTCGCCTTCAACCACGTTCACGCCGACAACCACGGTGTCGCCAGGGGCAAAATTGGGGATCGTCTTGTTCAGACGGGCGATTTCTTCTTTTTCGAGAATGCCGATCAGATTCATTTTGTTTCCTTTTCTTGTGCGGAAGCTTGTTCCTGCTGGTACTCCGCCAGTAGCCGAGCTTCCTGTTTAGTGAACTGGCGTGTTGCCAGTAAATCCGGGCGACGTTCAGCAGTCCTGCCTAATGCCTGCTTCAGTCGCCACTTCTCTATCTCGGCGTGGTTCCCCGACATCAACACATCGGGAACCGCCTCGCCGTGATAAATCTCCGGCCGCGTGTAATGCGGACAATCCAGCAAATCCTGCACGAAGGAATCTTGCTGCGCCGATGCCTCATCCCCCAATACGCCGGGGATCTGCCGCACCACGCTGTCCATCACCACCATCGCTGCCAACTCGCCACCGGACAGCACATAGTCCCCGATGGAGAGTTCTTCATCCACTTGGCTCCGCAGCAGGCGCTCATCCACGCCCTCGTAACGGCTCGCCAGCAAGATCAATCCTTCATCCCGCGCCAGCAGTTCCATCAGCACTTCATGGGTGAGCGTCCTGCCCTGCGGTGAAAGGTGGATCACCCAACTTTTTTTGGCGCCGCTTGCGGCCTGCGCTGTTTTCGCTGCGCTGATCGCCTTTTCCAGCGGTTCCACCAACATCACCATCCCGGGTCCGCCGCCGTAGGGCCGGTCGTCGATGGTGCGGTAGTTGTCGGTCGTGAAATCGCGCGGATTCCACGTTTGCAACTCAAACTTGCCCAACTCAACTGCTTTGCGCGTCACCCCATAACGGGTAATCGCGTCAAACATTTCGGGGAACAACGTAACAACATCAAACCTCATGGATACCTCGCAAACCTACTGCGCTCCTTGCACTCAAGTCGCTCGCTACGGTTTTCGTAGGCATTCATCATTCAAGGTAGTCCGCCTGCCAATCCACCCGGATCGTCCTGTCTTTCAGGCTCACTTGTTTGATGACGCTGTCGATGAACGGAATCAGCAATTCGCCATGCCCGCCCTTGACCACCAGCACATCGTTTGCGCCGGTCTCCAGCAATGAATCGACTGTGCCCAGTTTGTCCCCGTCCTGATTTTCGACGGCCAGGCCGATCAGATCAGACCAGTAATACTCGTCTTCTTCCGCCGGCGGCAAATGCTCTCTTGGAACGGCAACCAGCAGACCTTTGTATTTTTCGGCGCCAGTACGATCGGCAACATCCTGCAGTTTGGCGACCAGCACTTTGCCGTGCACATTTGCCTCGACCACCTTGCACGGCTGCCAGGACTGCTCATTGCCCAGATACCACGATTTATAGTCAAGCAAGCTGTCCAGATATTCGGTGAAAACCTGAATCTTAATCCAGCCCTGGATCCCTTGCGCCGCAACGATCTTCCCCATGACCACCATAGGGCTTGCAGGAATCAAAGATTGCTTTTCTCGTTCGCTTCCACTCTCTCCTGGGGAGGATTGGGGAGGTGGACTCCCATCGGACGCGCCGGAAAATCCAGCATGGCGAACCGCCATGCTAGTCAGACCTTGGCTGCGGCACCGGCTTTTTTGACCAGGCGACCGACGGTCTCGCTCAATTGCGCGCCTTTGTCCTGCCAGTGGGTCACGCGATCCAGCGCTATGCGCAGACCTTCGCTGCCTTCGACAGCCAGCGGATTGTAGAAGCCGACGCGCTCGATGTAGCGACCATCACGGCGGTTGCGGGAATCCGCCACCACCACGTTGTAGTACGGGCGATTCTTGGAACCGCCGCGAGAAAGACGAATGACGACCATAACGATTATCCAGTAATTAGCTTTGGCCAATGCCAAAAGGGCGCGAATTCTACGACACCCCGTTGAATTTTGGCAAGGATTAGTTCAGCGCCTGTTAGCGCCAAGTAGTAATGTCCGCTTTCTCCCAAGTAGAAATGTCCGCTGGTGATTAAACTCACCCCTGTTAAAAACAGCGGCGGATATTTTAAAAATGGACATACTCATGAGTCAAAAAGAAGT
>Ga0210049_1002579_pt1 | contig 16830 bp, 14 predicted proteins | sample CryGeyCG2014_300_2_FD_183964 | JGI IMG/M metagenome (GOLD analysis project Ga0210049, IMG submission 183964) | Groundwater microbial communities from aquifer - Crystal Geyser CG06_land_8/20/14_3.00 (SPAdes) (version 2) | ecosystem: Environmental > Aquatic > Deep subsurface > Groundwater | place... | reverse complement strand
ATTTTCCGAGAGAATCGTGCAATAACTTTTTTAATTCTCCTAAATTAATTTCTTTGCGTTTCGGTTTATCGTATTCTTTTTTCTCATACTTTTTAGACGAAGAAAAAGAAATCTGTTCTAATTTAACCGGCTCATTAGGAGAAGAAATAACCGGGGCTGGGGCTGGAGTCGGAACCGGGACAGGGGCTGTGGTTGGGGCTATGACTCGGGCTAGAACTGGAGTCGGAGCCGGAGCCAATTTTTCCATTCTCTCTTTTTCCATTTTTTTCAAACAAACTTTGCAATAAACAGGCCTTTTCCCGTCCGGAGGAAATATCAATTTCGTGTCTTTTCCGCAAGCGGAACATTTTGCATCATAAAGAATTGATGATTGAGGACTGCTCATTCTTGCCGGAAACGCCCCTGCCGACTGATTCGCTCCTGCCGGCTGGGCCACTCCTGAAAGAGTTATTGATTCAGTCCAGTCGGTTATTCTTTTTTCAACAGCTTCTCTCGGATTACCGTATCTTTCCCGCGAAACAGCGATTATTTTTTCCACGCTGGATTGTTCCAGCGCCGGCAAAGGAGGCAACGTTTCAGCTGAAAACGGCTTGCTTGATAATCCGTTAATCATCAATTTTACATAAATGGAATATTTTTTTAAATTAACTATGTCTGTGGCGAGAAAATATGGAGAAAATTCTTTTTCTAAAAATTCTGCGTCCTCGGCTCCGACGCGGAAGACAACCAACGTTCCCACGTTGCCGAAAACAGCGTCCCTGACCGTCTCATCCATCTGATTGATGTATTGATGTCCCAAAATTAAATCCAATCTGTACTTTCTCGCCTCTGACAAAATAATAGCAAAAGATTCCGTGGCAAAGTTCTGGAACTCATCAACATATAAATAAAAGTCATTTCTTTCCTCCTCGGGAATTTCCACCCTGCTCATAGCCGCCAACTGAAGCTTTGTAATCAGAAGAGCTCCCGAAAGAGAAGAGTTTTCCTCTCCGATTCTCCCCTTTGACAAATTGGCTATCAGGATTTTTTTAGTATCCATTATCTCCCTGAAATTTATGGACGCCTTTACCTGACCAATAAAATTCCTGATAAGAGGATCTGAAATAAATTGTCCGACTTTGTTTTGAATAGCGGCCGTCGCTTCTGTCTCATACTTTTGACTGTATTTGGCAAACTCATTAATCCAAAAAGATTTTACGGTTGAATCAGTCACTTTTTCCAAAACTTTTTTTCTGTAATTCGGGTCGGCAAGTATCCTATTAATCCCCAGCAGAGTAGAGCCCGGATATTCCAAAAGAGCCAAAATTGCGTAATTTAAGATGTATTCCATTCTGGCTGACCAGACTTCCGGTCCGAATATTTTTTTAAAAACCCCCATCAACCCGGAAACAACCAAGTGGCGATATTTTTTCCCGACGCTCTCCATGACATTAAAAGCGATCGGAAAGTCCAAGTCTCCGGGGTTGAAATAAACGACATCATTAATTCTGGAAGCAGGGATAAAATTTAATATTTTTTCAGCCGCTTCGCCATGAGGATCTATAAAAGCAATCCCTTTACCGTTTCTGATATCCTGAATAGCCATGTTTTCCATCATGGCTGTTTTCCCCATTCCGGTTTTTCCTATAACATAAAAATGCCGGCGCCTGTCGTCAGCCTTTATACCAAACCTTCTTCTTCTATTTCTGAATGTTGTTTCGCCGAAAAAAGTTATATCACTCATATTTTTTTTATTCTACTGGTAATTCAGGAGGAGCTTCTCCTTTCTTCTGCTCAAGCCAGGCAACTCCGGTAGCCGGAGCGGCAATTTTGCCCGGGAAATGAAACAAGGTCGCCAATTCTTCGGTGTTCAAAATCATTTTGACGCTTTGACCGTCTTCGGCTTTAGAACGAGGGAAAACTCCGGGATATCTTTTAGTAAAATATCTGAATTTTCTTCTTTCCCTGATATATAACCTCCGCTTATCAAGAATTCCGATCCAAATGGATTTTACCTTAGTCGTTCCCGGCGACCAGGGCTTAAATCCTCCGCCGTATTCACCCAAAGAAAGAGATTTGCTGAAGCCAAAAAGGCCCTTAACTCGCGGTTTAAAGAAAACCCCCTTCTTGGCAATATAGACAGCTCTGAAGGTTGTCACAAATCCAAATTTACCCATTTTTTCTTCCACGCAGGTAAGCAATTCTCTTTCTCCGGGAGTCAATTTCATTTCCGGAGAGAATATTTCTTTTTTTTCTTCTTTGGCGCTTTTCTCCTCTTTTTTACCGACGATGACATGATAAAGCGCTGCCCTCGCTTCATCAAAAGTGTTCATAACCTCTGATGCCACTTTCTCTTTTTCCGGTCTTTGAGAGAGCTTGTCAACTAATTTTTTAGACTTTGTCACCCAGTCGTAATTTTTATCCATAACAGGCTTGGCAAGGTACTGAATCCACATCTGTTCTCCCGGACCTAAGGAACTCATTGATTCCAAAAGACTGGCTAAAGGGTCAACTCTTTCTTCCTCCTTCATACTCTTCCCTCCTGTTTCTTTAATTTCTCTTCCCACTTCAAATTTCGGATAAGTTTTAATCGGGTAAAGTTCGTTTCTGGCGGCAATAAATTCAACTCCCCATATTTTCCATTCTTTATTGGGAATGTTTTGAGGGACATTTTTTGTGTAATCGTCAACCTGGCTGATTTCAGCATCCGGATATTGGGCGTAAAAAGCTGCTTCCACGAACCCTTTCCACGGTTCCGGAACTCTTACGAAAAAATGAACAACTCCTTCAATACCGGCTATTTCAAAAGCTATGCTTTGTTGACAAACACCCTCAACCCATTTTTCCTTCGGCGTCGGAGAGTCATGGATCCCATGGAGAGAAGATATAACCTGATCCATCGCTTTAATGGATTTCAAAGACACTTCAGGTATTCTGATCTCAAGCAATATTCTTTTCGTCTTACCATCCCACCTATTAGTTATAAAATCCAGATATCTTTCTTCCGCCTTCGCCCGAAGCCAAAACGGCAATGGAACCCACCACCAACTGACAATAATGTGCCAGACATATAAAGAAAACGAACTTAATTCCGAATAAAAAGAAGGGCTAAGTATCATAATACTAATATATTAGCACATTTATATGTCAAAGTCTTGCTCTTTTTAAAAAACAAAAAATCCCGCCACAGCAGAATTCCTTGCGCAAATAACCCTGTTTCTTCTTGATCAGTACACCCCTTCATCGCGTTGATTTTTCAAGTTTTTCTCCCACATTTCTTTATTATTTTTCTCCCACTCTTCTTTTGAAATCAATTTTGCTTTTCCTATCGCTTCCAATATTTTTATTTCTTTTTCTTCAAAAAAAGGGGGGACAGAACGAATAATTTTTTGCGTTTTATTATCAATGTGGAAAACATAATGTTCGGTTTTCGACGGGACAATCTCTTTTGTTCCCGCATAGCTTACGTCAACATAAAGATACGTATGTCCTGTTCTTTCATTTTTTTCTTCAGTTACTCTCTGAAACGAACAACTACCCGACTCTTCTTGCTCCATCTTTATATGAAGCATTCTTGTTTCAATATTATCTGTTTTTTGCTCAAACTTACCTTCTCTGTCAACCCTATTAAGAACCAAGGAAACGATTCTTTCAATTTCTTTTTCTGTCGTTTCTTCTTTTTTTTCAGATATATCTATTTTCTCATTTGAAAAAAATTTTGATTTGGACATATTTTTGTTTAAATTGATAATTAATATAAATATTCGCGTTCGCGTTAAATCTTACATTAAAATATCTTTGATTAATTCCCTCAATTGTTTCGGGACCAATCCGCTGTCTATTTCTTTCTTTATTTGCTTTAAATCAAAATCATTCAATTTTCCGGTCGGACTTAATATGGTGCATTCCGTAGTCGTTGACTCATCCTGTTGAGTGTTCCCCAAGTGAGCGACCCTATCTTTAAACTCTTCTGTGGTTAACTGAACGAAACAATAAAGCTTATTATCCAGCATTTGACCGGCTTTTGTGCCATCTTTAATTCTCTTCTGCAATGAATCCAATTGTTTGCTCTCTTCGGCGGGAAGAATCAAGGCCGTATACAAAATATCCGCTGTTTGAGCCAGATAAACGAACTCCTTTTCTCTGTACCTAAAAGTATCGCCGAATGTAAGCATCTTTGTCTTCAATTAAATATTTTGACCATTGAATCAATCTCTTCTTTTGAGACTCGGCAATCTTCATCTTTCGCCGCCATAGAGTATGGAATTGCATCCAAGAAAGATGTTTCTTTCCATGCCGATTCCTTATGCGAGGCTCCTTCTATCTCCCTTGCATTCTTGTCAAAAAATCTGGCGCAGACATCTTTCATAATAGATATTTCTGTTTCTGAAAAATACTTTTTATCATCCTCGCTAAAATCTCTAGATGGGACGATTCTGTGCAAATAAACGCCCTCGTCTTTTTCAATTTTGATTGTATCAAGTAATTTTGAAGCGTCTAAATCTTCCGAGTCATCTACTAAATTTTTAATGCCAGACGGTATCGGCCCATGCTCTAAATTTATATAAGTGTCCCAAGTTATTGGGGAGCCATATTTTTTAAGATGACAAAAATCAGCGAAGTAAAATAGTTTCATTAACTTCGCCTTTCCTAAAAATCGCTTATCAGTGTATGACCCGAAAAAAAGGATCATTGCTTTTAACTTTGAAAGAGGTATTCTCATTTTATTATTATATTATCTCTTATAATAATAGCACAATCAAAAGCAATAACTATCGGTTACAATGTTGGAATGCTTAAAAATTGAGGATTGGCCAAAAATTAGAAATTCAATCCTATGCTTCTTTGATGTTGTATCTTCCTCCAGAGTCTTTGGCAAAATATTTTTTATTGTTGAGATTCAAAAGAATAGTATTTTCTTTGACCATTCTCTGTTGAGAAACTTTCTGGAGAATTTCTTCTTTCGTCAGCGGAGTTTTTGAATCCGACAGAACCATTGCTATCACATCCTTAACCTGTCCTGGATGATATCCCCATTCTTTCAAAGCGTAAATTCCTCTGCCTATCAGAACAAATCTGGCGTCCTTGATCAACTCATTATGGACGGTCTGGAGAACGCTTCCCTTAAGCATCTTAGAAACATCGCTGAAGTGGAGAGGTTTGCTCACTTTTCTGAAAACCAAATAAGCCTTATCCTTTATCCCTCTCGGAGTGATTTCCGGCCATTCTTTTAATCCGAATAAACCCTCCTCATTCTGCTTGATTCTTTTAGAAATTTCTATGAAAGAAAGAGCTTGTTTTTCTTTTGTAAATTCCATCGGCTTCCCGGCTTCTTCCAGTTTTTTCTGAAAATCCCCCATCGTTTTCTTAGCTGAAGAAATGGACTTATCGTCCAAGGCCCAAAATGTGAAATAGGTTTCATCCTCACTGATTTTTTTAAATCTTCCGGATAAAGTCATCAAAAAAACTACAGAAGACTGAACCTTCGTATTTTTAGAACCGGCGAATTCTTCCAATAAAACATTCTCCTTTCTCACTCCCCCAAATTGATTAAGATGATTTTCAAGAAAAGAAATTGCCTCCTTATAATTCTCAACCCTTGGCTTTATTTTCTTTATTCCTTCCGCTTCAATCTGACGGACTCTTTCTCTTGTAATATCAAAGTCGTCGCCGATTTTCTGCAATGTTTCAGGCTCTCCTGTTTTCAAACCGAAACGGCGGACAATTATTTCTTTTTGTCTTTCAGACAGCCCTTTTAACAATTCTTGTGAAATTTTTGAAAAATTAAACATTTCTTTAAATTTTATGAATTAATAATTTATCTAAATTTGATTATTTTCATCTTAACATTTACCAAAAAGATTGTCAATGGCCTTCGCATTTTTCAACTAATTCCCTTTTTTCTCCTTTTCCAATTAAGCCACGTTTCCAAAATAGGACTGGCCAGAAGAATTGAAGAAAAAATACCCGTTGTAATTCCTATCATTAAAGCTAAGGAAAAATACCTTAAAGTCTCTCCCCCAAGGATAAAAATAGATATCAAAACAATGAGGACGGTCAAAGAAGTATTTATCGTTCTTGACAATGTCTGGTTTAAGGAAGCATTCACTATGTCGCGGAAGACAATCCCCTGTCCTTTCTTCAAAATGTTTTCCCTTATTCTATCAAAAACAACTACCGTGTTATTGATTGAATAACCGAGCACGGTGAGTAAGGCAACAACCACGGGTATGGTTACTTGCGTTCCGTAAAAATGTCCCATTATAGAAAACACTCCCAAGGGAATTAAAATATCATAGACAAGAGTGAGCAGGGAAACTATTCCATAATTCCAGCTGGGCATAGGAAAAGAAATTTTCTGAAAAGCAAAAGCAATGTAAAGCGCTATACCCAGAATGCTTAAAATTACGATTATTTTAGTTTTATCTTTTAATTCTTTTCCGATAACAGGCCCGATTGATTCAAATCTTCTTTCTTCAAGATTATTTTTTTCCTTTCCCGCATCTTGCGGGATCCCGCTGAGGCTGGATAATTTTTCAAGAACGGTTTGATGAACATCCTCGCTGATGTCTTTCATCCTTAAAATAACCTCCTTCTCCCCTGAAGGCTGAACGGAAACCTCGCCTAAGTCAACTCCATTGAGAGTGGCCTTTATTTCTTCATTTGACGGACGGCTGTCAGAGTAAGAAATCTCTAAAATACTTCCTCCTGTGAAATCAATTCCCGGTTTCAAGCCAAAAATAGACAGGCAAACAATGCTGGCCAAGCCCAATAATCCGAAAAAGATAAAATAAGTTGTTTTAAATTTTAAGAAGTCTATTTTCATAAATTATATTATTCTGTCTTAAGATATTTTAATATTTCATCAACCTTGTCGATTTTTTCCCATGTAAATTCCGGCAATTCTCTGCCAAAATGACCATAACAGGCGGTTTTTCTATATATTGGCCTTTTCAAATCAAGTTGTTTTATTATATCCGCCGGTTTGAAGCTGAAAACTTTTTTTATCGCTTCAAGGATTTTCTCTTCAGAAACCTTATTTGTGCCGAATGTCTGAATAAAAATACTTACCGGCTCCGCCACTCCGATGGAATAAGCTACTTGCAATTCGCATTTATCAGCCAAGCCGGTGGCAACGATATTTTTTGCCACATATCTCGCCATATAGCTCCCGCTCCTATCAACTTTGGTAATACACTTGCCTGAAAAACATCCTCCTCCATGTGCGCCCACTCCTCCGTAAGTATCAATAATAATTTTCCTGCCCGTTAAGCCGGTATCTGCCGGCGGACCCCCAAAAACAAATCTTCCCGTAGAATTTATAAAAATTTTCGTATTTTCATCCATTAAATTTCCTAACACCGGCTTTATCACCTGCTCTCTTATGTCAGCTCTCAATTTCCCTAAGTCAACCTCTTCTGAATGATGCGCAGCTATTACAACAGCCTCAATTCTTTCAGGACGGCCATCGCTATATTGAACAGTGACTTGGCTCTTTCCATCCGGCCTTAAGTAAGGTAAGCTTTTGTTTTTCCGCACTTCAGCCAACTTCATTGTCAATTTATGAGCTAAAGAAATCGGCAAAGGCATCAATTGAGGAGTTTCGTTGGAGGCATAACCGAACATTAATCCCTGGTCTCCCGCTCCCTGCTCCTTAAATTCTCCTTTCCCCTCAACTCCTTGGGCAATGTCAGGGCTTTGTTCGTGTAAGGTTGTTATAACTCCCACGTCATCGCAACAAAATCCATATTCCGGCTTATCATAACCGATCTCTCTTAATGTTCTCCTCACCACGTCAGGTATGTTAACGTATGATTTTGTTTTCGCTTCCCCTCCCACCAAAACCAATCCGGTGGTACAAAAACATTCTATTCCGGCATGAGAATCAACGTCTTGCTTCATCATCTCGTCATAAATGGTATCGGAAATTTGATCGCAAACTTTGTCTGGATGCCCTTCGGTTACTGATTCTGATGTAAAAAAATATTTTTTGGACATAATTTCAATTTATATCCACAACCATTTAATTCTTTCCAATTTTGTTTCTATAAAAACTTTAAGAAAATTCTTGGTGACAAAAATCGCTGAAAACATTGAAAGCAAAATTCCGAAGCTCAAGGTCATGGCAAATCCTTTGACGAAGCTTGTTCCCAGCGTAAAGAGCAGAAAAGCGACTATCAAGGTGGTTAAATTACTGTCTCTGATCGCCGGCCAAGCCCGATTAAAGCCTTCTTCAATGGCAATCCCGAAACTTTTTCCTTCCCGTAATTCCTCCCTCATTCTTGAAAAAATAAGGACATTGGCATCAACCGCCATTCCTATGGAAAGAATAAATCCGCCTATGCCGGCCAAAGTTAAAGTAACCGGAATCAATTTGAAAATAGCCAAAAGCAGAACAACATAAATTCCCAAAGCCAGAGAAGCCAATAATCCCGGCGCCCTGTAAAATATGATCATAAACAAAATAACAATCAAAAATCCGATCATCCCCGCTTTCAAGGACTTTTCCAAAGATATCGCTCCCAATGTCGGACCAACCGACTGTTGAGAAAGCAAACTTATGGGAATCGGCAATGCTCCGGCATTTAACTCTCTTACTCTTTGTTTAACTTCTTCAACCTTAAAATCGCCTGTAATTTGGGCTTTGCCATCAGGAATCTCCACCTGGACTATCGGCGCTTGAGTAAGCTGATAATCCAAATATATCGCCAAAGGCTTTCCGATGTTTCTGGCAGTTAATTCTTTAAAAATCTTCGCTCCCTCATCGTCAAACTGCAAAAGTATCATCGGCTTCATTGTATTGTTATCAAAACCAACTTCAGCTTTTTTTAAATACTTGCCGGTTAAAGGAGTGGAAGCGGACATAAAAGAGTCCTCAAAAGCAACCTGCCAATCAGGAACCTGCTGTATTTCCTCCATTGTCTTTTTTCCCTCCAGTTCCTTTCCCTTGTCTTCAATTTTTTTAAGTTCGTCGGCCGGTCTTTGTTCTTTGAATTCCAGATAAGGAGTTTCTCCTATCATCTTAATCGCCTGATTAGTATCTTTTATCCCGGCCAGCTCAATAATCAATCTCTCTCCTTCAAGCTGAACTACCGGCTCCTGAACGCCGAATAAATTAACCCTTCTTTCAATAACATCTCTTAATCCGTCCATTGAAGAACTCCTATCTTTTTCCTCTACCCCGGAGAGGTCTGCTTGGTAAACTAAATGGACTCCTCCCTGCAAATCCAACCCCAATTTAAAGGCGCTGTCGGGAATATGAGGCACTATCAATTTAAAATTCCAGCCAGAGGCTGGTCCGCCTTTGGCGGAGAAATTATTGAAATAATCTACTCCTTGATTGAAGTAAGCGGGGAAATCAAAACAAGTCGCAAACAAAGTTACGGCAAAAATTAAAAAAATTGTTATATATATCGCTCCCTTTTTCATATTTTCCATATTATACTTTTTTCCCTCCCCCGTCAAATTTCCAATAAAAAAAGAGTGATGTTTCCATCACACTATTATTATTTTTCCAGCCTCATTTTTTTATTCTTAAATAATTCAACTTCTTCTGACATCATCTTGGAAATACAACCCACGGTCATCCTACTAGAATATAATTCTCCGTGGCTTACCCAAAAATTCTTTTGTCGGCCGCCCTGCTCTACAGCCCAAGAAGGAAGAGAGAAAGAATTACGCAAAATGGGAATATACGACCATCGCCCGCCAACCTGCCAAATTTTAATTGATGGCGGATGATGACTATGCAAAGATCCAAGAAAATTACTTCCCTTCACCATGTCTTGAACACTATCTAAATTCGTCGGATAGCCGGCTTTTTCCAGCATTTGCCGATAAACTCCCATGAAAGGGGTTTCTAATGTTATCAGATATAAATTATCTAAATTCCCTATTTTTTGGTCCGAAGCGTATTCCAACATTCTTAAAAAAACTAATCCGCCCATGGAATGAGCTATTGCGAATTTCATTTCTCCATTTTTAGCGTCCAACCAACCATTGCCCTTGAGAATTTCGAGTAATTTCAAAGCATATGAGTTAATTGAAAGCCTTGTGGCAAATCCCAAACTATAATTTATAAAAATAGGATCAAAGCCAATTCCCCCTAAGGCCGAAAATAATTCTCTCATTTTTTCCTTCTTTCTTTCTTCTACGAAATCCTTTATCTGGAACCCACATAAATACGGAACCACTCCGCATACCTTTCCTTTCATTTTTCATTCACCTCGTTCGTTTTCGTTGCTTTTTATTTTTTTATCGACGCGCTTCAGTAAAAATCCTTTCCGATTCTCTGGATATTAAATTTTTAAAGGTTGAATAATCTTCAACCGCACCGCCAAAAGCATATCACAAAAACCCCATAAATGTCAAATTTTTCAAATTTGCAGGGCGTCCACCCCGGTAAAGCTAAAATTTTTTGGAAACTGTGGATAACTCTGCGGGGAAGCCACCCCCGACATTTTTTTACAGATCTTTAATCTTCTCCATTGTAAGTTCTTCCAGGTTCCTTATGGTAATGTCCGCTAAATCGCTGATCTGCCCGTCTTTCAACAAAGCAACGCATTTCATTCCGGCTTTCTTAGCGGCTATTATCCCCTGTTTCCCATCTTCTATGACAAGGCACTCGCAAGGAGAAACGCCCATCTTTTTTGTGGCCAGTAAAAATATCTCCGGATCCGGCTTGCCTTTCTGAACCTCATCAGAGCTCACAACTGCCATAAATTCTTTCTCCAGTTCCAATTCTCCCAGAACAAGATTCAAAAATCTGATGGATGCCCCTGAAGCAACGCTTAATTTAAAATTTTCTTTCTGAAGTTCCCTGATAAGTTCTTTCGCTCCCTCTATCGCTGAAACTTTTCCCTTGGCGCTTTCGGCCAGTAAATCTTCTGATTCTCCAACTGCTTTCATTACGTCTTCATTCTTTTTATATTTTTCAAAAATAATCGTAAAAAAATCCTTGGTTGATGTGCCCCCATACTCCTTACTTATACTTTCAATCCCTAAATCTATGCCATGCCTTCCAAGTAAAATACCCGATGACTTATCATAGAATTCCAGCGTGTTTGAAATCACGCCGTCCATATCAAATATAACCGCCCTTATCCCAACAGATTTATTATTCATTTTATTTTGTTTTGGAGATTAGAAGGATTGGAGCCATTTTAAGACAGCTGATGCGAGAAGTTTTTCATGGCCACGGTAATCGTGGTCAGCGCCTTTTATCATCCGGCACTCAACCCGCGGAGAATTTCTTGCCTTTTCTTTTATAACTTCAAAAATTTTCTCAATCGGAGCCATTAAATAATCGTCCTTTTCTCCGATAACTGTAAAAATCGGCTGTTTTATTCCAGACAAAACCCTTCGTCCAGAGGACGACCTCGGCCTCTGGCCGATTCCCATCCGGAAGATAAAGAACGCCGAAAAATTCCAGCTTGTCTTTGGTGTGTATTCTGTGAAGCGAAGTAATCATTTTCTTTTTATACTTATATTAATATTTATTTATATTGATATATTAACATTCATCGATATTTTTTAAAAACTGACAAAAAGAACAAGGAGAAAAGAAATAATGCCAACCAAGAAGATGCCGTCAAAAACTCCTGCTCCGCCGATAGAAATCATTCCCGGAGAAACTTTCCTAACCCTCCCTAAATTCAAAATATCTCCGCCGATTAAAGTTCCCCAGACGCCGGAAATAAAAGCGCAAGAAGCCGCGTATTCCGGAGTTAAAGCTAAGGCCAGTAAGACGGAAAAAATAGGCGGAATAAAAGGAGAGATGACGATTCCTTTGCCGGGAACAACTTTAGATAAAAACTTACAAACTAAAATTAACAAAAAAACTGACAACAAAACCGGCTCCAAATCAAATCCCTTTCGCCAGATCAGAAAGAAAAGATAAAGGGAAAAAACAATCGGAATTATCGCTCCTCCCAAATTTATAAAAACGCCCTCAACTCGGACCATTGGGGTTTTAAACAATCCCAAAAAACTTTTCTTCTCAAAATATATCAGCTTCTTCCCTCCCAATGGAATATTAACCATTGAGCAGATGAAAAGAAAAAGGAGAAAAAATAAAAAAATAAATGGCATTTTAGTCCAATATTTCTAAAATTTTCAATTCCAGCTTCTCGGTTTCGACATCATAGACGGCAAAACTGGCCTTATAGAACAATCCGGCCAGATTGCCGGGGTTAACGAGCCGGCAATGACTTACTTTGCTTTCCCATGGTTTGTGGGTATGGCCGTGGAAAACTATATTGTATTTTCCTGATTCGGCCATTTCTCTGGCGATTTCCGGAAAATGACAAAAACCGATTTTCTTTCCGCCAACGACAACTTCTCCGATCCCGCTGTGACGGGATCCCGCACGTTGCGGGACTTCTCCGCATAAAAAAACATTGGAAAATTTTTTAACTTTGACTAATTCAGTTATGCCGAGGCGGTCATCAGCATTGCCGAAGGCAATGTAAATTTTCCCTGAAAAAAGAGCTGTCATTTCCCAGAGAGTATCGGAATTGCAAATATCTCCGCAATGAAGAATTGTTTTTATTTTTTCTTTTTCAATCCAGCGTAGCGCCTTTCTCAAATTCGGCATATTATCGTGAGAATCAGAAATAACAGCAATCTTCATATTTGTTTATTCAACGGTGAACATATCTAGATATTTTTTGTAAACATATGACTGCCCATAGGTCACATTTTTATCTTTTGGGATTAGAATGCCTATGTCAATAAACCTATCAATCACTCTTTGCGCTCCAGCGCGCGTGAAACCGGTCCATTTTTGGATGATAGCGTTATTAACTATCGGCTGAGCATATAATTTTGGGATAACAATCATAGCGCTTTCAGAAGCCCTTTTCCCTAAAGTATGTACTTTTCCCATATCATTTTGGCGTAAATACGTGATTTTGCCTACGATATTAATTGCCTCGTTTGCGATTTCAATCACTCCATCAAGAAAAAAATCTATCCAATCTTCAACGCCCCCGTTATGGTATGCAAAAAGTTTTTCATAATATATTTTTTGATGTTTTTTGAAATATGCAGACAAAAATAAAACCGGTTTTTCCAAAAAACCTTCTTTCCATAAATAAAAAGTAATCAGCATTCTGCCGGTTCTACCGTTGCCATCTAAAAATGGGTGAATTGTTTCAAATTGGGCATGAATTAATCCAGCTTTTATTGCGACCGGCACCGTGTCTTCTTTATTGATAAAATTTTCGAAGTCTGAAATCGCCCTATTCATATCTTCAACCGGTGGCGGTACAAAACGAGCGTTATCCGGCCTTGTTCCGCCTATCCAATTCTGACTTTTTCTGAATTCTCCGGGATCTGAAAAATGCGTAGACCTTGCTTTGTCTAAAAGTTCTTTATGCAATTCCTTAATAAATCGAAGCGCTAATGGAAAATTATCTCCCTTCATCCTTTTTATCCCATAATTTAGCGCTTTAATATAATGCAGAATATCATCTACATCTTCCGGAACGTTTTCTATAATTTTTGCTTCTGCCTCTATTGCATCAATCATCGTTGCCATTGTTCCCTCAATCTGACTTGATGAAGCCGCATCTTTCCTTAAATACATTAAAAGAAAAAAATCAGCATCCGGCAAAAGCTTTGTGATCCCATCCAATTTTCCTAATAATCTCGTCGCCTCATCATTCTTTTTCAGAATTTTAGGATCAAAATCAAAACCTCCTTTTGGCGGAAAGGGATTGGGGGTAAAAGCCTTAAAACCTTGTGGTTGACTTATAAATTTTCCTAACTCTAACGGTTTCATATAATTTGTTTCTATCTTTCTCTGAATATATACAAAGTATATCAGTTTGTATCTATCGTGTCAATGCTCTCCTACTTTTCATATATAATCGTATATAATCAGACATAGTTGACATCAATAATCTCCTCCATAAATTTATTTATTCATGCAGCATTTTTTGTACTTTTTGCCAGAACCGCAGGGACAGGGGTCGTTTCTGCCGGTTAATTGTTTTTGAGAAACAATCGGCGCCGGCTGGGAAAATTGAGGATTTTCTCTTTGAGGAGCAAGGGTAATTTTAAGAATTGTCTCAGCAGTAGTTAATTCTATCTGCTTAAGCAACTCCTGAAAAGCTTTATGCCCTTCGTTTTTGTATTCAATAATCGGATCTCTCTGGCCATAAGCCCTTAATCGGACGGCGTCCCTCAAATACTCCATATTTTCCAAATGCTCCATCCACAACGAATCCAAGATCCTCAAGCTCACTGCTTTCTCGGCATGGCGCATAACCTCCGGACCAAGTTCCTTCTCTTTTTTTTCATAATCATCTTTGGAAAATCCCGCCTTCGCGACAATTTCCAGCATCTGATCCCTCAACCCCTCCTCTTTTGTTTTTCCTAAAATTTCCAATCTTCTTTTGTAAATTATTTCCCTGTGCTTGTTTAAAACATCATCGTATTCCAAAACATGCTTTCTGGAATCAAAATTAAAACCCTCAATCTTCGCTTGAGCGCTTTCAATGGCATTGGAAAGAATTCCCACTTCAATCGGCTCATCTTCGGGAAGATTCAATTTCTCCATTAATGATTTAATTCTATCCCCGCCAAAAACCCTTAACAGATCATCTTCCAAGGAAAGAAAAAATTGTGAAGAACCCGAGTCTCCCTGCCTTCCGGCTCTTCCTCTTAATTGATTATCAATTCTCCTCGCCTCATGCCTTTCTGTGCCGATGACATGTAAACCGCCCGCTTCGGTTACTTTTTTAGATTCTTCAGGATTCGGCGGATTGCCTCCGAGTATGATATCAACTCCTCTGCCGGCCATATTAGTGGCGATGGTCACTGCTCCGAATCTTCCGGCTTGAGCAATAATTTCTCCTTCTTTCTCATGATTCTTGGCGTTCAGAATTTGATGGGCAATCCCCTCTCTTTCCAATAATTTCCCCAGATATTCGTTTTTTTCAATTGAAGTCGTGCCGACCAAAATCGGCTGACCCTTTTCGTGCTTCTCTTTTATTTCCGCCACCACGGCTTTGAATTTTCCGGCCACGGTTTTATAAACTTTATCCGGAAGGTCTTTCCTGATGGTTGGTTTATTGGTCGGTATTAAAACCGTTTCTAATTTGTAAACCTTATCAAATTCTTCAGCTGAAGTGAGAGCTGTTCCTGTCATTCCTGATAATTTTTTATACATTCTGAAATAATTCTGAAAAGTGATGCTGGCCAAAGTCAATGATTCCGGCTGAACAAACACTCCTTCCTTGGCCTCAATGGCCTGATGAAGTCCTCCTGACCAGCGCCGACCGGGCATCAGCCGTCCGGTAAATTCGTCAACGATAATTATCTGCCCGTCTTTGGAAACATAATCCTTGTCTTTTTTGAACAAAGCTTCCGCCCTCAAAGATTGCTCCAAGTGATGGACATATTTTATTCCTTTCTCCTCATAGATATTGCCCATACCTAAAATCTTTTCCACCTTTTCCATTCCTTCTTCGGTCAAAGTAACCGCTTTCATCTTTTCGTCTATTTTATAATCCGTTTCGGAATTTAACTTAGGTATGATGCGGGCAAAATCCTGATACCATTTTGAGCTTTCCATATCCGGAGCGGAAATAATCAGAGGCGTTCTGGCTTCATCAATCAAAATTGAATCAACCTCGTCAATAATGGAAAAATTATATCCTCTTTGGCTTTTTTGTCCCAAATCATAAACCAAATTATCCCTTAAATAATCAAAGCCGAATTCGTTATTCGTTCCGTAAGTAATGTCGGCCGCATAGGCCTCTTTTCGCGATACCGGCCGCAAATAACTCTTAACAATCTTAAACCCTCCCTTTATATCCCTTTCCTCATCGCGTTCATCTTCTTTTTCTCCTAATTTTAGATTTTGGTTGTTGGAGCTTATTTGGAATTTGGAATTTGGGATTTGGAATTTTTCGTCCTGGTATTCCGGGTCATAAATAAAAGCGCTGTCATGAACTATGCAGGATGTTGATAGCCCCAAAGCATAATATATCTGTCCCATCCAGATGGCATCCCTCTTGGATAAATAATCATTGACTGTTATTAAATGAGCGCCCTTCCCTTCCAAAGCGTTAAGGCAGAGAGCCAAAGTAGCGGCCAAAGTTTTTCCTTCTCCGGTTTTCATTTCAGCGATTTTCCCCTGATGCAGGGCTATTCCTCCGACTACTTGAGAGTCATAATGGCGTTGATTCAAAGTTCTTTTTCCAGCTTCCCTAACTAAGGCAAAAACAGGAGCTAAAACCTCATCAAGCGGTTCTCCGTTTTTTATTCTTTCTTTAATTTTTGAAACCTCCTCTTTAATTTGTCCATCGGAAAATTTCGCAATATCCGCCTCAAGAGAATTTATTTTCTCAAGAATGGGCTGAATTTCCTTAACAAAAGAATCGCTGCTCTCCCCGAAAATTTTAGTAAAAAATGACATAGATTAGTATTAAGTAGCAAGTATTAAGTATCAAGCACTTGCCCCAATTTTGTCATTGTATCATAAATTCCCCTAAAACAGAACGAAGATGAGAAATAAAGAAATAAAAAACGGATAGTTTACTATCCGTATGCTATTTCCACGACCAGCAATTACGCCGGCGCCGGCTGGGAAAAGTTTTTGGCTTCCATGTCGAGAAGAGAAGCTATGTCAAATACCGTTGCTACGCCTGAAACATTACCAATATTCCCAGTTCCAGTATTGGTATACATCGGAGTTCCATCTGCCCCCAATTGGACAAACATAACGTTGTCATTATCGGAGAACTCTTTCATCCAATACCATTTCAGATATCGGTCTGTCAGCCCTGACGCTATTATCTTATTTGCATCGGCTATTCCTCCCGCCTCTATTATCTTCCTTTT
>Ga0210049_1002577_pt1 | contig 16838 bp, 17 predicted proteins | sample CryGeyCG2014_300_2_FD_183964 | JGI IMG/M metagenome (GOLD analysis project Ga0210049, IMG submission 183964) | Groundwater microbial communities from aquifer - Crystal Geyser CG06_land_8/20/14_3.00 (SPAdes) (version 2) | ecosystem: Environmental > Aquatic > Deep subsurface > Groundwater | place... | reverse complement strand
GTTTTTATTTCTTTAATGATATTAAGTCCTTAGATATGCAGGGCTGAAAATCTTCGCGAAAAATATTTCCGAGATTCGACTAAATGCCCTATCAATAGGAGCTAAAAATATTCACCGAGAATTGCTGTTTCTTTAGAGGGATAAAAGGGGGACGCTTCCCCACATAAACACCCCTTCCGACCCTTTCAATGTATCCTCTTTTGAAGGCGTTATAAAGAATGCTCCTGATCTTCTTCTCATCAATCCCTGTTTTTCTTTTCAGTGTGGAGACGTCAACCCCTTTCTTTGCCCGCTTTACAATTTTGAGGATCTGATCTGCTTCAGTCTCCCTGGCGACTCCTCTTTTGGAGACAGGAGGGCTCGCAAGAGTTGCTCCTGCTTTCCTTCCCACCGGGAAGGGGGGCTTCTTCTCCGGCTTGTGCGCCCCTTTTTTCTTTATCTCTTTCGCAGCGGAAATTGTTTTCGTTCCCGCACCTACTTTCCATTTCGTCCCCACTTCCATATCAATGCCGAATATATCTCCAAGATTGGAATCATCAATTACTCTGCCGGTTTTCTTTTCCGCAGCTCTCAGCAGCTTATGTGTCCTGTCTTCCACCGCCTGGCTTATTAAATTCCCCATCTCGACCTGTCTGAGTTTAAAGAAGAGGCCAGGGTCTTTATCAAGCCTGGCGCCAATGCCATAGAGCGTTGCCGCAACATGCTTACACATGTAAGCCCAGTCAGGACAACTGCAATGGAATTCGATCTCTTGCGGTGAGGGGAAGAGCCCCTCTCCCCTGGCCATGAATATTTCGCCCAAGGCCTCCGGGAATTTCCCGGCCAGGAGTTCCTGTAATGAATCGAGCTTTCCTGCGCTGGCCGCTTTCATCTTGTCCCAGATCGGTTTAGTGATCGCCTTTATCCTGATGATTACGTTGTAAGGTGTGGATCTTGTTCCCTGAACGAGAGAATCCACCTTCCCTGAACCTATCTGGAGATCAAGCACAGCGCCATTACGTACATAGCTGCGTCCGCGCCCGATCCGATTGCTGTAATCGGCATATCGTCCAAGGTTCAGATTCCATGACTTCCCCCACCATGTTCTCGCCAGGGTGCTTCCTTCAACAATAACAGGCTTTATGCCGGGGTTATCCTTCATTAATTTTTTTAATTTCTTTTCTGCCTTTGCTTTCTTTTCCGCTACAGGCACGTAACGGGGGTAGCCCCAGTATCCCATTGAGCACCTCTTATGTCTTCATTCTTATAATGTTAATCTGAAGAGTTTTATTAATTCATCATCCCTCATCTCTGTTATCCATGCCTCACCAGCGCCGGAAATGATATCTTCTGCAAGTCTCGTCTTCTCTTCAAGCATCATATCAATTTTCTCTTCCACTGTGCCCTTGGTTAAGAACTTGTGCACGATAACATTCTTCTTCTGCCCGATCCGAAAAGCCCTGTCGGTTGCCTGATTTTCCACGGCGGGATTCCACCAGCGGTCAAAATGAATCACATGATTCGCTTCCGTCAGATTCAACCCGATACCGCCTGCCTTCAAGGAGAGAACCATAAAGGGGATATAGCTTTGAGATTGAAACGCTTCTACAATCTCTTTTCTTTTACTGACCGGCACCCCACCGTGCAGGATCAGGCCTTTCCGATAAAAGATGCCTGCGAGGAAATCATGAAGAGGTTCCGTCATTTCCTTGAATTGTGTGAATATCAACGCCTTTTCCCTTTTTTCATATATCGTCTCACATATCTCCCGGAGCCTCGTAAATTTTCCGCTCTCATTTTCTTCAAATCCCGATTGCCCCAAATATTGATCAGGGTGATTACAGAGCTGCTTGAATTTCATGAGGGAAGACAGGATCAGTCCTTTCCTCTTTATGCCTTCTGTTTCGGTAATTGCCCTCCTTATATCTTCCACCGCTCTATTGTATAAGAGGACCTGTTTTTTACTGAGGCTCGCATACGTTTTCATCTCCACCTTACCCGGAAGATCGGAGATAACCGATTTATCGGTCTTCAGGCGTCTTAAGATGTAAGGGCTGATGAGTTTGCGCAATTTTGCATAGCCGGAAAGGTCATCCTTCAGCCTCTCGGAAAACTCTTTGAACTCCTTTATATTGCCGAGCAGTCCGGGATTTAAAAAGTCAAAAAGAGACCAGAGATCCGAGAGTCTGTTCTCGATAGGGGTTCCTGTCATGATAATCCTGTTTCGCGCAGTCAGTTTCTTGACCGCCCGCGCTTGTTTCGTCCCCGGATTCTTGATGGCCTGGGCTTCGTCCAGGATAATATAGTTCCAGGAATAAGATTGGAGCCATTCGTATCTTTGAGCCATGGCATAGGTTGTGATAATGAGATCGAAGTCATCCGGCGAATTGTGTGTTTTTCCCGGGGCATTTGGGGCGGTATTGGCGGTGGGATGCGCCACAGAGAAACGGATATCAGGGGAAAATCGCTGAATCTCATAACACCAGTTGAAGATGAGGGAGGCCGGTACGATTAAAAGACTGGCCTTATGCGGGCTTCCCGTTCTATGGAGTTCTAATTTCAAAATATGTAAGAAGGCCAGCACTTCAACGGTTTTTCCCAGGCCCATATCGTCCGCCAGGCAGGCACCGAGCTGTAGTGAGTGTAAGAAATAGAGCCAGTTTACCCCTTTCTGTTGATACTCTCTCAATTCGGCCTTGAATGTATCATCGGGCTTCACAGGAGGGATCTTCTGCGGGTTGACCATCTTCTGGATGACCGATTCCATCCATTTTCCGTTTGAGATACTGAGGTCTATCTCTTGGCCATGGACGCCCAGTAACTTTTCCGGCCGCAGTTGCAGGCGCAATGCCTCTATAAAGCTCAGGCCCCCAACATTTGCCATCTCTTTTGCTTTTTTGTACGCCTCCAGCGTCTGTCTCAGTTTCTCAGGATCCACAGCCACCCATTTGTTTTTAATATAGGCGAGTCCTTCCGATTCACTGAGCAGTTTTTCCGCCTCTTCTTCTGAAATCTGTGTATCTCCTAAAAACAGTTGCGCATCAAAGTTCAGGAGCGCATCCATTCCCACAAAAGAGGGCTCTTTATTGCCGACGCTTACATTAAGCCTGATACCCGATGCGCCGCCTTTCCACCAGTTGGGGATACGGCACAGGATACCGCAATCTTCATAGACAGGGATCTCTTTCAGGAAAAAAAACGCCTCTTTTGAGCTCCAGGCAAGGGGGTGAAACATTTCGCCGGTTTCAAGGAGTTCGGAAATTAGGGGGCTTCTTTGGGCGGCCCGATGGACTGTCGTCAGGAGTTGCAAGAGCTTTTCACTGTCCTGTCCATATTCCTGCAATGCATGCTTAAGAGGGAGATGTTTGGATTTCCCCTGTTCATTGAGCCTGGTGGAGTAGGTTGCCAGAAAGGCAAAGGGATTCTCCTCATCCTTGTTTTCTACGAGATGGAAAAAGACCCTGCCCACGAGGTGCACATTGGGACTGTAGGTCTTGATAAAATCCTCAACAGTCCCCTTATATGTCCTTATTGCACCGGCAAAAGTCTTTCCCAGCCTTAACCATACATCCTTAAGCAATTCCAGGGTCAGATAGTCGGAGCCGGTCATCAGCGGCGCATCTTCCAGATACCGTCTCAATGCGTCTTCTTCTATCAGGAGCTCGACCTTGTGACGTAGGGCTTCCAGATCGGGCGTCTGGGAAAGCCTTTTGGCAAACAATCCTGCAAAGCTCCGCCAATAATCGAGAGAAGGAGACAGAGAAACGCCTCTGTCACAAAACCCCAGGAAAAGAAGCCAGGAATCCGTATTCCGGGAAAAACGCCTGTATATCTCCTCCTGTAACAATCTACTGCTCTGGATTATAGACTCCTTTGCATCCGTCCATTCCAACTCCAGGGAGCCGTTCGGCATAACAACCGCGATTAATTCCCGATTTATATCTTCCGTCATAGGAGATTTTGATCCCTTTGTCTCCTTAGTCCAATCTCCCCTCCCCGGCCGTGACCAGGCAAGAGGTTAAATATACTCATCCCACGCTACAAAAGGGGTGATCCTTTCGGGTTCGCCTTTCTGCTTAAATAATGGTAGTGTAAAATAATTTGTGTGAAATTGATATAGGCAAAAAGGTAGAAAAATTTCTCGTTGACACTAAATTGCCTTTCCCGTATATTCGCCTTGGTAAGAGAAAGTTTCTGCCGGTCTTGGAAAAAACCATCATAAGTGAGGCAATTGCAAAACGCTCTGTCATGCCCGAATGCTTTTATCGGGCATCTATGATATCAAGCAGTTACCAAATAGATTCCCGCCCAAAAACGTCGCGGGAATGACATGGTGGGACTTTTGCAATTACCTCAAGTAATTGAGAAAAAAAGCTTGACTATTTCTATATTTATCCGGTGGTACCACAAAATTGGCTTTTATGGTTAATCTAATTCAAAGATTGGGAAATTTCGTCATTGCGAATGTGGAAAAGCTGGGGAAAACGGGTGTTTTTCTGGGGACAGCTATTTTCTGGACCTTCATCCCTCCCCTGAAGATTGGAAGAATCATCAAGCAGATCAGCTTTATCGGTGTGAAGTCTTCTTTCATCGTGATCCTTACAGGGAGCTTTACCGGGATGGTTCTGACACTGCAAACGTATTACGGGATGGAGAAATTCGGCGCGGAAGCCCTTCTTGGTCCGACCGTCGCTCTTGCGCTTATCAGGGAACTGGGGCCTGTCCTCTCAGCTTTAATGATAACGGGGAGAGCGGGATCAGCCATAGCAGCAGAAATAGGAATTATGAGAATCACCGAGCAGATTGACGCCCTGGAAGTCATGGCCCTGAATCCTTACCGGTACCTCATTGTTCCCAACATCCTGGCCGGGATCATCACTTTTCCTCTACTGGCCTCCATCTTCAATGTGGTGGGAATTCTGGGAGGTTATCTGGTAGGCGTTCAACTTCTTGGTGTCAGTCAAGGCGCTTATTTCGGAGAAATGGTCAATTTCCTCGGCGTGAAAGATATCACCATTGGACTATACAAATCGTTGAGTTTCGGATTAATCGTAACCTGGATATCTTGCTATCAGGGATTTACGACAAGTTACGGTGCGGAGGGAGTCAGCAAAGCCACTACCGGCGCGGTGGTTACCTCCTCCGTACTGGTTCTCGTATGGGATTATTTCATGACATCGGTGTTATTCTAAAATGATTGAGGTAATTGATCTTCATAAGTCGCTAAATGGCACTGAGGTGTTAAAGGGGATCACTTTCAAGGTGGTAAAAGGAGAAATCCTGGCCTTGATCGGTAAAAGCGGCCATGGAAAATCTGTTCTATTAAAGCATATTGTCGGTCTCATCAGGGCTGAACGCGGTAAAGTTCTTATTAACGGGGAGGACATTTCTCAAAGCCGCGGGCCGGCGAGAGAGCAACTGCGAAAAAAAATCGGTTTTCTTTTTCAGGGAGGGGCGCTCTTTGATTCCATCAATGTGTTTGATAATGTAGCCTTTCCCCTGCGGGAAAAAACCCGTCTGAAAAGAGATGAAATAAGAGAAAGGGTCCTCTTTGAATTAGCCCAGGTCGGTTTATCGGAGGTGGAGGGCAAATTCCCCGCCGAGTTAAGCGGGGGAATGAAAAAGAGGGTGGCCCTTGCCCGCTGTCTTATCATGGATCCGGAGATTATGCTCTTTGATGAACCTACAACCGGCCTTGATCCCGCAACGGCCAAATCTATAAATAATCTTATCAGGGAAACCCATGAGCGGCTGAAATTCACCGGCATCATCATTACCCACGACATCTACCAGATATTTTCCATTGTCCAGAAAATTGCCGTACTGAATGAAGGAAGGATAGAGCTTATCGGAACCCCAACGGAGATTAAAACATCGGAAGACCCTTTTGTAAAACAGTTTTTTCTTAAAGGAGATGATCATCATGAAAAGATTTAACCTGGAGTTTCAGGTGGGGATATTTTTCCTTGTAGGTATCGCCTGCCTGGCTTATCTCTCTGTCAAATTGGGAAAACTTGATATCACGGGCGGTAAAGGAACGGTTCTCTACGCAGTGTTTACCAATGTGGGAGGTCTCAAGGACGGGGCGGAAGTTCAGATCGCCGGGGTAAATATCGGCAGGGTCAAGGGAATTGTCCTTGATGATTATCAGGCCAAGGTAAAGCTCCAGATCACGTCCAACGTCCAGATACAAGACGACGCCATTGCCGCGATAAAAACCAAGGGACTGGTCGGTGAAAAGTACATAGAGATAACACCCGGCGGTTCGGATATCATAATCCCCGCTGAAGGTAAAATCCAGGAAACTCTCTCTCCCTTTGACCTTGAAAAAGCCATATCCAAATTTATTTTCGGAAAGGTGTCCGACGAGGTAAAATAAAAGCAGTGAAACAACCGTACTTCCTCAAGTTGCTGACCTTAGTAGCAATAGCGCTTGTTTTTGCATCCGTTTTCCCTCAGTATGCACAATCATCGCCTCCCGGAGAAGATATTCGGGGCGAGTCAACAGGGGGAGACAGTGAAGATATCCGCAGGATGGCGCCTGTTGCCGACCCGATTCCGGCAGGAGAACAGAAAGCCATTGAAAGCCCTGAACCGCCAGAGGTAAAAAAATCGGATGCAGAAGCGGAAGCTCCTTCAGCTTTAAAGTCTGGGGAAGCCGCAGATGGGGGCGTGGAGGAGGCGACGGAAGAGGAAGAGATAGAGGCGGAGACAGAAACCATTTCCGATCCTCTCAAACCATTTAACCATCTGATGTTCCGATTCAATGACAGGCTATATTTCTATTTATTGAAGCCCGTCGCCAGGGGTTATAAGGCCGTTTTACCGGAAAAGGTAAGATTGTCCGTAAAGAATGCGCTTTCAAACATCGCCACACCTGTGCGTTTCATAAATTGTACACTCCAGGGAAAGTTAAAAAGCGCGGGGACTGAACTGGCCAGGTTTATCGTCAACACAACCTGGGGGGTATTAGGTCTCTTTGATCCGGCCAAAAACTCTCTCCATCTGGAAAAAGCACAGGAGGACTTTGGCCAAACCTTAGGTAAGTACGGCGTAAAAGAGGGATTTTATATTGTTTGGCCCTTCTTTGGGCCTTCAAACCTTCGGGATACGATCGGTATGACGGGTGATTTTTTTGCCGATCCCCTGTTTTATATAAATCCTCATACGGATCTGGGATTTGTTGAGGTAAATACAACCTATCCCACCATCGGGACCGCGACAGATAAGGTCAATGAAACTTCTTTAACACTCGGTATGTATGAGGAATTTAAGGAGTCTGCCATTGATCCTTATGTTTCCATGCGGAGCGCCTATTTCGAATATCGAAGAAACCAGATAAAGAAGTAACCTTGCTTGACTGATTGGCAAAAAGGAGAAAAACAACAATGAAAATTATGAAAATTACAAAATATCTTTTTGTTGGCCTGCTCACGCTTTTGATGTCTCTGGCGCTGGCGTTCTCTTCCCTGGCAGCAGGTCCAACAGAGCAGATAAAGGCAAAATCCGATCTGGTCATGAAGATTTTAAATGATCCTGCCTTGCAGAACAGAAAAGAAAAACGCAGAGAATTGGTAATGGATGTTGTTGAGGATATGATTGACTGGCAGGAAGTCAGCAGGAGGGCATTGGCAATACACTGGAAAAAACGGACGCCGCAGGAAAAAGAGGAATTTACCAATTTATTCCGCGATCTCTTGAAACGAACCTACAGCGAGAAACTTGATATTTACTCAGGTGAGCAGATTATTTACGAAAATGAAACCATCGATGGAAACCGGGCTGTCGTCAAGACGAAGGTCGTCAACAAGAAAAAGGGAACGGAGGCCACAGTGGACTACCGTATGCTCAAGAAAGGAGAGCAGTGGCTCGCCTATGATATGGTTATTGAGGGAATAAGTGCGGTAAACAATTACCGAGTCCAATTCAGTGAGATCATAGCTTCTTCATCTTACGACGCATTGATCAAGAGGCTCAAAGACAAGTGACTTGAAAAAAAGGGGGTAAACATGGGAAATAACGTTCGAGAAGAACAGGAACGCTGGGAAAAGACAACACTGAATAAAGTCCTTACAAAGGCAAAGGAAAGAGAGCCTGTCTTTAAAACTACTTCCCAGATCGAGATGGAGCGATTATATACGTCCCGAAATACGGATGATATTGACTACTGCCGTGATCTGGGATTCCCCGGAGAATACCCCTTCACCCGAGGGGTACAGCCTACGATGTACCGGGGGCGCTTCTGGACGATGCGGCAGTATGCGGGGTTCGCCACAGCGGAGGAGACGAATAAACGTTACAAGTATCTTCTTGACCATGGACAGACAGGCTTAAGTGTGGCCTTCGACCTCCCCACGCAGATCGGATACGATTCCGATCATCCTCTCGCTGAAGGCGAGGTGGGAAAAGTCGGTGTTGCCATTGATACCTTGAAAGATATGGAGATCCTCTTCGACGGCATCCCCATGGACAAGGTTTCGACGTCAATGACGATCAACTCTACAGCGGTCATCCTCCTTGCGATGTATATCGCCGTGGCAGAAAAACAAGGTGTCAAGGCGGAAGTTTTACAGGGGACGATCCAGAACGATATCCTCAAAGAATATGCCGCCAGAGGGACATATATCTTCCCGCCCTTTCCCTCGATGCGCATTATCACAGACATCTTCGCCTACTGTAAAGACCACATCCCACGATGGAATACCATCAGCATCAGCGGTTATCACATACGCGAGGCAGGTTCCTCCGCGGTTCAGGAACTGGCCTTTACCCTGGCAGACGGCATCGCCTACGTAGAGGCGGCCGTACAGGCTGGTCTTGATGTAGATTCCTTTGCCTCCAGACTCTCTTTTTTCTTCAACTCTCATAACAATTTCCTCGAAGAAATTGCCAAATTCAGGGCAGCCCGAAAACTTTGGGCAAAAATCATGAAAGAGCGCTTTAAGGCAAAAAGGGATGAATCATGTATGTTAAGATTTCATACCCAGACGGCAGGCTGTACCCTCACTGCGCAACAACCCGATAACAACGTGGTGCGGGTTGCCTTTCAGGCCCTGGCTGCCGTATTGGGCGGAACTCAGTCGCTTCACACCAATTCAAGAGATGAAGCTTTCGCTTTGCCTTCTGAAGACTCTGTGATGATTGCCCTGAGAACACAGCAAATCATTGCCTATGAGAGCGGTGTTGCCGATGTGGTGGATCTCCTGGGAGGTTCTTATGCCCTGGAAGTCCTCACAAATGAAATAGAGGAAAAAGCCATGAAATATATTGAAAAGATAGACAGCATGGGCGGCGCCATCAAAGCCATCGAGGCAGGTTACATCCAACAAGAGATTGGAGATAGCGCTTATCAATATCAGAAAGAGATCGAAACGAAGAAACGGATTATCGTTGGGGTCAACCAATTCCAGGTGGAGGAAGAACCCCTCCAGAATATCCTCCGTATCAGTCCTGAAGTGGAGAAATACCAACAGGGAAAGCTTTCAAGGATAAAGAAGGAAAGGGACCAGGGCAAGGTAAAGGATGTCCTGGCTGTTCTCAAAAAAATAGCCGAGGGAACGGAAAATATGCTCCCTCCTATCTTAGAGGCGGTTAAGTCCTATGCCTCCCTGGGAGAGATTTCAGGCGCATTAAGAGAGGTCTTCGGAGAGTACAAGGAAAGTTAAAAACAAGTTAAGTGCCTAAAGTGAGCTAAAGTTTAAAGTGCCTAAAGTTATTTAAAATAATATCAAGGAGGTTCTATGTCTCGAAAGATTCGTGTGCTTCTTGCAAAACCGGGATTGGACGGTCACGACAGGGGAGTGAAGATTATTGCCCGTGCTCTAAGAGACGCAGGGATGGAGGTGATCTACACGGGAATCCGTCAGACCCCTGAACAGATTGCAAATGCTGCTATTCAGGAGGGCGTTGATATTGTGGGCCTTTCCTGTCTCTCCGGCGCCCATAATCACCTCTTCCCAAGGGTGACACAGATTCTAAAAGAAAAAGGGGCCGAGGATATTCCCGTTATAGGAGGGGGCATCATCCCGGGTGAGGATATTTCAGAATTAGAAAAATTCGGCATTAGGGTGATATTTCAACCAGGTACATCTACGGAAGATATCATTAAATACATCCATGAAACTGTGAGGCTGTCCTGAATCAATAGTAATTGACAATTGACAAGGAAGACGTAAAAAGACGATGAGAAAGATCAATGTAAGGTTAGTTACCGAAAAGATTAGAAAAATCTGCGTCCTTATTTCTCTTGTTTGTATTTTTCAAGAAATCTCTTTATCTCCTTGACAAAATTTTCCATGTCTAAGAGATTGTTTTTTATAATTAAATATAATTCCCTATCAGTAACCTCATGATAAAAATGAACCAGTCGATTCCTATACCCTGCCATTAACCGTAGTCTTTCAGCATACCCTTTCGTAATAACCCCTCTTTTACCAAGGGCAGTTGCTATTTCTCTATATTCTACAATACCCTTTTCAGCAGTCTTTGCATTGATGTGCCTTCCAATATCAAAGATCGCCTCCAATGAACGTCTTAAATAACTTTCAGCTATAGCAGGATTATCATCCTCAAGAAAATCTTCTTGGGTAAGATAGGATAATCTTTTTAGTTTAGCTATAGACTTATTTATAAATCCAAGTCTATCCTCTATCTGCTTTATATTCAAATTCGAAATAACCATTGTCGATGGCCTCAAAAAATTCCCCTTCGTTTAGTTTAAATATCTCTAATTCATCTGAAGCAAACATCATAACCTTTTCTTCATGGGCTTCTCTATATTTTTCATTCACAGAGAAGATATTGATGCCTTTTATCGCTTCAAGTTGGATTAGATGATCAACCTCATGTAAAAAAAGGAGGTCTGGTTTAAAGGGAGATACAATCTCCTCTAAGTCGAGACTTAGAGAAGCATAAACTTCAAGGCTGTTTTCAGGGGGTTTTGTGAATAATACTGCAAAATCGATATCTGATTCAACATCAGTCTGCTCTATATGGTTCCCCTCTAAAAGCGCTTTTCCTTCCTCCTTTCGAGATCCGAAGATATAACATAGGGCAATACCATATTTTTTGCATATCTCTTCAATCTGTTTCATATTCTCTTCTTCCACCCTCTTGGAATAAGGCTGGGATTGTCTCCGGGTTAATTAAACCGATAGAAATTAATCTGATGGGCATAATGCCATAAAGAATAATGAGAGTCAACGACAGATATCGAAGTTAGGGAATAAATCGGTGCTGTCCCCCGTAGTTAAAATTATTTGACATTTTAGTAAATTATTATTTATGATTAGTTCATGAAATATAATGAACTGCGCTGGACAAGGGGAAATTACCGTGGCATGCTGGTGGAATATCTCCAGTATGAGTTGCTCGACTCGCTGTTCAAGAATTCCGCTGCTGCGGCACTGAGTTTCACTTTATGAAGCATATCGTACTCGGTACAGCGGGACATGTCGATCATGGTAAGACGGCGCTCATCAAGGCCTTGACCGGCATTGACACAGACAGACTCAAGGAGGAGAAGGAAAGAGGTATCACCATTGACCTTGGTTTCGCCTCCCTGTTTCTGAAAAGTGGTCAGACGCTTGGCATCGTGGACGTCCCGGGCCACGAGAAATTTGTAAAAAACATGGTTGCCGGGGCCGCAGGCATTGATCTGGTGGCACTGGTCATCGCGGCGGATGAGGGGGTTATGCCTCAGACGAGGGAACATCTCCATATCTGCTCCCTCCTCGGTATTAAGAGGGGACTCGTTGCCCTCACCAAGATTGATCTCGTTGATGAGGACTGGCTTGAACTTGTCACTGATGATGTCAGGGAATTTCTCAAAGGGACATTTTTGGAATCATCTCCTATCATACCCATTTCCGCCTTAACCGGCGTTGGCCTTCCTGAATTTCTTGCCGCCCTTGACCAGGTGTCCTCTGACATGGAATGGGAAGACGATACAGGTGTCTTCAGACTGCCTATTGACAGGGTATTTACCATGAAGGGATTCGGGACGGTCATTACGGGGACGACGATGTCGGGGCAGGTGAAAGTTGCCGAGGGGGTGGAGATACTGCCGAGAAAACTGACGGCAAAGATAAGAGGTATTCAGGTTCATAACCAGAATGTCGCCATAGGGGAAGCGGGCCAGAGAACAGCCATCAATGTGCAGGGGGTCGAAAAGGCGATGATCGCAAGGGGGGATGTCCTGGCACGGCCGGCAACGTTAGAGGCATCGCCCCGTATGGACGTCTACCTTGAGTATCTGGCGTGTGCCAACAGAAAGCTGAAGAACAGGACCCTTGTCAGGTTTCATGCGGGGACCAGCGAAATCATTGCCCGGCTGATCCTCCTGAACCGGGACGAGATAGAGCCTGGAGAAAAGACTTACGCCCAGCTCTTCCTTGGATCCCCCGCGGTCACCATGGCGCGGGACAGATTCGTGATCAGGAGTTACTCGCCGGTGACGACGATCGGCGGCGGAATGATTATTGATCCCCTTCCTAAAAAGCAGAAAAGATATGTGGCGAGGGCGCTTCACGAATGCTCCCTGTTGCACGAAGGAACCCCTGTGGAGAGGACGAGTACGATTATTGAACGGGCCGGTTTCGAAGGCATCAGTGTCCAGCGCCTGGTGATGAGGACGGGAACTAATCAGAACCGCCTCCAACAGATCCTGGAGAAGATGTTTTCGGAGAGGCAGGCCGTCCTCATGGACAGGGACGAAAGGAGAGTTGTCTCTCTTGCCGTCTATGAAAACCTCCAGGGGAAAATCCTCCAGGAGACCCGGGCATACCATGAAAAATTCCCACTGAAGGAGGGCCTGCCAAAGGAGGAGATGAAGACCACCATAGGTCGTTTCGTCAGTCCAAAGCTCTTTAACATGGCGCTCAAAGGCCTCGAAAAAAGTGGAGAGATTGTCATTGATAGGGAAAACATCCGTCTCCCCGGGCACAGCGTCAACCTTGAGGGTGATCTGAAGGATCTCCGTGGGGAAATATCTGTCCTCTACCTCAATGCCGGGCTTACCCCCCCTTCTCTAAAAGAAATCCGGGAAAAATTCGCCGGCCGGAAAGTCCAGGTGGAAAGCGTCTTTAATGTAATGGCGAGAGAAGGCGTACTGATAAAAGTTAACGAAGACTTGTATTTTTATAAAGATGCCCTGGAGAAGCTCCGGGAGGATTATAGAAACCTCCTCCTGAGGGAAGGCAATGCCACACCGGCAAGTTTTAAGGAATTAACGGGACTTTCAAGAAAATTCATCATCCCGCTGATGGAATATTTCGATGCGACGAAGCTGACCATCAGGGCAGGGGAGCATCGGATCCTGCGAGAAAGGGAGGGGAAATGACTCCCGAAAAATATCCGGCGGGGATAGAGCGATTCGATATTCAAGTTTACGACAGCCGGGGTTTCTCAAGAACCACCACCGAGATTATTAGAGAGATCCCCCTTGAAATATTCCTCAATGATCAAAGAGTTGTCACCATCGCCTGTACGGGAAATCATGTAAAAGAACTGGCGGTGGGATTTCTCAGGGCAGAAGGGCTCATCAGGACTCTTACGGACTTGAAAAAGATTGAGGTCTCTGATGAACGGGGTACCGTGAATGTCTATACAGGAGAAGTATACCCTTCCCCTTTTGATACCTCTAAAACCATCTACTCGAGCGGCGCCCGCCTCAGAAGGTCAGAAGGAGAACCTCAGTATCCTGATGTGGGGGTGGACCCTTCTGTTCGCCTGAGAGGTAAAGATGGCAGGGAGGGGGCGCCCTTTCCTTTCATTGCCCCGGAAAAGGTATTAAGTCTCATGGAGAGTCTCCTTGAGACGTCGTCTCTGCACAATATAACCCATGGAACACACTGTTCCGCCTTAGCCAATGGCAATGATATCCTTGTCTTACGGGAAGATATTGGGAGGCACAATACGATTGACATGGTAGGCGGCTATACCCTTCTTGAAGGCATTGACTGTTCCGATAAGATCATCCTGACAACGGGGAGGGTTTCCTCGGAAATCGTCAACAAGGCAGGAAGATTAGGGGCGCCGGTGATCATCTCCCACTCGGCTCCCACATCCCAGGCCATTCACTTATCGAGAGAGGCGGGAATAACCCTTATCGGGTATGTGAGAGGTGGAAAGATGAATATATATTCTCAGGAAGGACGGGTAAGCGATTGAAGATAAAAAACATCTACGTTAAAGACATACGGCCGGGAGAGAAGATCAACGATTCCTTCCTTGTTACAGAAAAAAATCTGGCTTTTTCTCAGAAGGGGGCCCCCTATCTTAACCTCCGCCTCAAGGACAAGACGGGAGAGGTGGAGGGCAGGATATGGGATAATGCCATGGAATGGGATCCCCTCTTTAAAAGAGGAGATGTGATCTACGTTCAGGGGAGAGCCGCCAGTTTTAAAAACGTCCTTCAATTGTCACTATCCGAGGTAAAAAAAATTGACGACGATAAAATAGATTTGACTGACTATTTCCCTACTGCCAGGTGTGATCCGGAGAAGATGTTCGGCGACCTGATGGCGCTTGTTGAACAGATCGGAACCCCTTGCCTGAAGGCGCTATTGCTCGCATTTTTTCAGGACGAAACGATAACGGCGTCCTTCAAAAAAGCGCCGGCGGCCAAGAGTCTGCATCATGCCTATATCGGAGGTCTTCTCGAACATACCCTTTCCGTGACACGCCTCCTCACCCTGACGGCAGAACACTATCAGGGCCTCAACAGAGATCTCCTCATAACCGGCGGCATTCTCCATGATATTGGGAAGATACATGAACTTTGCCATCGCAGAACCATTGACTATACCGATCAGGGGAGGCTCATCGGACACATCGTTATCGGTCTGGAGATGTTAGATGCCAAGATTGCTACTGTAGCAGACTTTCCTCCACAACTGGCCATGGAACTCCGGCATATCTTACTCAGCCATCATGGTATGCTGGAATACGGGTCACCCAAACGTCCCAAGACCTTAGAGGCCTTGCTTGCCTACTTCATAGATGATCTTGATGCCAAGGTCAACGCCTTTAAGGGATTCATAGAGGACTCCCCCAATGACGATTCGGGCTGGACTCCCTTTCACAGGTTATTTGAGCGATACATCTATAAGGGAAAATAAGTTCATCATTGAGAGCTCAGCACATTTCTCGCGATGATGATCCGCTGGATCTGATTTGTTCCCTCAATTATCTGGGTCACTTTGGCATCCCTCATCATCCTCTCTACATGGTACTCCTTCATTATCCCGTATCCGCCGAGTATTTGAACGGCATCCGTGGTGACTTTCATTGCCATATCGGAGGCAAAACATTTTGCCATGGCGGCAAAGGTGGCCATTTCCTTATCTGCCCTTTTGTGCCCTATGTACTCAGACGTCGTATAGATCATCCTCCTTGCAACCTCAATATTCATTGCCATATCAGCGATCATGAACTGGACACCCTGAAATTCTGAAATAGATTTTCCAAACTGAATCCTCTCTTTTGCATACTTTACCGCTTCATCGAATGCCCCCTGGCAATACCCAGAGCCATAGAGGCAACGAGCAGCCGGCTTTTCATGAATTCAGTCATAACAATTTTGAACCCATTTCCTTCTTCGTCCAAGAGATTTCCTACCGGCACTTCAGCATTATCAAAAGAGAGTTCTCTCGTTGAAGAACCCACAACGGCCATCTTTTCCTCCTCCTTGCCGAAGCTAAGACCGGGAACATCCCTGTCCACAATAAAAGCGCTGATGCCTTTATCCCGCTTGCCCGGTTCAGTAGAGGCAAATACCAGAAACACATGGGCATAACCGGCGTTTGTAATAAAGATCTTGCTTCCATTTATCAGGTACTTTTCACCTGAACGTACCGCCCTGGTCTTAATTGAAGCGGCATCGGAGCCTGCGTCAGGCTCCGTGAGAACGACGCCAAAATACGCCCCCTCCTGAACAACCTTTTGGTAATACCTCTCTTTCTGCCTTTCGGAACCCCAATCTACAATAAAGTAAAGTCCGGTTGTATGGGTCGCAAAGCTAATACCTACTGATCCATCTACGCTGGATAGCTCTTCCACAGTCAGACAACATGTGGTCAAATCCGCATCACCCCCGCCCTGTTCTATGTAGAATAATAGGGACAGCGCCTATTTTCTCTTGCTTTATGGTGTAACTCTACACCGCTAAGGTCTTTCTGCCAATAAATGGATAATAGAAAAAAATAGGTGATGTTCCTATTTACCTACTATTTACCTACAAAATTAGAAATCAAGCGGGCTCTGAGCCTCTTTAAGCGTGACGCTCTTCACCGTATGGGTGTAAATCATGGTGGTACTGACGTCGCTATGCCCCAGCAACTCCTGAATTGTCCGGATATCATAATTCCCCTGGAGCAGATGACTGGCAAAACTGTGGCGAAATGTATGGGCCGTCGCGCGTTTGGTTATCCTTGCCTTGCCTACTGCTTGTTTGATTGCCTGTTGAACATGCGTTTCATGCAGATGAAAGCGACGGTATTCTCCTGTCTTGCTCTCGACAGTCAATTGCTTGGCCGGGAAAAACCATTGCCATATAAACTCCCTGGCCGCATTTTTATATTTTTGCTCCAATGCGTTCACTAAAAACACACCGGCATATCCACGATCTAAGTCGCTTCGATGCAGATCTTTCAATAACTCAAGATGAGCCCGCAGTTCCGGGAGAATCGTTTGGGGCAGCGGCACCGTTCGATCTTTTTGTCCCTTGCCGTCGTGAACTGTTACGATGCCTGCATCAAAATTCATGCATTGCACGCGAAGCCCCAGGCATTCAAAAAGCCGAAGCCCGCATCCATAAAGCAATTTTACGACAAGGTCATAGGGAGGTTCCAGTCGCTTCA
>Ga0210049_1002568_pt1 | contig 16860 bp, 17 predicted proteins | sample CryGeyCG2014_300_2_FD_183964 | JGI IMG/M metagenome (GOLD analysis project Ga0210049, IMG submission 183964) | Groundwater microbial communities from aquifer - Crystal Geyser CG06_land_8/20/14_3.00 (SPAdes) (version 2) | ecosystem: Environmental > Aquatic > Deep subsurface > Groundwater | place... | reverse complement strand
GCTTTTCTTGCCGCTGGGTAATAAAAGTTGATGGGTCTCTTTAGCCGGTGTGGAAAAAAGATAAAGTAACGATCAGGTGGGTCCGTTTATCGGTGCTGGGTGGGTCCATACTTCATCGGCGGTGACATGTGATTCCGATGGCTCGTGAGTGTTTCGCCGCCTCGCCGTTTGCCGACCGCGTCGAACTGTGCGCCGGGAACTTCTACACCGACGACTTGCCCAAGGGCGCCGACCTGGCCTGGGTAAGCGCGATCATTCACCAGAATTCTCCGGACCAGAACCGTGCGCTGTACCGCCGGATTGCCGCTGCGCTGGCGCCGCAGGGGTGGATCTACATCCGTGACATCGTTATGGAGCCGTCCCGCACGGCGCCGGTCGCCGGCGCACTGTTTGCCGTCAACATGCTGTCGGCCACCGAGCGAGGCAACAGCTACTGCTTTACCGAGATTCAGGAAGATCTTCAGTCGGCCGGATTTGCGGACGTAGAACTCGTGCGCCGCGATGAAGGCATGCGCTCGATTGTGCGGGCCCGCGTGCGATAGCCCCTCAAAATGTTGTTTACTTAATCATTACGAATTGATCGGGGAGAAGATAAGGGCCGTTGCCAAAGACAAGTCCAGCCGTATTTACGTCTATTGTCGAAGCGGCAGGAGATCGCAAATAGCGAAGGGAACCCTCGAAAAGCTCCGCTATAAAGATGTCGTGAATCTCGGATCGCTTGAAGACGCGGCCAAGACGATAAAGCGCAAGATTGTAAAGTAAAACCGGCAGAGGATTACGGACGGCCCGAAGGCGGGGCGGGTAAACGCGCCGTGTTTGGTCTTGGATCAAGAAACGGGGACGTCCGAAGAAAGAAACGCCCGGCCGCACAATAATAAAACCGTCCCCATTATTTTACGGGGAGGGGGATCTTCGCCTCGCAGGGGACGCCGACCTGGCAGAGACCGCAGCCGGAGGTATCAAAACCAAACCGGGACCGGATCGATTTTGACGATACTTCGTTGACGTAGGTATGACATTTTTCCTTGTCATGCCCCTCCCGGGTGATGGCGCCCGCCGGGCAGCGGTCGATGCATTTGCCGCAGCTCCCGTCGAAGTAGAAGAGGCAGTGCGCGTGGTGATCGGTGTAGGTCCGCTCCGACGGAGGGACGGCGATCCGGGCCACGACGGAACCACAGCGCATCGCCATTCCTCTGGGGGTGATCAGGCCGTCGGACAGGCCGAAGGTGCCGAGGCCGGAGGCGAACGCCGCATGCCTCTCCGACCAGGAAGAGGCGAAACCGTAGCGGGCGGATTTTTCCCATTTCCAGGCGGGCGCGTTCATGGGCGCCACGGCCTCGGTACCGGCCTCGCGAAGGACCCCCACCAGATGGTCGCGCAGCTTGATGTTGAAGTCCTCCCCATATTTGCGGGATCTTGCCCATCTCTCTGCGGAAACGGCCTTTTCCCGGCTGTTGTCACGCCGGGTCTGTTTCGTCTGCGGCAGGATCCAACTGATCACGGTTAATTCGGCGGGCGCGACCCGCAGCCCGGGAAACGTCGCGGCGAAGATCTCCTGCGGGGTCCAATAGAACGGGCCGATATCGTCCTTGAACTTCGGATACAGCGGATCATCGCCGCGGGAGAAGCCGATGAGCGGCGCCGCCCACGCCGGTTCATGGACGCCTTCGAACTGAAGGCTGTTCTCCCCGGAGGCCGTGTAGCGGATGATGCAATCCCGGATCCACGCCGCCGCGTCCTTCTTCCCCCTCGCCGTCTCCCCCATGGTTCACCTCCCTGATCGTCCGGGGACGCCCCCGTTGATAGCCGCCCGTTTCCCGACCGCCCTAAAACAAAAAGCGGTACGACCGGGAGCGCGATTACACGGGCGATCATATCCCTAAACGGCGATGTTTGCCACCGGAAAAATCGGAACGGTTAGTAATGGGCTGACTCCTACCCGCAGCAGCCCTTCTCATTCGCGGCGGGGGAAGAGCATCCGCTATCGCTCGGACCGCAACACGGCTGATCGGTCCGCCCCAACATGGCGCCGATCACCGCCGCCGCGCAGCCGACGCCGGATTGCACGGAAATCGCATCGAACGGACAGTTCCGGCTGCAGGCGCCGCACTCCATGCACGCGTCCCGATTCCGGATCTCGGCATGCCTCGTGTTCATTTTGAACACCTCGTGGGGACAGACCTCCAGGCACATCCCGCAGCCGGTGCATTTCTCCTGATCGAGTTTCAGGGTGACCACATCCTTCAGGTAAGTCAGTTGTCTCATCTTAAGACTCCTATGCAATCAAACGCGACGCAACCCATATGATCAGGCCGCTCAATCCCATTCCGATCTCCGTGGGGAGCGCCCAACGCATCTCCTTGTTCACCCCGGATGGGGATGTATAGGTGGACGCCCCGGTAAAATTCATGGCCAGATAGGCCGTTACGGCCGGGATGATCAGCAGCCACGCCAGAATGCCGAGCCGCCCCGCCCACATCGACAGATCGTACCCCTGCAGGGAAAGCATCATGACCGCCACGACGGCGCCGAGCGCCAATCCCTTCGCCGAGAATGCCCGTCCGGGAAGATACGGCAAAAGAAGGGGATGGATCACCGCCCCCCCCACGATTGCACTCAGAAACGCCAAGACGGCAAAGGAGCCCTCATGCAGCACGTTTGCCCAGAAACCGGCAGGACCGCCAATACCGCCGAGGAGGAACAGGACCGGCGCGATGATCAATGTCGGTTTTATGGTTTCGACGAGCTCGACCGGGATCAGGACAGCCCTCTCCCTGAGCGGGAAGGTCTTGAGGCGCATTTTGCTCGCGGCCTTGAAACCGGCATCGATATAGGCCGGCAGGTCCGCTGCCATGATCGGACCGTAACGGACGCCGAACCCGGAGAGTTTCTTGACCGTGTGGGCGGCCACGCCCGGCGCCCCCAACTGGGGGAGGATCAGCGACCGGTGGCTGACGACCTCTTTCAGGCCGCTCGATTCGATCCTTCCGGCCAGTTCCTCCGTACCGAAGGTCCCCTTTCCGGCGGCGCACCAGACGTTGATCCCCTTCGTGTCGAGCGCCATGATCCAGAGATCCCTGCCGGGCAAGGCGCTCCTTAGCGCGTCGAAGCTCATCTTGTAATTGGCGCTCACCAAGACGGGCGACTCCCGATCCGGATTCCCGAGGGCGTACAGACCCGGATCGATGGAATAATCCATCCGGCCGACCCCCCAGCGGGCCTTGACGGCCCCCCAGTGATCCCGCCATTGCAGCTCCGAGGATACCCGCGGAACGCTCCCGGCCGGCGTCGAAACGGACCCGATCACAAAACCCTGGTCGAGACGCGGAAGGCTCGTCCGCTTTTCACCGGCGCCTCTCGCACAGCAGGCGGAACCGGTATAGGACGGCAGAACGATGGTCTCTTGCTGTTGACAACAAGAGGGCTGGCTCGATTGATTCATAACGCATCCTCCGTAATTATTCACAGCACCGACACGCGACGGCAGCCCTTTTCATGGCCTCCGTAAACACCCTGACCGATTCCAGGACCCCTTTCCTCTGCTCTTCCGGGATCTGCCGGGTGATGTTTTGGAAAAACCCCCCCAGGCACAGCCAGACCCTCCGGTGGGTCTCCCTCCCCTCTTCCGTCAAGGTGAGTCTCGCCGCCCGGGAATCATGCGTTGCCTTGTCACGTTTCAAGAGGCCCTTTTGGATCAGCGGATTCACCAGACGGGTAGTTGTGCTTTTCTCCACGGAAAGGATCCCGTGAAGCTCCGCCAGACTCAGTTCCCCTTTTTTCGCGACGGCGTCCAGGATAATAAACTGATGGAACGTGACGTTCCGGCAAATGGCCTCATCCCGGCTGCAACACCGGATCTCCCGGGCGAGGCTCATGATGACTTTCATTATTTCCCGGCAGTTCTTATCGAGGTTCGTTGACATGGTTGTGTCATACAACTATATGTTGTCCCTTGTCAAGAAAAAAATGGAGGGGCTAGTCGCCACCCCGACCGTTTACCGGCCGCTGTCGGACATCCGTCTGCATCGACCCTTGAAGATGACCCGGAAAATGTGTTAAGAATATCTGTAGATTTCCAGATTTCATACGGGGAGGGTCATTATGGAAGGGAAAAAGGTCGAAGAGAGCAGCGTCGTCATGTCCCAACTGATGAGTCATCAGGATACCAATCTCGCCGGGAATGTCCACGGCGGCGTCATCATGAAGCTCATCGATACCGCAGCCGGGGTCGCCGCGGTCCGGCATGCAAGAGCCAACGTGGTCACCGCCTCCATCGATCGGCTGGACTTCCACCACCCCGTTTTTGTCGGCGATGTTTTAACCCTGCGGGCCACCCTGAACCTTGTCGGAAGGACCTCGATGGAGATAGGGGTCCGGGTGGAAACGGAAAATCCGCTGACCGGCGTGAGACGCCATACGGCATCCGCCTATCTCACCTACGTGGCCCTGAACCGGGACGGCCGACCCATGCCGCTTCCCCCGCTGATCCTGGAAACCGAGGAGGAGAAGCGGCGCAACCGGGAGGCAAAGGCCCGTCGGGAAACGCGGCTGGTCGAAAAGAAAAAGGAGAAGGCGTGCCAGCTCCGGGTGGAAAACTGCTAACAAAATTGCTTGACACCCCCCTCCGTTTCCGTTATTTATCCATCAAACGATTGAATCACAGGCTGGAAGGCGCCCATGTCCACCCCCCTCGAAAAGGCCCGCAAGGACCCCGAATCGATGAAGGCCCGCATCCTCGACGTCGCCCGACGGATCTTCGGCGAGTACGGCTTCCACGGCACGACGACCCGGATGATCGCCCAGGAGGTGGGGATCGACATCTCCACCCTTCACTACCACTGGGGCGGGAAGAAGGACCTCTACGAATCGGTGGTCATCGACATCAACAAGGACCTCCGGCAAAAGCTGATCGACGTGGAGCAGGCGATCCACGGCCTGCCGCTCGGCGAGCGTCTGGACATCTCGATCGACATGACGACCGATTACCTCTTCGAACACCCCGAAGTCTCAAACCTGATCCTTTTCCGCTATTTCGGCAAGACCCGCTCCGCTGGGAACCTCGACGCCATCATTCCCGAGTTCACCGCCGACATCGCGCGCTCCATGGGGCTCGCCCTTGACAAGAAGAACGTTCCGCCCGAGACCATGATGAAGGTGCTCGCGGTGATGAACGCCATCCATAACTTTATTTCGGGCGAAAACTTCTTTCGCCCCATGGTGAAGGTGGACCGGGAGCGGTACATCGCCCTGGTGAAAGAGACCCTGAAGTTCATCCACATCCCCGCCTTCACGCAGAACGAAGCAACATAGCGCCGGCTTTTTATTCAGGCCGGCCGTTTTCATAATCCGTATTCAAGGAGGAAACCAATGGCACTCGACATGGATGCAATCGGCAAGAAGATCGGCCCCATTAAAAAGGATTACACCTGGAAGGACGTGATCCTCTATGCGATCGGCGTCGGGGCCGGGGTCGAAGAACTGGACTACACCTATGAAAAGAACCTCAAGGTAATCCCCAGCTTCTCCATCGCGTCGATCTTCAACTTCCTGGGCGAGCTCGGCGTCGCCTCCAACGTGAACCTGGCGGGGATTCTCCACGGCGAGCAGGATCTGATCTTCCACAACCCCATCCCCACGTCGGGGACGCTGACCACGGAGGGGAAGATCACCCACTATTACGACAAAGGACCGAAGGGGGCCCTGGTCGTGGGCGAGAGCGACACCTTCCACTCGAACGGCCAGCGGCTCTTCACGAACATTGTCACGGTCTTCGCCCGGTTAGACGGCGGTTTCGGCGGTGAGAACGCCCCCCCGAACGTCGTTGCGTTCCCGGAACGCGAGCCCGATTTCTCCGTGGACGCCGCCCCCTCGCCGAACCAGCCGCTCGTCTACCGCCTCTCGGGCGATATCTTCCAGCTCCACGTTGACCCCGAATTCGCGAAGATGGTCGGTTTCGAAAAGCCGATCATGCACGGGCTCTGCACCCACGGCTTTGCATGCCGCGCCCTCATGGCAAGCCTCACCCCGGGAAAGCCGGAGCTGGTGCGACGCCTCGCCTGCCGCTTCTCGAAGACCCTCTATCCCGGCGACCCGATCCGGACGCTGATCTGGAAGGCGTCGGAAGGAAAGGCCCTCTGGCGGACGATCAACACCCGGACCAATGATACGGTCATCGACAACGGCGTCTTCGAATACGGCGAGATTCCAAAAGATGAAATCCGGTTCGACGGCAGGGTGGCGGTGATCACCGGCGCGGGCGGCGGACTGGGGAGGGTCTATGCGCTGGGACTTGCCAGGCGCGGCGCGAAGATCGTCGTGAACGACTTCGGCGGCGCAAGAGACGGCGCCGGCGAGGGGTCGACGATGCCGGCCCAGAAGGTCGTGGATGAGATCCGGGCCGCGGGCGGCCTGGCGGTCGCGAATTACGACAACGTCGCCACCGCCGAAGGGGGCGAGGGAATCGTGAAGTCCGCCCTCGACGCCTTCGGGACGGTGGATATCCTGATCAACAACGCCGGAATCCTCCGGGACAAGAACATCCTCAAGATGGAACCGGAGACCTGGCAGGCGGTCCTCGACGTCCACCTCCAGGGGGCCTACCATGTGACGAAACCGGCCTTCGCCGTCATGAAGGAGCGGGGCTACGGCCGGATCGTCATGACCACCTCTGCCGCCGGTCTCTATGGGAACTTCGGCCAGACCAACTACAGCGCCGCGAAGATGGCCCTCGTCGGCTTCATGAATACCCTAAAGTTAGAAGGAGCTAAATATGATATCAAGGTGAACACGGTCGCGCCGGTCGCCGCCTCGCGGCTGATGGCCGACATCATCCCGCCGGAGATTCTCGAAAAGATGAAGCCGGAATTTGTGGCGCCGCTTGTCCTCTTCCTCTCGTCGGAGAAGTGCCCGGTGACCGGCCGGATTTACAACGCCGGGGTCGGGTTCTACAACCGCGCCGCCGTGATGACAACCTCCGGCACGGTGATCGGCGATGGAAAGAAGGTCCCGACGGTCGAGGAGGTCGGCGCCGCCTGGGAGAAGATTGTAAGCCTCAAGGGGGCCAGGGAGTACGGCCAACTCAGCGACCTCATGGGCGACATGCTGACCGCCTTCGCCCCGAAACCGGAGAAGATCACATAAATAATAGGGGGACAGCGCCCCTATTTTCCTGCGGTAATAATAGGGGCGCTGTCCCCCTATTTGAGAAGACAATGAGGAGGGACAATTATGATCGGAATCACTTCCTACGGCGCCTACATCCCCCGCCTGCGGCTCGACCGGATGGCGATCTTCCAGGCGATGGGCTGGTTCGCCCCGGCCATCGTGATGGTCGCCCAGGGGGAGCGCTCGATGTGCAACCACGACGAGGACGCACTTACGATGGCGGTCGCCGCCGCGCGCGACTGCCTGACCGGCCAGGAGAAAAAGGCGATCGACGGCGCCTACCTCTGTTCGACGACGCTCCCCTTTGCCGACCGCCAGAACGCGGGCATCCTGAAGACGGCCCTGAACCTCCGGGACGACATGATCACCGCGGACTTCACCTCGTCGCTCCGCGCCGGAACGACGGGCCTGCTGACCGCCCTCGAGGTCGCGCAGGGGGGGAGCCGGAAGAACATCCTCGTTGCCGCCGCGGATAAACGGGAGACCCGTCCGGCCTACTTCTACGAGATGTGGTTCGGCGACGGGGCGGCCGCCCTCCTCGTGGGTGGTCAGGAGGTGATCGCCGAATTCAAGGGGGCCTACACCGTCTCTTATGACTTCGTCGACCACTACCGGGGCGCCCAAAAGCGCTACGATTACATGTGGGAGGAGCGCTGGCTCCGCGAGGAGGGTTACTCAAAGTTCATCCCCGAGGCGGTGGACGGCCTCTTCAAAAAGCTCGGCATCACGATGAACGACGTTCAGAAGGTGGTCTTCCCCTGCCTCTTCAAGGCGGAACACAAGGCGATCTCCAAGAAGTTAGGCGCAACGCCGGAGAAGGTGATCGACCAGATGCACGAGGTCTGCGGCGAGACGGGGGCGGCCCATCCCCTTGTGATGCTGGTCGCGGCCCTCGAACAGGCGAAGCCCGGCGACGGGATCCTGCTCGCCGGCTTCGGTCAGGGGTGCGACGCCCTCTACTTCAAGGTCACCGAGGCGATCACGAAACTCGCCCCGCGCGCCGGCGTCCAAGGGTCGCTGGAGAACAAGAAGACGATCGACAATTACATGAAATTCCTGAAATTCCGCGGCTTGATCGAGCCCGAGATGGGGATCCGGGCGGAGGCCCCGACACAGACGGCGATGACGGTCCTCTGGCGAAAGCGCAAGATGCTCACCGGCCTCGTCGGCGGGAAGTGCCGGGACTGCCAAACGGCCCAGTTCCCGAAGATGGACATCTGCGTGAACCCGAAGTGCAACCATGTCGACACCCAGGACGATTACGAGTTCGCCGACGTCCCGGCCCGGATCAAGACCTTCACGGGCGACCTCTTGGCCGTATCGGTTGACCCGCCTGCAACCTACGGCATGGTCCAGTTTGAGGGGGGCGGCCGCTTCATGGCGGACTTCACCGACTGCGAACTCGCGGACTGCAAGGTGGGGCTCCCGGTGAAGATGGCCTTCCGGCGGCGGTTCACCGATGATGAACGGGGGTTTTCCGGCTACTTCTGGAAGGCGGTTCCCCAGCGCGGGGCGGCCGCGGCCCTTCCGGAGACCAGGTTCGACGGCCGCGTGGCCATCGTGACGGGCGCTGGCGCCGGTCTGGGGCGGGCCTACGCGCTCATGCTCGCGAAACGGGGCGCGAAGGTCGTCGTGAACGACTTCGGCGGCGCCCGGGACGGCGCGGGAACCGGCTCCAGCTCTCCCGCCGACCGGGTTGTGGCACAGATCCGCGCCGCGGGCGGCGATGCGGTCGCCAACTACGACAACGTGGCCACCCCCGCAGGGGGCGAAAAAATCGTCAAGACGGCCGTGGAATTCTTCGGCAAGGTCGATATCCTGATCAACAACGCCGGGATCCTCCGGGACAAGAGCTTCCTCAAGATGGATCCGGAGAACTGGAACGCCGTCCTCGCCGTCCACCTGAACGGCGCCTACAACGTCACCCGTCCCGCGTTCGCCGTGATGCGGGAGAAGGGGTACGGCCGGATCGTCATGACCACCTCCGCCGCCGGCCTCTACGGAAACTTCGGCCAGACGAACTACAGCGCCGCGAAGATGGGCCTCGTCGGCTTCATGAATACGCTCAAGCTCGAGGGCGCAAAATACAACATCCGGGTGAACACGATCGCCCCGGTCGCCGCCTCGCGGCTGACCGAGGACGTCATGCCGCCCGACATGTTCGAGCGGATGCAGCCCGACTTCGTCGCCGGGATTGTGCTCTACCTCTGCTCCGAGACCTGCGCGGAGAGCGGCGACATCTTCAACGCGGGGGCCGGCTTCTACAGCCGGGCGGCGATCCTGACCGGCGCGGGCGCGATCCTGAGCGACGGGAAAACGATTCCCACGCCAGAGGAGATCCGCGACCACTGGGAGAAGATCAACAGCCTCGAGGGGGCCAGGGAGATCGGCGACGCGAACAGCGCGGTCATCTCCTTCATGACGCCCCTCGTCCCGAAGGCGGAGTCGACGGGCAAAGCTCCGGGAACCGCCGAGAAACCGACCGATGCCGCGGCGGCCGTCGGTGCGATGGATGTCAAAGGGGTCTTCGCGCAGATGCCGGAGGCCTTCCGGGCGGAGAAGGCAGCCAGCGTGAACGTCCTCTTTCAGTTCTCCATCTCCGGCCCCGGGGGCGGCGACTGGGTCGTCGCCGTGAAGGACGGCGCCTGCAATGTCGAGGCGGGAAAAACGGAGAAGCCGACGACGACAATCAAGATGGCCGACGAAGATTTCCTCCAACTCATCGCGGGCAAATTAGACGGGATGCAGGCCTACAGCTCGGGGAAGTTGAGAGTAGAAGGCGACATCATGAAATCCCAACTCATCGGCAGGCTCTTTAAATTCGGGAAATAGGGAAAGGGGAAACGAGTATCTGTCCCTATTTCCCTCCCCCTGAGGGGGAGGGTTAGGGTGGGGGAAAATTACTTTCTTTCGTAGTCGCCAAGGATATTAAGGAGGAATGAATCATGGCTTCTGGAATCAGGGATAAAGTGGCGATTCTCGGAATGGGGTGCAGCCGTTTCGGGGAACGCTGGAATATGGGGGCCGAGGAGCTCTTGGTCGAGGCCTTTGAGGAGTGCCTCGCCGACGCGGGGATCGAAAAGGATCAAATCCAGGCGGCCTGGCTCGGCCACTGTCTCGAAGAGGCCGGCCTCGGCAAATCGGCGACGCCGCTCGGCGTGGCGCTGCGGCTGCCACACATTCCGATCACCCGGACGGAGAACTTCTGCGCTACCGGGACGGAGGCCTTCCGGGGGGCCGTCTACGCGGTTGCCTCCGGGGCCTGCGACATCGCTCTTGCGATCGGCGTGGAAAAACTGAAAGACACCGGCTACGGCGGCCTGCCGAACGCCGGTTCCGGCTTCGGGACGCTGGTCTGGCAGTGGTTCCCGAACGGCTCCGCGCCGGGCCTCTTCGCCCAGTTAGCCTCGGCCTACGCGGCGAAATTCCGGGTTTCCGACCGGGACCTGAAACGGGCAATCGCCCACGTGTCGATGAAAAGCCATGCCAACGGCGCGCTCAACCCCAAGGCGCATCTGAGAAAGGCGGTGACGCTGGAACAGATCATGGCCGCCCCGATCATCGCCCACCCGCTGGGACTCTTCGACTGCTGCGGGGTCAGCGATGGCTCCGCCTGCGCGATCGTGACGACGCCGGAGATCGCGAAATCCCTTGGGAAACATGAACTCGTTTCGGTGAAGGCGATCCAGTTAGCCGTCTCCAGCGGCTATGAGGGGGGCTTCAACGAGTGGGACGGGGAGCATTTCTACACGACCAACAAATGCAGCACGAAGGCCTATGAGGAGGCGGGGATCAAAAACCCGCGCGAGGAGATCAGCATGATGGAGCTCCACGACTGCTTCTCGATCACGGAGCTCGTCACCTACGAGGATCTCCACATCTCCGAGCGCGGCCATGCCTGGAAGGATGCCCTCGACGGTTTCTACGACCGGGACGGCAAGCTCCCCGCCCAGGTGGACGGCGGTCTCAAGTGTTTCGGCCACCCGATCGGGGCGTCGGGCCTCCGGATGCTCTACGAGATGTACCTCCAGCTCCTGGGCCGGGCCGGCGAGCGGCAGTTGAAGAACCCCCGCTACGGCCTCACGCACAACCTGGGCGGCTTCCCGCACCAGAACGTCTGCGCGATCGCGATCGTCGGCCGCTACGGGAACTAAGGAGAAAATAACATGGACATTCTGCAATACACCGAAGAGCACCGGATATTTCGGGATTCGCTGAAACGGTTCCTTGCAAAGGAGATCGTCCCCCACATCGAGGAGTGGGAGGAGGCGGGGATCGTCCCAAGGGAAGCGTGGAGAAAGATGGGCGAGCAGGGATTTCTTGCGATGAACGTCCCCGAGGAGTACGGCGGCCTGGGGGCGGACTTCCTCTACTCCGTCATCGTGACGGAGGAGCTGACCCGGACGAACTCCTCCGGCCTCGCGGCGCCTCTCCACAGCGACATCATTGTCCCCTACATCGTCGCCTTCGCCTCCGAGGAACAGAAGCACAAATACCTCCCCGGCTGCGTCTCGGGCGACATCATCACCGCAATCGCGATGACGGAACCGAACGCGGGGAGCGATCTCGCCGGGATGAAAACGACGGCCATGGAACGGGGCGACGAGATCGTGATCAACGGTCAGAAGACCTTCATCAGCAACGGGATCAACTGCGACCTCCTGGTTCTTGCCGCCCGCGACCCCGGCGCGGAGAACCCCCACGCCGCGGTCGACCTCTTCCTCGTCGAGGCGGGGACCCCCGGCTTCGAGAAGGGGAAACAGATCAAGAAGATCGGCTGGCACAGCCAGGATACGGCGGAGCTCTACTTCACCGACTGCCGGATCCCGAAGGCAAACCGCCTCGGCGACAAGGGGACGGGCTTCCTGAAGCTCATGATGAAGCTCCAGCAGGAGCGGCTCGTCTGCGCGATCGGCGCCGTGGCGGCCGCCGAATACATGCTGGAAATCACGATCAAGTACTGCAAGGAGAGAACCGCATTCGGCCGGCCGCTGACCAAGTTCCAGAACACCCAGTTCGAGATCGTCGAGATGTCAACCGAAACGAGGCTGGGGCGGACCTTCGTCGACAAGTTGATCGCGGACCACATGGAGGGGAAGAACATCGTCGTCGACGTCTCGATGGCGAAGTACTGGACGACGGAGATGGCCTCCCGCACGGCCGACCGCTGCATGCAGCTCTTCGGCGGCTACGGCTACTGCGAGGAGTATCCGATCGCCCGTGCCTGGCGGGACATCCGCGTGACCCGGATCTTCGCCGGGACCAACGAGATCATGAAGACGATCGCCGCGCGGTTTATGGGGCTGTAAGGGGAGAAGATACGCCGCCGGGCCGTCGTGCGCAGCGCAACGTGCCTGTCGAGAACAGGATCCGACGCATCCGTCGACGGCGAAAATGCACCGCGTTGCCGATCTGCAAGGCCCTCGCTTCGATCAGGCCGAGAAAGACTACGTCATCCTTTGGATTCTCTCGGGATTGGTCCATTTGGGGGTGAATGGGTAAAGACTTTTCATGATGAGTACATGGAATCAGCAAACCTGTGTTGAGGGGAAAGAGGGTATAAGATGGCCGGACCGCTGAAGGGATTGAAGGTTCTCGATTTTACGACGCTGCTGCCGGGGCCGTACGCGACGATGATGCTCGCGGACCTCGGGGCGGAGGTGCTGCGGATCGTCTCCGGCTCCCGACCGGACCTGGCGGCCTTCATGCCGCCCATCCTCCCGGGGACGAATCTTTCCGCGGCCATGGCCTGCCTCGGACGGGGGAAGCGCTGCATCACGCTCAACCTCAAGGACCCCAGGGCGGTCGCTATCGTCCGGCGGCTGGTCGCTGAATACGACATCGTGATCGAGCAGTTCCGCCCCGGCGTCATGGCAAGGTTCGGCCTCGATTATGAGACGCTGAAGACGGCGAATCCCGGACTGATCTACTGCTCGCTGACCGGATACGGCCAGACGGGGCCGCTCTCGAACCGGGCGGGCCACGATATCAACTACCTCGCCCGCTCCGGGATCATGTCCTACTCGGGACGGAAAGAGACCGGTCCCGGTCTCTCGGGGATGCAGATCGCCGATGTGGCCTCCGGGTCGAACAACGCCGTCATCGGCATCCTCGCCGCGGTGGTCCACCGGCAGGGGACCGGCGAGGGGCAGCACGTGGATGTCTCGATGACCGACGGCGTCATCGCCTTCAACGCCCTCTCCGGCGCGGCATTTCTCGCGGACGGCACGGAGATCGGCTTCGAGACGGGATTCCTGAACGGCGGCTCCCTCTACGATTTCTACGAGACAAAGGAGGGAAAGTTCCTCAGCTTCGGCGGCCTGGAGCCGCAGTTCTTCGAAGCCTTCTGCGAAACCATCGGCCGCCCTGACCTGATCGAAGGCAGCGTAGTCCCCCCGGATCTCACCCGGGTCAAGGAGGAGGTCCGCGCGATCCTGAAGACGAAGACGCGGGACGCGTGGCTGGCCCTCTTCGCCAACGTGGACGCCTGCGTGGAACCGGTCCTGTCGCTCGGCGAGGCCCTTGCGGACCCGCTGGTCTCGGCGCGGGGCATGGTCGTGGAGGTGGATCTTCCTGATGGCGGGACAGTCCGGCAATTGGGCCACCCGATCCGCTATTCGGCCACACCGCCGGAATACCGGGCAGCGGGTTGCACCGCGGGCGCCCATACGCGAGAGGTTCTCCGCGAACTCGGCTACCGGGATGAGGAGATCGACGATTTCGAACAAACGGGACTTTTCAAATAGTTTTGGGGAAAAGGAGATCGCGGGGGAGGAGAAAGAGAAAAAACGGGCTTCGTGATCCGTGGCATGGACGGCACGGCCCCGAATGTGATACGCTGGTTCGCCAAATCGATCCGGAAAGGATAAAACATGCCTGGCGTCTTCGAAGTCTATGTGGAAACCCATTTCTCCGCGGCCCATGCCCTGCGGGGCTATCCCGGCGACTGCGCGCGCCTGCACGGGCACAACTGGATCGTCCGGGTCTTCGTCCGCTGCCGCGAACTTGACGACACGGGCATCGGAATCGATTTCCGGGTGATCCGGGAACATGTCCGGGATGTGCTGCGGGGATTGGATCATTGCAACATCAATGAAGTCGAGCCGTTTCGGGAACTCAATCCCTCCTCGGAAAACATCGCCCGCCACCTCCATCAGGAACTCAGCCGGCGCATCAATTCGGAGGCGGCCCGAGTTTCGAAGATTCAGGTGTCGGAAACACCCGACGCCGGCGCCTTTTACTGGGAGGAATGAGCGCCCTTGCAGGTCAACGAAATCTTCTTCAGCATTCAGGGAGAGTCTTCCCATGCCGGCCGACCCTGCGCCTTCATCCGGCTGACCGGCTGCAACCTCCGCTGCTCGTACTGCGACACTGCCTATGCGTATGATGAAGGATCCTGGCTTGAAATTCCCGAGATCGAGCGGCAAATCCGCTCCTTCGATTGCAGACTCGTGGAGATCACCGGCGGGGAACCGCTGCTTCAGGCCGAGACCCCGGAACTCATCCGGACATTGCTGGATCGACACTACACCGTTTTGCTGGAAACGAACGGCAGCCGGGAGATCGGCGTCATTGACGAACGGTGCATCCGGATCGTGGACGTGAAATGCCCCTCGAGCGGCGAATCGGAAAAGAACCGGCTGGAGAATCTCGCGATCATCACCCCGAACGACGAGGTCAAGTTCGTCATCGGCAACCGGGAAGATTTCGTGTATGCGAAGTCCATCATCTCCGCGCATCTCTCCCGGCGCAACGACCTGAAGCCCCCTCTCCTCTCCCCGATTTCCGGCCGGATAAGTCCGGGAATCCTCGCCCGGTGGATCCTCGAGGATCATCTTGATGTGCGCCTGCAGATCCAGCTTCACAAGGTGATCTGGGGCGCTGAAAAACGGGGCGTATAAGATAAAAAAAGGGAGCTTCATCATGTCCGGTAGAAAGGCAGTCATCCTCTCCAGCGGCGGCATCGATTCCACCACCGCGATGGCCATCGCCAGGGCGGAAGGGTATGCCCTCTATAGTCTAACCTTCAACTATGGCCAGCGGCATGCCTGTGAGCTGGAGGCGGCAAGGAAGGTGGCCGATTTCTTCCGGGTCAAGAAGCATCTCGTCATCGACATCGATCTGCGGCCGATCGGCGGCTCGGCGCTCACGGACCAAATCGACGTCCCCAAAGGCCGCGGCGTCGACGACATGGCGCATGAGATTCCGGTCACCTACGTCCCGGCCCGCAATACGATCTTCCTCTCCTATGCGCTGGCGTGGGCGGAGGTGCTTCAGGCGGCGGATATTTTCATCGGCGTCAATGCCGTCGATTACAGCGGCTATCCGGATTGCCGGCCGGAGTTCATCGCCGCCTATGGGCAATTGGCAAACCTGGCCACCAAGACGGCGGTGGAGGGGAAGCTGCGCATGCATATCCGGGCGCCGCTCATCTCGATGAAAAAGGCGGAGATCATCCGAAAGGGGATCGAACTGGGCGTCGACTACGGCCTGACCCACAGCTGCTACGACCCCTCGCCGGCAGGAAAGGCCTGCGGCCGGTGCGACAGTTGCATCCTGAGAAGAAAAGGATTCGAGGATGCCGGCGTGCCCAACCCGACCGTGTACGCCGCGCCTTGACGCCTGCCCGTCGATTGCATTGGGAAAATTACCCGATCATTAGGCACTTACGCAATATTTCAACTTGGTGCCAACTTGGTGCCGACCTGGACCTCCCGACTATTTCACCAGCGGTTACTTGGGCGGAGGTTCTTTGAAGAGATTTTTATAATCCGCTGAGAAGGATTTTGTCCTGTCATTCTATGGCGTTGATCATGGTTTCCTCCCGGCGAGCCAAGCGCGGCCTTTCTCGGTGAGGCGGTATTTCTGGAGGCTGCTGGTGGGTTTGTCCGGGATCGTGTATTCGATCAGAGACTCCCGCAATGCCGGTTCCAGATAAGTTTCACGCACCCGCCGGCGACTCTTGAGCCCGAAAGCGCTGAGGATCTCCGCGTTACCCAATTCACCGCGAACAGAGAGAAGTTTGAGGATACGACGGACTGGTGCCGTGACTGGTGCCGTGACTGGTGCCGTGACCTCACCTGCGACTTGCGCGGTGACTTCCGTGGTGACTTGCGCAGGCGGTCGCCTCAGGGTTTGAACGAATTGCCCGCCATCCTGCCGAAACTGGGGCGTAGGTACGCCTGCCGCCTTGCATAACTTGATCATGTCGAGGATACCGGTGCCGGCCTTTTCGATATAGCGCGTGAGGAATAGCGGTTCGGCGATGAGCGGGTTGTGCGGGATAGATGCGTGGGGCGCGCGGAGCGCCTTGAGTGTCAGAGGCGGTGGCAGTTGGCCGGGGTTCCAGACTTCCAAGCGATCGGAGAAAAGCATGACCTGCACGGAGGCGTTGGAGGTGTAGTCGCGGTGCGCGACGGCGTTAACGATGGCTTCGGCGACAGCCGGGCGCGGCAATTCATAGGTGACAGGGGCCTGGTTGCTCACGGCCCTGGTGCCGACGGCACGGTTGACCTTGCCCATGACGAAATCCACTGCATGATCCACAAGTTCGAAGACGGTCCCCTTATGCTTTTAGCTTCAAAAACGTAAGAAAAATTCGCGTTTTTTCATGAGCAAGGAATGATGGCAAGTTGTTGGGTTAATTTGGATAATCCTTTCTGGATGGAGTCATAGGCCTCTTCGATTTGTGAGGGT
>Ga0210049_1002564_pt1 | contig 16866 bp, 19 predicted proteins | sample CryGeyCG2014_300_2_FD_183964 | JGI IMG/M metagenome (GOLD analysis project Ga0210049, IMG submission 183964) | Groundwater microbial communities from aquifer - Crystal Geyser CG06_land_8/20/14_3.00 (SPAdes) (version 2) | ecosystem: Environmental > Aquatic > Deep subsurface > Groundwater | place... | reverse complement strand
TGACAAAGAATTTTTATGTCTTCAGGTGTGGCTTCCTGATGATGATTGGCAAAATCCAAAAATGAGGCTAATCTTTGTCTATCCATATTGCTTCCTCAATTAACCGACAACAATAACCCCATTCATTGTCATACCAGGCAACAACTTTAACCAAATCGCCATCAATAACCTGGGTTAATCCCAAATCAACAATAGCCGAAGCAGAATTACCAATAATATCAGTGGAAACCAAGGGCTTATCCGATACCTCAATAATACCTTTATATTTCCCTTGAGCTGCTTTAGTAAAAATTTTATTAACTTCCTCAACCGAAGTTCTTTTAGTGGTCACAAAACTAAAATCCGCTACCGAACCGCAAACAATCGGAACCCTTAAGGCCAAACCGTCAAACAATCCCTTAAGGGAAGGCAGAACTTCAATCAGAGAAACTATCGCCCCGGTAGAAGTAGGAACAATATTGACCGCCGCCGCCCTGGCTCGGCGTAAATCTTTATGAGAGCCATCAACCAATTCTTGATCAGCCGTGTAGGCGTGGACAGTTGTCATCAGCGCTTTTTGAATCCCAAAATTTTCCATTATTACTTTAGCTACCGGAGCAACACAATTGGTGGTACAAGAAGCATTGTCTATCACCAACTCGCCCCGGTATTTATCTTCATTTACCCCGATAATAAATGTCTTAATTTCCTTAGGCTCTTTGGCTTGAGCAGAGACAACCACCTTTTTTGCTCCAGCCTCTAAATGAGCCGAAGCTGACTTTCGATCATGAAAGACGCCGGTTGATTCAATAACAACATCAACATTATATTTTTTCCAGGGAATTTTTGCTGGTTCTCTTTCCGCCAAAACCGGAATCCGTTGATGATTAATAACCATCACTCCAATTTCCTTCCCCTCGCCTTTTTCGACCTCTATTCTTCCCTTGAACTTTCCATAAACACTATCGTATTCAAATAAATGAGCCCAACCAACAATATCCATCGAGCCGGAAGTGTTAATCGCCACCGGCTTAACTTTATCAAGATATTTTGCCAGGATGACTCTTAATGCCACTCTGCCAATTCGGCCAAAACCATTGATAGCAACCTTAATCATTTTTAATCGCCTCAATTCCTGGTAGAGTTCCTTTAGCTAAAAATTCCAGCATTGCTCCTCCGCCAGAAGAAATAAAGCTCACCTTTTTGTCTAAAGCAAATTTTGTTAACGCTGCCTCGGTGTCTCCTCCGCCAACAACACTAAAAGCTCCGCTCTTAACAATGGCTTCGGCAATTTCTTTAGTTCCCTTTTCAAATCTTTTGTCCTCAAAAATCCCCATCGGTCCTGCCCAAACAATTGTCCCGGCATTTTTAATAATTTCCGTGAATTTTTCTATTGTTTCAAGTGTAATATCTTTTCCCTCTGGGTTCAAGCTAGCAACAACAATTCTTCCTTTATTCTCCATTCTCCCCGCCTGCTTCGCCTGGCGAAGCCTGGCGGGCGGGCATTCTCCGTTCTCCATTAACGTCGGCAGTTTCCCCCCAATCAAAATATAATCAGCCCATCTGGTTAACTCATCCATCACCTTAAGCTTATCTTCTTTAACTCCGCCTAAAATCACCACCACCGGTCGACGAGGATTATCTTTAACCTTACTCAACGCCTTAACTTCTTCCAAAAAATCAAAACCGAAAGCCCGCCGGCTGGCGGGTAAAAACTTAGGAATTCCCACTACCGAGGCGTGTTTCCGGTGAGAACAGGCAAAAGCATCATTGACGTAAAAATCGCCCAAGGATCCTAAATTTTGGGCAAATTTAGGATCGTTTCCTTCCTCTTCTGGATTAAATCTTAAATTTTCTTTAAGAAAAATTTCTTCTCCAATCTTCCAGCCATCTTCCTGTTTTACTATCTGACATTTTAGTATGACAGCCAGCATGTTAGCGACAGGTTCCAAGCTTAACTCTTCAACCACTCTTCCTTCTGGTCTACCCAAATGCGATAAAATTATAATTTTCGCTTGTTTTGAAAGAAGATAGTTTATCGTTGGCAGGGAGTCGGCAATTCTGGTGGCGTCCGTTACTCTCCAACTTTGCACTTTGCACTTTGCACTTTGCGCTAATTTAAGAGGGACATCATAATCTGTTCTCAACAAAACTCTCTTTTGGGTAACCGACAAGTTTTTAACGCTGGGCAGTTTCATTTAATTGCTTTTTCTTTTTTAATCCTTTCAATTACCTTTTCTACCAATTTCACTGGATCGGAATCAAAAATCACCTTCCGACATCCCTTTTTAGCCACACTCAAAATATGTCTCACCTCATCAGCTGTTCCCCCTGACCCCTCCAAAACCCCAATAATCTCATCCTCCTCATAGGCAACCGTAAATTCATTTAACGTCCCGATTCTGCCATCAATCATAATCGTTGCATCAGCGCTTCTGACCATCAAAAGATTTCTCCCAGCATAACCTGCTTCGGTAAAAATAATATGGTCAAAAACCTTCGGACTCATTGGTAGGCGGAATTTCTTCCGATGCTCAATTTCGGTCCCGGCTGGAGAAAAACCAATATTCGAACCGCCGGCTTTTTTAGCCGCTAAAGCCGCGTGATAGGGCACCCCGCTGGTGGCACCAGTAATTAAAATATGACCTCGTCTGGCAATTTCTTCGCCGACTTTTCGGGCTAAGGGGTAAGCTTTTTCCGCATTTTCTCCCTCGGCTCCACCAACAAGGCAAATTTTGTATTTTTTCATTTGAATCCCTTTGCCAACTCAAATAATTTTTCTTTTTGATTCTCGGCTAAAACCACCCCTGAAGAAACTAAAATTCCCACCGCTCCTAGCTTGACTGCAGTTTGAACATCTTTGGTTGTCTGAATCCCTGCCCCAACTAAAACCGGGATTTCTTTAATTTCATTAACAAAATCACGAATTATTTCCGGTTTAGCGATAGAAACAGAAATATTACCGCCAATTAATTCTGGTGGTTCATAGGCTATTAAATCTGGATGAAATTCAATTATCTCTTTTGCCTCCTCAATTGATTCAGTGCAAACCAAAGTTTTTAATCCTAATTTCGAACAGCGAGCGACAATAGAACCGATTACTTGAGTTGGCAGTTTATTTTCCGAATGATTCAAAAGGGTCCCCTTGGCTCCGGCAGCGATTACTGATTGGGGAAGAATTTGGCCGGTATTTGGACCAAAATCAATATCGTCTATATGTTGAGTCCAAACTTCAAATCCTTCCCTCGTTAAACAAAAAATATCAGCAACCTGAACCACTGGAATAATTTTAATCGTTGTTTCTTTTTCAACCTGGCGGCAAATTTTTGCCAAACTCAAGGCTGCCTCCCCGGTTCCATTTTGGTAAGTTTTAAAATTAACAAAAATCATTTCAACCTTCCATTTTGGCGTAAAGACCAAACGCAGCCAAGACAGCCGCGACTAAAAGCCACTGGGTTGAGGCTAACCAAATATCAGAAACTAAAAATCCCCATCCAGCGGCTAAAACCGCAACAACCGAAAGACCTATTAACGCCTTAGAGATGGTCTTTAAATCTTTTTTCTTTAGCTTCATTATTCTCACCTCCTTCTTTACCCGCCGAAGTGAAGTTTCGACTGCGTGGACGTAGACCACGAGGCGAACCTGAACGAAGGCGGGCCTACTATCATATTAACAACCAGCCCGACATCAAGACAAGAAGTATCCCTAAACCTAGCTTCATCCAGCGCTTAGCTTTATGTTCCCAATCTTTTAAAGAAATCATTTCTCTCCCTCGCCAAACCAAAAGAAGAATCACAATTAAAGGGAAAACAAATAAAAGGTTATAGTAAAGAAAGTAACCTAAAATCACTGGTATTGAGAGTCTTGAGTAGTTAAGAATCGTCGCCGTCCCTACATAAATCGGCAGAGAACACGGAGTTTCTAAAAGAGTAACTAAAATTGCCAAAATAATGGTGGCTGGCAAAGAAACCTTTTCAACTAATTTTAAAAGGTTTGGTCTTGCTCTTTGGGGAATTTCCAAAGAAATCCCTTTTCCTGGAGCAAAAAAATCCTTAATGTTAATTGCTCCAGCCGAAAGCAGAACTAGACCCAGAATTCGGTCAAATAAAATTCGGTAAGGCGTTACGTTTAAGGTTTGAACTGAGCGGTAAAACAAAAGACCAATGGCTAAATAGGTTAAATAAACTGTTAAAATATAAACTCCACCAAGTTTTAAGATTCTTTCTGGTTGACGGGCAAAAACAATAATATAGCCTAACAAAAGCAAAATCATCCCAATAGCGCAGGGATTAATGCCATCAATTAAACCAGCAATGGTGACTAACGGAAATGTAATCTGCTTGCCATTTTGGGCAAGAAAACAGGCAACTGAAGTGCAGGCAGAGTCCATACTCTTACTTTACTTGTTTGAGCGATAATTTTCAATTGCCTTTTTTAAGGCATCGAGTGGTAAACTTAAAAATTAATTTCTACTAAATTTTTCCCTGAGTGCCAAATATTTCTCGTACTTTCTCGTCAACCTTGTTTCTGGCGCAGAATTTTGGTAAAGAAATTCTAAAATCCTAAAAATCTGAGATCCAGTATATTGCAATTTGTAGGCTCCATTTTCTTTAGAAAGCGAATAGAGTCTAACTTCGTTTACTCCACATTTCTTCACCAAAACTTTTTGAATTTGTTTTAAGAATGGCTTATTACCAGCAATCATGAACTGAAGATGGGTTATTTTTCTTCCTCCTACCCAACCATCGCCATCGAAAACTCCCCGAATAAAATGCGCAATAGATTTTTCTGGAACTAAAACATTTTTAATTTTTAAGCTTTTGTTCGGCAGAATACCAAGATTTACCAACTGATTAAAAATTTTCTCTGAATAAATTGAAATCTTAACACTATTATTACTTGAACGACAATAAATTTTACTATTAGCCTGAATTGCTCGTTTAAATTTTCGAAGGTGACTTTTATCTTTTAAGGAAAGCCCAATACTGATTCCTTTATCTTTTGAGGTAAGACAACCATCAGCGGCAATAAATCCAAGCCAGTAAGAAGAAATTGGCATTAACCTGTCGAAAAAATTATCATTACAATAAATCGTTTTACGAAATTGGCCCAAGTTAGGCAACCTAATACCATTATCCTTAAGCACTAAAAGGGCAGTTTTCCTGTTACATCCAAAAATCTCCGCTAACTTCGAGGCAGAGTATTTACCCGTCTGGGCAAGTCTGAGAAGTTTAGCTAATTTTCGCTTTCTCCTAAAGGTTTTACTTCTTGGTCTTAGATACATTTTTTCTGTAGTTATCTATGGCTTTATGCAACGCATCCGCTGCTAGTACAGAACAATGGGTCTTTATAGGCGGTAAGCCTCCAAGTGCTTCCGCAATGGCAGTTTTGGTGATTTTCTCGACATCTGCCAGCGGTTTTCCTTTAACCATAGTGGTAATCATCGATGAAGTGGCTATTGCTGCCCCACATCCCAGAGTCTGAAACTTAATATCGGAAATTTTTCCCTCTTTGACTTTAATAAACAATCTCATTATGTCTCCACAAACCGGATTGCCAACCGTCGCTACTCCGTCAGGATTTTTTATCTCCCCCATATTTTTGGGATGTCTGATATGTTCTAAAACCTTTTTAGAATAAAATTGGTCGAAATTCATATTAATTTCGGGGCCATTTTTCTTAATTTTTTAATTACTTCTGGCAAAACCTTGACAACATAATCAATCTCTTTTAGAGTCGTATCTTTGCCTAAAGAAAATCGCAAAGAGCCATGAGCTTCTTGGGGCTTATAACCCATCGCCGTTAGAACATGAGAGGGTTTCAATAACCCCGAGGTGCAGGCACTCCCTGAAGAAGCAGCGATTCCCTTATCTGACAAGAGCAACAACATTGCCTCTCCCTCTGCTCCCTCAACAATAAAAGTGGCAATATGGGGAGCTTGGTTGGTTGGATGACCAACTAGTTTAACGCCTGAGATCTTTAAAACTCCTTCAATTAATTTGCTTTTCAGCTTTTCTATGCACTTTGTGCTATGCACTTTGTTCTGCTCAACGAGCTCGATGGCCTTGCCGAGAGCAACTATGTACGGCACATTTTCTGTTCCTGCCCGCAAATTATATTCTTGTCCGCCGCCATCCTGTTGTCTGACAAATGGTACTCCACTACGAATATACAAAGCTCCAATTCCTTTTGGGGCATAAAGTTTGTGTCCGGAAAAAGAGAGCAAGTCTATTCCTAAACCATCGACATTACAATCCAAATATTGAATCGCCTGAGTAGCGTCGGTATGAAAAAAGATTTTAGATTTTAGATTTGAGATTCTAGATTGATTAATTTCTTTAATTAATCTGCCTATCTTCCCAATCGGCTCGATTGTCCCAACCTCATTATTGGTATACATAATGGAAACTAAAACCGTTTCCGGTCTAATTGCCTGCCTAATATCTTTAATATCAACTATTCCATATTTATCAACCGGCAAATAAGTCACTTTCGCCCAGCCGATTTTTTCCAAATGTTTACAAGTCTCCAAAACCGCCTTATGTTCAACTCGCGAGGTAATAATATGAGGATACTTAATACTTGATACTTGATACTTAATACTTTCTATTAGTCCTTTATGGGCTAAATTAATTGACTCTGTAGCGCAAGAAGTAAAAATAATTTCTTTAGGTTTTGCCCCTAAAAAATTGGCAATTTTCTCCCGAGCCTCATCAATTGCTTTTCTTGCTTCTTGTCCCCAAAAATGAGGTTCTGAAGCATTACCAAATTTGTTGGTAAAATAAGGTTCCATCGCCGCCAAAATCTCCGGAGAAACCGGAGTCGTCGCCGCATTATCTAAATAGATTTTTTTCATTTAAAAAATATTACATTCTCCTTTTTTACATTTTTCGGTAATAAAATAATAAACCTTTCTCCCTTTTTTCTTTGAAGCTAAAACTCCAGCGTCTTTTAGATATTGAAGATGGTGGGTAATTGTCGGTTGGGTAAGTTTAAAGTGTTTGGCAATCTCCATTACCGACATTTCTCTCTTTTTTTGCAAAAGATTAATAACCTCTATTCGGGCTTGACAAGAAAGTCCAGCAAAACAACTAGCACAAGCAGAAGTTAGTTTCATCGTATAGATGATAATCTATATATTAAAATTTGTCAAGGGGCGAAATAAATTGCTTTTGCAATTTAAACGCCCCGCAGACCCCGTTAAAATCGCTCTTCGAGCCGTATTCGAATAGAATTGTAAAGGCGAGAGACAAGATTATACGGGGTCAAGTTTTAAAAAATTTTTTCAAAATTTCTCCACAAATTTTTTCAAAATTTCTCCACAAAATTTTCATTTTTTTAAAAAACTAATATAAATTTTAGCTGGAAATATCAAGCTAAAAAGAATGTATGAAAAAATTGATACTTGACAAATAATTTATTTATTTCAAAAATCCAATTAGCAATTAAAATTTAAATGTTAAAAACTGCTCAAAATATCCAAGACCCGATTGAGTTAGCGGTCTCCTTGGCAAAACTGCCTAAAAGGGAGGCTTTTTTAGTTGCTAAGGAAACTTTTAACGGCAGCACTGTTGATTTAAAATTAAAAGTAGAAACTAATTTTAATTGTTGTCATCAACTTTGGCAAAAATTTTCTCCCCAAAAATCATTATTTGACACCTGGAATTTCCGTTATGCTTTTTGGTTAGGATATCGTCATCAACCCTATTTTATGACCATTCTTTTTAAAGACGACCCGGTTGCCTGTTTACCTTTGTGGTATGAGGAAGACGGAGGGACATTCCGTTGGTTTGGGAGCTGGTGGCAGGAGGATAATACCTTTTTTACTCTTCATCAAAGTTTAATTCCAATTATGCTGAAAATTTGTCCTAAGCCAGTGGTCTTAAATGCCCTTGTTTGCTCGCCAGAGGTCGCCAACAAATTTAGATTTTCTTTGGATGACCCAAAATATATTTTACATCTTAAGGGATTAGATTCCGCTGATGATTTTCTTTTAAGATTTAAGAAAAAAAGGCGCTACAATTTGAGAAGAGACCGAAAAAGAATTTTAGCCCAAAATCCAAAAACTATTTTCAACCGCTTTTCGGATTTAAAACATTTAATTAATATCTCAATGACTAGATTTCACAATAAAGGCGAAGATTCTGATTGGGAAGATCTTGGTCGAGTGAAAACCTTTGAAGCAGTCATTAATCACGCCCAAGAATATCAACCACGAATGATTACCACCGAAATCAAAGGAAAAATTGCCGGGGTAGATTTGGTGGCGATTTATAAAAACACTTATTATTTACTCAAATGTGGGTATGATATCGATAATTTCCCTGGAGTTGGCAATTATACTAACTTACTCCAAATCAATGACGCCATCAGTTTGGGAATGGAAAAAATGGATTTTTTAGAAATCGGCTATGGATGGAAAGAGAAACTTCTTGAAGAAGTTCCCCTTTACCAATACCAATTGGTCTAAATTTAGTGACTACCTTCTTGGCGAAAAACTACCCGAAGGTCGTTCTGCTCTTGGACGAGCTTCGTTAACAGTAAGGCCTCGACCCTCGATTTCCTTGCCGTTAAACATTTCGATCGCCTTTTTTGCCTCTTCGTCGGTCGCCATCTCGACAAAACCAAATCCTCGAGAACGACCCGATTGACGATCGGTAATCACGCTGGCTGAGGTGACGGCACCAGCTTGTTTAAATAAATCCTCTAAACCTGCCGAATCAAGCGTGAACGGCAAGTTGCCAACATAAAGATTTTTTGAAGCCATTAAGCTCCTTTTCTCTTCTACCTAGCAAACCCTTCGAAGAGAAAAAGAACTCTTCAGACATTTGCCGGTGAGAATGACAACTAAATAATAACAAGGTTATTGTAACATTAATTTTTCAAATTGCAAGCCCCAATCAGTTTACATGGTTGGGGCAAGCCCCAAAATCTTGTATTAAAAGAATTTCAATATTAAAATAAAATTATTAAATATACTTGCTAATTATAAAAGGAGGTGAGATTAAAAAATGGCAGGTTACGTCGGAAACATTGAAGAAATAACCTTAAGCAATGCTTTTTTCCGCCAGGTTTTATTCACTGCCCCTCATTCTCAACTTGTAGTTATGTGCCTTCAGCCAAATGAAGACATTGGAGTTGAGGTTCACCAAAACGTTGACCAATTTTTCAGAATTGAAGAAGGCGAGGGAAAAGTTGTTTTAAACGGCGAGGAACATCCGATTAAAAACGGAGATGCGGTTGTTGTTCCTGCAGGAACGCAACATAATGTGATTAATACTTCTGCGGAAAAACAGCTTAAGCTCTATACAATTTACAGTCCGGCCCAACATAAAGACGGCACTGTTCATAAAACTAAAGCCGAGGCAATGGCGGATGAAGCAGACCATCTATAAAGAATCTATTTTAACGTTTAACTACCTTACCATTTTCATCTAAACACTCGGGGACCATATCTTTGGGAAAATTGTAAGGGGCAATCTGCCCGCAAGTTGGCTGGCTTTGGCCATCATAAACACAAACCCACCCGCTAGATGTTTTGGCGGCTAACCAATAAGCACCTCCGACCGCCTCATATTCTTTGATATTGCCGGTAGCGTGTTTGCCAGTGTTTTTGTTAATCGTTACTTCAGCCTGAGTCTCATCAAGTCCGGTCTTTTTATAAACTGCCTGCTTAATAAGCAACGTTTCATCCCCGCCGACTGGCGGGGTCGGAGTAGGTGTTAGCGTGACCGTTGGTTTAATAGTAACCATTGGAGTTGGAGAGGTTGGAGCCTTACTTTTAACCAAAAAATACCAAGCAAAAATACTTCCCCCAACTATAAACAAAATTAAAAGAGTAAAAAATCCTACTTTCCACCAGTTTCTCATTTTAATAAGGCGATTATACCACTAATAAGAGAAATTTTAATCTGTTTTGCCATATTTTCATTCTATCACAAACCAAAAAAACAATAAATCAGGCTTTTTGAAGCTAGTTTACACTGAGCTTGTTTACCCTGAGTAAATCGAAGGGCCGAAGTGCTCCGGGGGCGCGATTCGAACGCGCAACCATCTCCTTACAGCAATCCTAAAGTTTCCCTTAGGGCTGGACTATCTCATGTACGTTCGTGTTAACTAAACGTACTCGGGTATATAGTCTCTACACATTTCTACAACCATGTAAACTGATTGTAGTTTAGCTCGGGATTACCCTTCGACAAATCTAGGGTTTCCCCGAATTAGCCCGATTTTTCATCCCGAATTACTTCGGGAAGCTGCGTTATGCCGGCCGCAATTTCTCGATGGCAATTAGCACAAACCAAAACGCATTTATCTAGTTCGGCTTTAACTTTCTTCCAAGAGCGCGTGTAACCCTTGTCACCAATCCCAAATTCTTTAGTCCCATTTATATGATGTAAATCAAGTGCGCCTTGGTATTTATTATAGCCGCAAACTTGACATTTGCCGCCTTTATATTGGATCGCCAAGGTTTTTATTTTGCGTCTTCTTTTGGCTACCGCTCTAATTAATTCTTCGCGGCGGTCAGCATATTTTCTTCTATCTGCCATTAATCTAATTATATCAAAGTGCTAACTTTAAAGATCGGCAGATAGAAAAGCTCTCACAGGGAGCCGCTCTACCGTTGAGCTACCCCGGATTGACTAAAAAATATTATAGCAATTTTGCATCTAAAATACCACTTTTAAAAGAATATTTCTCCACTTGACACTACATTATGATATTGTTATTATGAATATATATTCATTATCTAGCTTGAGAAAGGGGGTGAAAAATATGCCAGGATTTGATAAAACAGGTCCCTTAGGAATGGGTCCAATGACAGGAAGAGGTTTTGGTCCTTGCGGCTTAGGTTTAGGTTGGCGAAAAAGATTCGGAATGGGGCGTGGTTTAGGCAGATATTTTGCTTGGGATTGGCCTCAAACTAAAGAAGACCAGCTAAAAGCCCTTGCCGATTATAAAAAAGCTTTGGAAGAAGAACTCGAAGACATTAGAAAAGAAGAGGAGGAATTAGGCAAAGGAGAGTAAAATAGTATTGTCATGCCAAGACATAAAATTCGCCGGTGTCTGCGATTTAGACCGACAGTTTACTATTTTAAACCTAGAGGTATTCCCTTAAGGATGCTTGATGAAGTGGTTCTATTGCCAGACGAGCTGGAAGCTTTAAAACTTCACGACGCTGACGGTTTGGAACAGATGAAAGGGGCAAAAAAGATGAAAATATCCCAACCAACCTTCGCTAGAATCCTAAATGGTGCTTATAAAAAAATAGCTGAGGCTATAATTAAAGGAAAAGCGATCAGAATTGAAGAAAAAAGATAAAATAATAGATTAATAAAGACTGATTTTATTCGAGATAATCTTGGAGTTTTTTCCGGCGGGAGGGGTGTTTTAATTTGCGCAAAGCCTTGGCTTCAATTTGGCGAATCCGCTCCCGGGTAACTCCAAACTCTCGACCCACTTCTTCTAAGGTCATCTGTTTGTAGCCTCCTAGACCAAATCTCATTTTTAAAACTTTTGCCTCCCTGTCAGATAACGTATGTAAAACTTCCTCAATATTTTCCTTTAAAAGTTGTTTTGAGGCCGTGTCATAAGGCGTTGGCTGATCAGAAGCGATAAAATCTCCCAATAAAGAATCTTCTTCCTCTCCGACTGGCTTTTCTAAGGAAGTGGTTTCTTGAGCAAGCTTGAAAATCTCCCTAACCCTATCGGCACTGAGTTCTGCTTCCTCACCAATTTCCTCTGGGGTTGGATCTCGACCCAGTTCCTGCATTAATCTCCGCTGAGTTCTGATAAGCCTGTTGATGGTTTCTACCATGTGAACTGGAATCCGAATAGTTCTTGCCTGGTCGGCAATTGCCCGGGTAATTGCCTGGCGAATCCACCAAGTGGCATAAGTAGAAAATTTATACCCCCTCCGCCAATCATATTTCTCCACCGCCCGCATTAATCCCTGATTCCCTTCTTGAATTAAGTCTAAAAAGCTCATTCCTCTACCAACATATTTTTTAGCAATGGAAACCACCAATCGTAAATTAGATTGAATTAATTTTTTCCTAGCCGCTCGGCTGCCTTTTTCAATTTTTTGAGCCAAATCAACTTCTTCAACCGCCACCAAAAGGGAAATTCTCCCAATTTCTTTAAGATACATCCGGACCGGATCAGTTAAAGCTTTGTCTTCTAGAGTAGCTAAAATCTCAAGTTCTTTTCCCAGCTCGCTAGTTGCCTTTTCGTCTTCAGAAATCTCTTTTTCAGTCACGGTTTCAAAAACATCAACCCCCCCAGCCAGCAACTTTGTATACAACGTATCTAGCTCTTCTATTCGTTCCTCAGCATCAGGGAAAAGCTGCAAAATTTCCTCTTGGGTAATAAAACCCTGCTTTTTACCTTTTTCAATTAGTTTCCTGATGTCAATTTTTTTCTTTTTTGCCATATCTACATTATACCTCAGTTTTTACTAAATGGGTTGTCAAATCCCGAAATTCTTGACCAAGAGTCTTTAGTTTCTTCTTATCCTGTTTTGATGGCTTTTCCATCGCTTCCAGCTGTCTAATTTTCTGGGAAATTTCCTTAAGTTTTTCTCTTAAATTAATCTCTCGCAGGATATTGATGGTCTTTTGAAATTCTCTCTCAAATTTCTCCTCATCAGTCACTAAATCACCAAAACTTAAAAGATAAAGTTGGTTAAAAACTTCAACCAGCTCTGCTGGTAACATTTTAGCCAATCGTTCACTTTCCCAACCCTTGGGACGTGATTCCGAAGGAATTTTACGTCCTTTGTATTTTTTAATGTAATTCCCAAGAATTCCCAAAATTCCGGCAAAACGAGGAGTCATGACCAATGACAGAACTTCCCGTTTTTGAAGATTGTTCCATTTACCTGATTGAAAACAAAGCGCCAAAAGATATTCCTCAACGATTTCCCGCCTTGTTTTTCCTTCGCCCGCCGAAACCTCGGCGAAGACGGGTCTCTCTCCACCCGCCTCCTGTTCCTCTTCACTTCTCAATTTCTCTATTTGGGCTACCACCGCTTCTTTATCAACCCCCAATCTTTCGGCTAATGCCTGAATATAATGAGCCTGAACTATTTTATCGGCAATCCTTGAAAGGATGGGAATCAGTTCTTGACCAATTTTTCTTTTCCCTTCAGCTGTTTTTGAATCAAACCTTGAAAAAGCCGAGTTTAAAAAATAATCATAAACTGGAACTGACTGAGCAACTAACTTTCTCCACAAATTAGGGTCTTTTTGAGCCACTTCATCAGGATCCTTCCCACCTTCAAGTTCAATCACTTTAATTGCCATTCCCCCGCTATCTGCCACCTCAATTCCTCTTCGGGCAGCTTGATCGCCGGCAATATCCCGGTCTAAAGCCAGGCTGATATTTTTCGTAAATCGACCTAAAAGTTGAACCTGATTTGGGGTTAAAGCCGAGCCCTTAATCGCCACCACGTTTTTTACCCCTGTCTGAAAAGAAGAAATTGCGTCTAATTCTCCTTCAACCAAAACTACCCCGTCAACTCCTTTGATTTCTTGGTGAGTCTCAAACAAACCATATAATAAGTCAGATTTATGATAAATTAAGGTCTCTGGAGTATTGATGTACTTTGCTTCCTTAACCTCAGGATCCAAAACTCGACCGGCAAAACCACAAATATTTCCCCGATGATCTTTTAGAGGAAATATCAAGCGACTGCGAAACCGGTCATAAAATTTCGAGGCTTGAGGTTTGAGGTTTGAGGTTGGAATAACCAATCCAGCTTTCTCCAAATCCTGGGGATTGTAGCCCTTTTTTCCCACTAAAAACTTTTGCAGGCTTTCCCAGGTATTTGGAGCAAAACCCAGTTTAAATAATTGGAGTGAAGGTTTACTAATCCCCCGACCTAAAATATATCTTAAGGCTTGCCTGCCAACTGAATGATTTAGCAACAAATAATGATAAAATTCAGCCGCTAAATGATTAATTTCATATAAAAGTTGCTTTTGTTTTTCGCTTTCTGAAGGCTTAAAACGAGTTAATTTTACTCCAGCCCGCTTAGCTAATTCCCTTAAAGCTTCACCAAATTCTAAATTTTCGATTTTCATTAGGAATTTGAAGATATCACCCCCCTCATTACAATTAGCAACCATAAAATTTTTTGTCACATACGAATGATCCTCATCAACTGTCAAATTATAGACTTTATCTTCAAGTTTTCTTCTTTTAATTTCTTTCACCGGAAAAAGAGCATATGAAACGCCATCTTTCACCCAAATATCAGCAAAATGAAGTTTAATATTCTCCTGCCAAGAAATTACATAGGATTTTTTATGAGAAACCATCTTTTTATCAATCCTTGCTTCCTTTACTGTAACCGTGGGAATAATTCCTAATCTTAATAGAATATCTCTTAACTGCTCTGCTAAAATTGGAGAGACGGTGCTAATTGCCTTAAAAAGTCTATTTGTTTTAGCAACCCTCCCAGTAGTTCCATCCCCTCTAAAAATTGCCTCCAAAATTATTCTCTGTTTTTCTAATGGGAGGTTTTGAAATTTAAAGGGAATATGCTTGTTTACTGCTCCACTCCCATAAAGGTTCTCAAAAATATTAGCTAAATTTGAACTATTAATAATAACTTCAAGTCCACTAGAATTATTTTTTTCTATGGTTTTTTGGCGAATAGTGCTCTTTAAATTAAAAATGCGGTTAACTAAATTTACAATATCATCAATAAAATTTTTCTCATGATTACCAAGAGAAAACACAATATGTCCCCATTTATCAGTGCTTCCTTCGGCGATCCAATATCCTACCAATTGTAAAAATTTTTTATCTACCTTTATTGACTTAGGTAGTCTCTTTAATCTTCTAGCGTGAGAGCTTATAAAACGAGATAAATAATCATTTAGATTTATAAACTTAACATCTTTTATATTTCTATTAATCGGAAAAAGTAAGTAATCATTTAAAGAAATTTCTCCGGCTGGTATTTTTTCTATTTTATAATCTTGAAAGTATTTAGTTGGACAATTTTGCCGGCAATGTTGTTGACAAATTCTAGTCTTACGTCCTTCTTGTTTGCAATTTCTCGTTCTTATCACATATATTTCATGATTGGTTGTCAAGGAAACTATCTCGCTAGATTTCCGGACCCTTATATCTACTATGTCTCCCCCATAAGCTCTCCATAAAGTTCGGATAACAGGTCTAAATCTCCCCTTATGAGTCAATACCTTTTGTCCAACTTTGACTTTCTCAATTGGATGATACCCCTTTTCCGTCTTAATTAAAGAACCGGAAGGAAGACAAGCTCCAAAACAATGCCAAATTTGCCTTTCCGGAGAAACTATAAAAGAAGGAATTGTTTCTGAATGAAATGGGCAAAGTGCCTTAAAATTCCTCCCGGTTTTTTTCAGGGGAACATAGCCGTTGATAAACTGGACAATGTCAATCTTTCTTTTTATTTCCTCAAGCTGTTCTGCCATACCAAGTTAATTTTACCACTTCTGCCCTAAAAAGCTTCGCTTTTTGCATGCGGTAATAATTACCGCAGAATACCCGCAAAATTTCCGCAGAAGTTGGCAATAGCGGTTTCTTTGCTTGCCCTACGAAGCCTTGGCAAAGTATGGGGCGGCAAATTCTTTTATTTCGAGCGAAGCAAGAAACAAGGTTCTTGCCTGAGGCAAGGTTCTTATATTTTAACAAGTTTTATCTTTTTTTCCAAAACAACAAACAAAAAGGCAGAAATTACCGCCATTAAGCTTCCAAAAATAAATGGCGCGCTAACGCCAATATAAGTCCAAAGCAATCCGGCGATAAGAGAAGCAAAAAAAGTGCAAAGGCCGATTGTGGTCTGATAAACACCAAAAGCCGTACCTGTCTTTTCTTGAGGAACTAAATTAGAAATGTAGGCCTTGCCCACTCCTTCGGTGAGGGCCATATACATTCCGTAAAATGGAAAAAGAAGCCAAAGGAAAAGACTGGAATGTGTCAGGCCGAAAAAAAGATAAACAGCGGAAAAAAGCAAAAAGCCAGTTAAAAGCACTTTTTTAGGTCCGACTTTATCAGAAATAATTCCGGCGGGCATTGAAAAAATGGCGTAAGTAAAATTGAAAAGAACATACAAAGCTACAACTAAGATTACTGATAAGCCCAAATTTTGCGCCCGCAAAATTAAAAAGGCGTCCGAACTATTGCCTAAAGCAAAAACGAAACTAATCAACAAAAAAATCTTAAAAGATGGGTCAAGATTGCGCCAACTTAAATTAATGGCAGGAGAAAGATTTGCTTCTTTCTTCCTTTCTTTCACAAAAAAGAGCAACAAGAGAATTCCAATACAAGCCGGTATAAAGGCAAGAAAGAAAATTAAGCGAAAATTATTATCTAAAAAATGAATCGCCAAAAGAGCTATGAGCGGCCCGACCACCGCTCCCAAAGTATCAAGTGCCCGATGAAAACCAAATGATCTTCCTCGAACCGAGTTTTCCGAGCTTTCGGCAATTAAAGCGTCTCGGGCTGAAGTTCGCGTTCCTTTCCCAAACCTGTCAATAAATCGAGCAATCAAAACAAACGGCCAACTAAAAGCCAAGCTTAAAAGTATTTTAGAAATTGCTGAAAATGAGTAACCTGCAACAACAAAAGGTTTTCTCTTTTGAAATTTATCAGAAAGCCAGCCAGAGACAACTTTTAAAATACTGGCGGTTGATTCCGCAATGCCTTCTATTAAACCGACAATAGCTACTGGCGCACCTAAAACACTGGTGAGAAAAATCGGAACGATGGGATAAATCATCTCCGAGGCCACATCATTAAAAAAACTCACCAACCCCAAAACAAAAACATTTTTAGAAATACCGAATTTGGAATTTTTAAGATTAGATAAAAACATTTTCTTCAATTGCTGTAAA
>Ga0210049_1002563_pt1 | contig 16878 bp, 17 predicted proteins | sample CryGeyCG2014_300_2_FD_183964 | JGI IMG/M metagenome (GOLD analysis project Ga0210049, IMG submission 183964) | Groundwater microbial communities from aquifer - Crystal Geyser CG06_land_8/20/14_3.00 (SPAdes) (version 2) | ecosystem: Environmental > Aquatic > Deep subsurface > Groundwater | place... | reverse complement strand
TAATAGCCTGTATGAGAAAAATTCTTCTGATAGCCCATCAAATTTATGTAAAGAAATCAGAATACAAGCCTCTTTACATAGATAATAAAAGTTTATGTTCTTCCTATTGACATGAATCATAGTATCTCATATGTATCGTAACTTATTCTTTGGTGAAAAGCAAAAATAAGAGTATAAGGTAGAGCAAAACTCATGCTCGGCTTGCTTTTCATATCTTGAACAAACTTCAGAACCGCTGTGCTATCTAAAAAACTGACTTTGAAAATACCTTTTGCAACAATAATTGCTGCAAACAACCCTGAAAGTAAAAATAAGATATAACACAAAACTAACCGCTCAGCGAGAGTATTCAAGTAGTGCTTTCTACTCGTACTATCTCCTTTACAATTTACTGCTACCTTTGCAATTATTAATTTAAACTACCATCTTATCCCGGAATTGTTAAAACAATGCTTTCACTATCAAGTTTTCTTGCAATCAGAACGCCCAAAGCAAAAAGTAACACACCAATAGCAAATACTGCTATAAGCAACATAGGCTGATATTTAGGCTGAATCTTGGTAGTAAGGCTGGCGCTAAAAAAGACAAGAAAGGGGAGCATAAATAACACAGATCTTGCTATCTCTACTCTTCTAATCCTTAGAACAAGTGCGCATGATAAACTCGAAACCCCGATATTAAAAAAGGAGAGGGGCAGTAAGGAACTAATTAACCCAATTATTGGAACTTTTGGAAAGAAAAACAATCTGAAAACGCAGAAATCGAAGAATATCAAGATTATCATAATCTCAGTAACTATCAATGTTGCAATTGTTGAGCCGCGCCAGTAGGACCGGGGCTTAAAACCATTTGAGAGTAGTTGCTCGACTCTTCCACTGGTTTTTTCAAGCAAAATAGTATCCTGGAAAATGAAAAGTGTATACATTAGTATGAAGCCAAATGCCGTTATTAAGAACATTCTTGAGATAAAAATGTCCAAATAAGGCATTTGTAAGAATTCCTTGTCTTTGAACATTCCGAAAAGTGTAAAAGTAACAATGCCTATCGTAAGTACTGTCGCCAAGCGAAAGAGAAGACTTCTGAAAATCATCTCAAGGTTGTATTTCAATTCCTTGAACATTTTAATCACCTCCCTGCCATATCAAAAAACAGATCTTCAAGCGTTCTATACTTTGAAAGGGCATCCCACACCAAATTATCTGCAATGATTTTACCATCCTTTATTAAGATAAATCTGTCTGCACATTTCTCAACTTCTGCAAGGTCATGGGATGTGAGAAGAATCCCCTTTCCATTCTCTTTTAATTCAAATATTAACTCCCTCGTATTTCTCCTTGAAATTGGGTCAAGACCAGTCATCGGCTCGTCAAGGATTAAGAGTTCAGGATTTGACAATAGCGAGAGCAGGAAGGAAAATTTTCTCTTAGTACCTTTTGAATATGTATAGGCCTTCTTGGGCAAAAATTCTGAAAGACCCAGCTTCTCTGTATAGTAATCAATCTTCTCCTTCTCTAAATTTCCACCAAAGTATTTGTAATACAGTTTTATGTTTTCAAAACCTGTGAACTTTTCCCAGAGGTAATCCTTTTCACCCATTACAGAAGTTTTTAAACTGTCTTTTTTCTCAATCTCACCTGAATTAATATTTAAGATACCTGTAATACACCTTACCGTTGTAGTTTTTCCTGCCCCATTTGGCCCAATGAGTGCAAGAATTTCGTTCGCAAACACATTAAAGGAAAGATCTTGCAATATCGCTTTTCCCTTTATTGTTTTTGAAACAGCTTTGAGAGAGATGGCTCTTTCTCTAGTATTAGTTTCTTCCATACACATTTTCCTCCTTCTTCTTTTGCTTTTATTATACCTCTTGTTATACATTTACCACAAAACCACAAATTCCCACATTCTCCACACATTTCTCCGCATTACCTCCTTTCCAATGCAACGCAACAAAAAGCGAATACTTCTTTTTCCTATCAAATTTACTTGGATAAAATACAAGCCTTTCGGGCTTTGATTCTTTTTGCTTCTCTTCAAATGTTCGTGAACATCTTTCTACTATTTTTTTAAATTCTTCACGATTCCTCAGCGGATCTAAGTCTTTTTCTCCCTCAAGTATGTTAGGTAACCTCTTTTCATTATATCAATCTTAGAAAAGACGAACCGCTAACTTATTCGTTATACAGCAGAAAGCACAATAAAAACAATAGTTAACTATATTGCCAGGAAATATGCAAAATTACCTTTAACTTATCTTCACAACTTTTATTTTAAAAAGGTGACTTCCTCAAAGACAAAAAGAGCATTCTAACTAATAAGAAAGAAAAGCGCATCATTTCTAAGTTCCCTGAACACAAATTATCCAGAGTAAAAATCCAACTTTTCGACCTATATGCCAGAAAAATGAACCATGATTTTAAGCCATTTCTTAAGAATATAACATCTGAAATCATAATTTATAAAACCGCATTGTACCGTAGAATAAGCATCAATAAAGGGCTAATTGCCTCTAATCTAACGCATTCTGAGATTCAAAATCAGGGTGCCTTAACCAAAAATACCTGCCCCTCTCACAATTCTCTCAGAAGACCCCTTAGATTCGAAATAACAAAAAACACTGATTTATAAAGGGATTATTAGCGATAATTATAAAAATGAAATTCGTGTTTATTGGATGTTTATATGGGACTTGCAGGGCAAAATTTTAAAAAGTATCAATCAATTTTATAGACATTTGTCATTTCAAATCACCTCTAAATATTAAAAAATTAAAAGGATGAAACTCCACACCTGCAAAATACGCAGGCTCTGAGTGACAGAAAATAGAGAAATCGCCACAGATGCTGCTACACCGTAGCGATAACTGCATTCTCAATCAATAGAAACAACAAACAATTTCTCTTAAATTAAAAAATGCTATAATGTATAAATAAAATTTTTGAGGAGGTAATATGCTTAAATTAAAAGAAGTAGGGCAGTGCTTCTATCCTAACACTATTGAAGAGGCTGCTAAACTTCTCAAGGAAAGTGGCGAAGATACACGAATAGTGGGCGGGGGACTGCACCTTACTGCTTTTCCTAACCCTGCGATAAAAACGCTTATTTTTTTGAACAATCTTAAATTAAATTACATAAAAGAAATCGATGGTAAAATCTCTATCGGGGCAACAACTACTATTAGCGAGCTTGCGAATTCTGCTGAAATGAACGGATATTTAAAAGGTAATGTAAAAAAACTTTTGCAATCAATCGCCTCAGAACTTTTAAGAAATCAAATCACTATGGGAGGTTCTGTTGCGCAAAGAGAACCATATTCAGATATTGTAACAATGCTTCTTACGTTAAGGGCAGATATAGTAATTCACGATGGAGAAAAAGAAATTAAAACCCCGATTTCTGATTTTTATAAATCTAACTTCAGGGCTACTCTTAAAAAGTCTGTTATCAAAGAAGTCCTGCTTGAAAAATTTGATTCGACTTACAAATTTGGCATGAAACGCTTTACAAGAAATGCAACTGATATTCCGCTTTTAAACTTTGGAATTCTCGCTCAAGTTAATGAGGACACAATTAAAAATGTTTCCATTGTGGTGGGGGCAAGACCAGGACCTGCTGAAAGGTTTGCCCAAGCAGAAGAATTTTTGAAAAATAAAACACTGTCAAAAGAATTAGCAGAAGAATTTGGCAAATTCGTAGAAGAAAATGTAGATGTAGCAGGAGATATAAGAGTTGGAAAAGAATATAGGGCTCACATAGCAGGGATTTTTGCAAAAAGAATTTTAAATGAATTCATGGAGGAATAGCATGAAAGTACATTACAAAATAAACGGAGAGGAAAAAGAATTTGATATTCAACCAGGGGAACTGCTTCTTGACGTATTGAGGAGAAACAATTATACGGAGATTAAGGGTAATTGCTATTTAGGAACCTGTGGTGCATGTGCTGTACTTATCAATGAAGTAGCAAAAGCAACCTGCACAACCCTTGCAGCCCAGGTTAACAATGCTGAAATTATAACAATCAAAGGAATAGGAACAATTTCAGAACCTCATCTATTGCAGAAGGCTTTTGTGGAAAAAGGAGCAGTTCAGTGTGGTTTCTGCACGCCTGGAACAATTATCTCTGCATACGCTTTGCTAAAAAATAACCCTGACCCAACAGAAGAAGAGATAAAAAGATCAATAGACGGAAATCTTTGCAGATGCACTGGCTATGTACAGCAGATCGAAGCAATAAAATTTGCTATTAAACTCCTTAAAGGAGGTAAATGATGAACGGATTTGAATATATAGGTAAAAATATAGGCAAAATTGACGCAATGGCACTTGCAACAGGCCAGCCTCTCTTTACAGACGATATTTCTTTTCCAAACACCCTTCACATAAAAATCCTGTATTCTCCACATGCCCACGCAATAATAGAAGATATCGATACAAGCGAAGCAGAAAAAATACCCAGAGTAAAGCTCATACTTACTTACAAGAATACACCACAAGTTTTGCATACAACAGCTGGCCAGGGGTGGCCTGAACCGTCCCCTTATGATACCTGCATGTTCAATAAAAAGGTGCGTTACGTTGGAGACAGGGTTGCAGCAGTTGCAGCCGAAACAGAAGAAATTGCCTATGAAGCGCTAAAACACATTAAAGTAAATTACAAAAAATTGCCTGCAGTGTTTGACCCTGAAGAAGCAATGAAAGAAGGAGCGCCGGTAATACATGACGAAGAAGGTATCAGTGGAGTTTACAATCCTAAAAGAAATATTGTCTCACACATCGAGGTAAAAGCCGGGGATATTGAAAAAGGTTTTGAAGAATCTGATGTTGTTGTTGAAGATACGTTTGAGATGCAATATGCTCAGCACTGTCCAATCGAGCCACACGCTACAATTACATACCTCGACGAGTATGGAAGACTTGTTATAAGAACTTCAACTCAGGTTCCATTCCATGTTAGAAGAATAGTTGCACAAGTTCTTGAAATACCAGTACAGAACATAAGGGTAATAAAACCAAGAATAGGTGGTGGTTTTGGCGTAAAACAGGAAATCATACTTGAGGAAATCAGTGCATTTGTAACCTTAAAAACCAGCAGACCTGCAAGGCTTGTTTATACAAGAGAAGAAGAGTTTGTTTCTTCAAGAACAAGACACCCTATGAAAGTCACTGTTAAAATTGGAGCAAAGAAAAACGGGATATTTAATGCAATTAAAATGTATGCATTGAGCAACAATGGTGCTTATGGAACTCATGGGCTTACGGTTACTTCAAATACAGGCTCAAAAACGCTGCCACTGTACAACAAAGCACCAAATATCGAATTCATAGCAGACGTTGCTTATACAAATTTACCTGTTGCAGGCGCATACAGGGGGTATGGTGCAACGCAAGGATATGCAGCACTCGAACAGGTAGTTGATGAAATTGCCGAAAAACTTGGAATGGGCCCTGCTGAAATAAGAAAAATAAATCATATAAAAGTAGGTGAAACTTCACCAATATTCAAAGCCCTCGGTGAAGGAAGGGAAGGTGTCACACAGTACATTCAAAGCGAAGCAACTGACAAACTTCTTGAATTAGGAACAAAAGAAATTGGCTGGTATGAAAAAATTAGAAAGCCTGCAAAGGAGGCAACTAAAGTAAGAGGTATAGGAATGGCCCTTCTTATGCAAGGGTCTGGAATACCACTTATTGATATGGGGGCTGCAACAATCAAATTGAATGAAGACGGCTCATTTAACGTGCTTTATGGAGGAACAGACATAGGCACAGGACTCGACACGGTAGTTGCACAGATCGTTTCAGAAACTCTTGGAGTAAAACCAGAGCAGATCATAGTGTATGCAGCAGATACAGACGTCACTCCTTTTGATAAAGGAGCATATGCTTCAAGCGGAACATTTATCTCTGGAGGTGCAGTCTACAACGCTGCACTCAAAGTAAGAGAACAAATACTTGAAGTCACAAAAGAAATATTCGGAGAATTTAATACAAAAGATTTTATCCTGAAAGACGGTTTTGTAATCAGTGAGAAGAGTGGCAAAAAAGTAAGCCTTTCTGAAATTGCATATCAAACCCTATATTTGAAGAAACAACAGCAGATTATGGCGACAAGTTCATTTGTCTCTGATTCTTCACCGCCCCCATTTGCAGCACATTTCATAGAGATTGAAGTAGACAAAGAAACTGGTATAATCACGCCGATTAAATACGTTGCAGCCGTAGATTGTGGCGTTGCCATTAACCCCGAGCTTGCAAAAGGACAAATTATAGGCTCTATCGTGAATGGTATTGGCTATGCCCTTACCGAGGAGTATAAATTCAGCCAGACAGGAAAATTAATTAACAGCAATTTCATGGAATACAGAATTCCATCATCAAGAGATATACCGGATATTAAGACAATCCTCGTTGAAACTTACGAACCAAAAGGACCGTACGGAGCAAAATCTGTCGCAGAAATCAACATCAACGGCCCGATACCTGCAATTGGAAATGCGCTTTACAATGCATTAGGAATAAGGATCCATAAACTTCCATACACACCTGAAAAAGTGCTTGAAGCTTTAAAAAACAAGGGGGCATAAAGCCCCCTTTATTAAACTTCACGATAACAACTATACCTCAGGAAACTTATCTGGAGAGATATATTCTCCAAATTTTTCTTTTGCTTCTATGAGTCTCTGCTTTTCTCTTTCAAGAACATCAAACAGCAATTGAGGTGTAGCCTTTATACTTGTGTAAATGCTAATAACCCTCTCGTTCTTTGCAAGGTTTTCTGGCACTCTTATGGTAAACTGCTTCACATAATCTTCATAAAAATAATCTTTCTTTAAAATTTGTTTGAAAAGTTTTTGAAGGTCTTCGTATTTTGGAATAAATCCAATGGGTGTTTTTAATGCACCCACTTCATTATGGACTCGCAATTCCATCCACTTGAGCCAAACTTTTTTGTCATTTTTCTCGTTTAAGAATTTACCGTCTTTGTCTTTAAAAAAATAGTTAACACCAAAAATAAGAGGTGTTTTTGACAATTTTTTACCAAAGTTAAGATTTACCTCTATATATTTCCCTATAGGAATAGGTAAAAAATCAAGGTTAGACATCGGATTAAATTCTCTTACGCCTTCTTTTCCCAATGTTGCAGCAGTTGTTTCGGATTCAATTGAAGCACCCTTTGTAACTATACCATGTTCCCAGTTGAAAGATTCACATACAGGAACCCAGGTATCCGAATCTCTACCGCCGTATATAACACCACCTACAGGCACCCCTTCAGGGTCATTTAATTTTGAGTCAATATTATCAAGTTTATCAAGGGAGAGTGTGAACCTTGCATTTGGATGAGACGGTGGAATTTCTTTTCCTTTTGAGTCAAGTTTGCCCTTTAACCATTCTCCTGAATGGTTACACCCTCTATCAGGAACTTCTCCATCTTTTCCAATCCAGTGAACAGAGCCATCTTCAAGGACCAAAATATTGGAGAATATTATTTCATTTGGTGTATGAAGTGCCTTCCACTGAATTGGATCATCCTTTGAATTAACCCCCTGTATTATACCAAACATGCCCTTTTCTACATTTACCGCAAAAGTTAAATCATTTTTATTTCTCAAATATGCTATATCATCCCCAACAATTGATTCACCTTCAAGCATTGCAGTTGAAGTTTTTCCACACATAGATGGAAATGCACCCGTAAAATAGGTTACTCTACCATTCGGTCCATGAACGCCCATTACAAGCATATGCTCTGTGAGCCAGCCTTCTTTCGAGCACCTATCAATTGCAAGCCGCATTGCAAGTTTCTTTAACCCAATGGTGTTTCCTCCGTACTGTGTGTTTACAGAATAGACTGTTTCGTTTTTAAGATCAATGTAAATCCTCCTTTTATCAAGGTTTTTAGAAACGAATCTTTCATCAAGTTCACCTTCGGAATGAATAAATTTAAAGAATCTTGCTTTTTCTCCCTGTCTTAAAAATTCATCGTAACCCTGTCTGTACAAAATATTTTCACTGTGAGCAACATATGCAGAATCAGTAAGCTGGACACACGGAATTGAAAAAATTGAATTTTCAGGTCCAAGGGTATAAAAGCAGACAAAAAGTTCCCTGCCCTTCATAATACCTTTAAGAATTTCATGTACTTCTATAAGATGAGTCTCTCTGTCGCCTGTCACTATGCTTTTATCGAGTTCCTCTCCTTTTTCAATAAGAATTTTTGTATTTGCTTTATCCCTTCCCTGATCACCATACGCATCGAAATGAATTGTATGACCCGTGATTTTAAGATACGCCTCTTCATGATTCTCGACCGCCTTTTTTCTTATGTATTCTAAGTCTTCCTCTGTCCCATTACTTACATAAACAGACTCTGGATCACAAATCTCTACATAATCTGCCACGAACTCATAGAGATTTTGGTTTTTAATTTGCATTAACTTCTCTAAGTTTTTTTCACCTAACTTCTCCTTTAAAACTTCTTCAATGCTTTTCATTTTACCTCCTAAAAATATTCATAACAAAAAGATTTTACTACTTAACTTTGTTTTTTCAAATTCTATGTTTAAAATTTATAAATTATGAAATTTTACTAAATGTTTCTTCTACCCAATTTTTAATTTCATTTCTAACTTTACACACCTTTTCCATAATTTCATCATGAGAACCATTGAAAGTGGAGGGATCCTCAAAACTTTATTTCTAAATAAATTTTACCCCTTACACCTAAAAATCTTAGCCCATTATCCTGAATTCACTTCAGGACAAGTTCTATCCAATTATCAATTCATCAAGGGAGCGCTTGGGAACATGATGTACCCCTTCAGTATCACGCCAGTATTTAATGTCTCCTTCATTTCCAACAGGTTCAATTACTACTTTTTCTTTTGGTTTGCCAATGGCAATTACAAGAACTATTTCAAATTTTTCTGGTATTTTCAAGGCTTCACGTAATCCGTTTTTATTAATAGATGCAATCATACATCCACCAAGTCCTTTTTCAGTTGCACCGAGTAAAATACTCTGCGCAGAAATACCTGCATCCCATATAAATGATTCGCTTATATCTTTATCGCCAAGAAGAACAATGTAAGCAGAAGGCCTCTCTCCCTCAGGTGGACCAGGCCAATCTTTAAGGTACGCTGCCCAGGCAATGTTTGAAAAAATTACCGAATTCTTTCCTTCAGCACAAGAAATAATGTATTTCAAAGGTTGCCTATTAGCGGCAGAGGCAGATAATCTCGCAAGATCAATAAGTTCCCTTAAAGCATCACAATTAACTTTGGAATCCTCGAAAAACCTCCTATAACTCCTATTTTTCATTATTAAATCTTTAATCATTTTTGCCTCCCTTATTTTTTGGATTATATTTTCTAAACCAATCAAATCCTGCTTTTTCCATTAATTTAAGATAAGTTTCATTGTTTTGGGGCATAATGCTTGCAACATAATGAAGCCCAAAATATCTTTGAACCGGGTTTATATGTCCATTCTCCTTAATTTTTTTAATACACTTTTCCGCAAATTTTCCTCCATGAACTTCCTCGCATACCTTTTTGATTATTTCAAGCCTTTTCTCTGTAATATCAACTTTAACACCAGAATACTTTTCATTAAATGCACCTAAAAGATCAGAATCAGGTAAATCCTGGTATTTTTCATTATGAACAATTGAATTAATACCAAGCTTCTTCCGGGATAATGCCTTGCTCGATGGATATCCCAGGCATAACAGCACCACAGGAAAAACTCCTTCGGGAAGCTCAAACATCTTAATAATGACTGGGATAAAATCAATTATTGTCCCAATATAAACTGAACCTAACCCAAGAGCATCTGCTCCAGTACATATATTTTGTGCAGCAATAACAGTATCCTGAAATGAAATCCAGAAATGCCTGAAAGAACTTGTTGCAGTAAAAGGAGCGACTTCAAGTTCAGCCCATCTTTTTATACGATGCCAATCAATGCAAAACAGCAAATTCACAGGTGCTTTTGCAATAAAATCCTGACCGCAGAGCTTCGCAAGTTTATTTTTTGTTTCCTGATTTTCTATCTTTATTATTGAATAAGGTTGCAAATTTCCTCCAGTTGGTGAATGGATGCCAGCTTCGAGAACAAGATTTAAGATTTCCTCTTCTATTTTTCTATCAGAAAAATTCCTGCAACTTGCCCTTTCACAAAGCAACCTTAAAGTTTCATTTGGATACCTTTTGTTTTTTTTCTCTTCGACACCATGATGAGAAGGCATTTTATTTTCAGTCATATTCTCTCCTTACACATTTTAATTTTTATCGATTTTACCATAAAACAAAAATTCGCAAGATAATTCTTAACGTTTAATTAAAAAATATTTACAGGCAAAATATAACTGTCACTTACAAAAAATGATCGGTTAAAACTAATTATCATCCTTCCTTTCTAATGCTTCTTCGCTATTAAGCTTTTCGTTTAAAAGACGGGCAATTTTATATATATGATCAGAAATTCTTTCAAGATCTGAAAGCATGTCAACATAAATGATACCAGCTTCAGGACTGCAAACGCCAGTCATAAGCCTTTCTACATGGCCATTCCTTAAACAGACTTCCATGTCGTCAACAGACTGTTCTATTTTTTCGATTTCTTTAAACTCTTCCGGCGTAAGATCATCAAAATTCTCTACGATCATCTCAAATTCTTTTTTCACAGTATCCATCATCTTGCCTAAATCAATCATTGCAAGTTCAGAGAATACTATACCGTCCCGGATTTTCTCTATCTGAAGCTCTGAAATTCCCTTTACAATGTCGCCTATTCTCTCAAGTTGGGAAGCAACATTTACCATGAGGTTTACATCCCTTGAATGCTTATTGGATAACGCTTTGGACATAATAAGGGGAGCAAAAGCCTGCACCTCTTTATTTATACTATTAATCGCAGATTCCCGAAGGTTTATCTGTTGAGTAATTCTTGTATTGTTTTTGTTCATCATTAAGTATAGCGCTTCTATGTTTTGTTTGACTATATCCATCATGTGAAGAACCTCTTTATGAAGAGCATCAACAGCAAAAGATGGCATGTTAAGGAGTCTTTTATCTATATATTTAGTACAACCTTCGATTATGACTTCTTCGCCCGGTACAAGCTTTTTAACAAGTTTTGCAAACTTATTTACGAATGGCAGGAACAAAAGAGTACAGGCTACATTGAAAAGAGTATGTGCATTTGCAATCTGACGAACAAGATCGGAAGATGTTTTTGAAATAAGATTAACATATGGTTTAAAGATAATCAAGAAAATGGCGGCGCCAATCAAATTAAATAACAGGTGGGAAACTGCGGCTCTTCTTGCCTGTATATTTGTCCCGATACTCGCAAGAATGGCCGTGACAGTGGTTCCAATATTAGCGCCGATAACGAGCGCAAATGCAGCTTGTAGGGTCAATAATTTTTCCGCACCTAATGCTTGAACAATACCTACAGTAACAGAAGAACTCTGTTCAATACCAGTAAAAACAGCTGCAATGAGAACTCCAAGAATTGGTCTTTGGCTTAGTTTAATGAAAAGGCTCATAAAATAAGGCGAGTTTTTTAAACCAGCCACAGAAGATTCCATAAACTGCATTCCTATAAAAATCAGACCGAAGCCCATAGTTCCTCTTCCAAGTGCTTTCAAGGCCTCTTTTTTGGAAATAAACGACAGTAAAAATCCTATTGCAAATATTATTAATCCGTATTTTGTAAGTCTAAAAGCAATAATCTGTGCAGTAGCGGTAGTACCTATATTTGCACCAAAAATAACGCCAAGAGTGTTTTCAAAACTTATTGTTCCCGAATTAGCAAGGCTGACAACAGTTACAGTTGTAGCAGAACTTGATTGAATTATAGATGCAAAAACTGTACCTAAAATAACCCCGAAGATGGGTTTAGAGATTATCTTATCGAGGAATTTTCTGAAACCACCAAAAGCAAAGGTTTCGAAACTTTTACTAGTAATTGTAATGCCATAAATAAATAGAGCAATTCCACCTAAGAAAATAAAAACATTCTGCAAACCTATCTACCTTCCTTTTTTCAAACAATACCGAATAAGCATCTTGTATAAAAAAAGAAATCTTTACAATCATTAAGTCCCGTTAAAATGGATATTAAAAAATCCATTAATAATATACAAATAAAAAGCGAAATTTCCAAACAATTTTCAAAGAATTAAGCAGTTTAATAATTATTTAATCAGAAATGGTTAATTTTTTTCGAATAAATAAAATCTAATATAATTTACAAAAGGAGGTTTTTATGCTTAAAGAATTTAAAGAGTTCATAGCAAGGGGCAATGCAGTGGACATGGCAGTAGGTATAATTATCGGCGCTGCGTTTGTCGCAATTGTTAGTTCTCTTGTATCTGACATTATTATGCCGCCGCTTGGTTTGCTTCTCGGGAAAGTAGATTTCTCAAACCTTTATATTTTGTTGAAACAGGGAACGAAACCCGGACCTTATACTTCACTTGCAGATGCAAAGGCTATTGGGGCAGTTACAATTAACTATGGTATTTTCATAGATAAAGTAATGGGTTTTGTGATAGTCGCCTTTATAATATTTCTTCTTGTAAAATCAATTAACAAACTAAGAGCACCTAAAGTGGCACCAGAAGCAAAACCTGCAACTAAAGAATGCCCTTACTGCTATATGCAGATTCCAATAAATGCTACCCGCTGTCCTTATTGCACTTCGGAATTAAAATCAAAATAATTACTAAAATGATCTTTTAAGATAGGAGGAAAGAATGATTTTAAATGAACGGATGGATCTAAAGTTTCGTCCTTTAACGCTTGATAAATGGAACGATTTAGAACAGTTATTTGGTGAAAATGGGGCCTGTGGCGGTTGTTGGTGCATGTATTGGAGACTTACAAGAAAAAAATTTACAGAACAGCTGGGTAATATCAACAGAAGAGCATTTAAAAAAATAGTGAAGTCTGGTGAAATACCAGGTATTATTGCTTACTCAAAAGGTAAACCCGTGGGTTGGATTTCAATAGCTCCAAGAGAACAATTTCCTGCATTAGAACGCTCTCAAACATTAAAAAGAATTGACGATAAACCAGTGTTGTCAATTGTATGCTTCTTTATTGATAAATCCTTCAGAAAAAAAGGTATTACAAGATTGTTGATTAAGAATGCCTTAGATTATGCAAAAGAAAATGGAGCAAATATAGTTGAAGGATACCCTGCCGAGCCTATTAAAAAAATGTCAGATGCTTCTGTTTATACAGGCACGAAATCCGCTTTTATTAAAGAAGGATTTGGAGAAGTTACGAGAGGACCAAACAAAAGAACTATAATGAGATACTTTATAAAATAAAAAAATTATAGTTCTAATCAAAATTAAAAATTTTACTCTCATTTCTTCTTGGTGGCCTGATTGGTTTTGAAAGAGAAAGAAGAAACAGGTCAGCTGGCTTGAGAACTCACGTTCTTGTTGCTGTTGGATCAACACTTATCACCATTACTTCTATTCAATTCTTTAAAATATTTGGAATGACTGATCCTTCAAGAATTGCAGCAAATATAGTAGTTGGAATTGGTTTTCTCGGAGCAGGTACAATAATGAAAGAAGGACTCACTGTAAGAGGATTAACAACTGCTGCCTCTATATGGGTTGCTTCTGCCATAGGGCTTGCCTGTGGATTGGGCTATTACTATCCTGCTATTATAACTTCGGTTATTACCTTTCTGACCCTTATCTTCCTGAGAAATATAGAAATTGGAATTCTTGGCAAGAAAGGGGAAATGAAAAAAAGATTTATTGTCAAAGTGACAGACCAGCCAGGTCAATTAGGTAAAATCGGTATAATTCTCGGCCATTATGGCATAAATATTGAAAACATAAAATTTGAAAGAGAGGAAGATTCGCTTACTATAATATTTTTAGTAGTAATCCCTCAAAATGTAAGCCTTGAAGAGATTTTCAATACTCTATCAAAAGAAAACTGGGTGCTTGAAGTTAATCTGGAGTAACTTGTTAATTGCCAGGTTAAAAATGTGAGCTATACGATCATTAAAAAATCCGAAACAAATTAATATTTGTATCAGATAGTATTAACTTACTGCATAGTTTAACTGAATATCATCCGGGCATATCACATTTTTCAGAGAAGAATCAGGTAATTCAAATTTGATATTTTAATAAATTTATAACTTCATCGGTTCTTAAAATCTTCGCACCAATATTTTCCATGTCGAGTAGATTTGATTTTTGAATCTCAAGATTACTGCTGGCAGTTCCATCCTCAAGCACAATGACATCATAATCAAGAGAAATTGCATCAGTAAATGTTGCTCTTATACAATTAGGTGTTTGAATTCCACAAATGATAAGGTCCTTGATCTTTTCTCTTCGCAACATTAAATCAAGCTCTGTATGAAAAAAGGCAGACCAGCGCTTTTTGATAACAACAGCTTCAGATGGAAGGGGTTTTATGGCTTCAACAATTTCTGCGCCCCTTGTTCCTCCAATGAGAAATCCTCCAGTTCTCTGGAAAAGCTCTATCCTTGTCTTATCGACATCTGACCCATCACTTCTATGAAGCCTTTTCACAAAAATTACAAGTTGATTATTTTCCCTAAAATAATTCAATATTTTCTCAATATTACTAATGATTGAAGGCCCACCTCTAACAAACAAAGGAGAAGATGCATCAAGAAAGTCATATTGAATATCGATTATTAAAAGACATGTTCTTTCAGTATCCATAAGTTTTTCTCCCATTGTTTATTCTATATGCAAGAATTTGGTTCTGTCTCTTTGCAATTCAAAAACCACAGAATTCTCAGCATCAAGGCAAGGTACGGAGGTTACGTCTTTATCTTTATCCCATGGAAACTCAGCTGCTCCCCAAGCAAAAGCATAGACAATTGGCATAATATAAATAAGAGCAGCATAACAAATCTTGCCCTTTACCTCGGATTCATCAAAAACTATTTTATCGCCAACCTTATGGCCGAACATACATTTGCCCCTAATGCTTTTTACTGTTGCCTCTACAGCAAAACCATAACCCTTCTTTTCCTTTTTTATTGAACACATTCTATTCACCTCTAACACTGATTTTAGCATCATAAAAAACTAAATCAATACTAATATGGAAAAGTGGAGTCGAAATCAAAAGTTAAAAGAGATAATTTTCAAACTCGAACTTAATAACTTTGATCTTAAAATTTTACTTATATATAAAAATGGTGCCGAGGGCTCGAGGAGATGCAAAACGACGACAAACTGATATTGTTTACAGAGAGAAAATGCAAGAAGCTTTGGTAGCTGGAAGATAATTAAGGAATTCTTTGCATCCGATGAGACATAATTTCAATATTACTTGAAAATTGTATAATATACTGGTATCTAATAAGAAATTTTGTGAAGATGCGAGATAATTATGAAGAGATTAGGTAAAGTGCTTTTATTCTTTTATTTTCTTTTAATGCCGACTATTGTATATGCTGATGCAGGGATTAAGCTCACTTCAAACTCCCTTTTAGAAATGTTAATTATTTTACTCTTAATTATTTATATAGAGGCTTTAGTATACAAGTCAATTTTAAAAGTCAACATTAAAAATACTCTCTTACCTTCAGCAATTTCGAATTTGGTTTCGATGATAGCTGGTATCCCTGCGTTATTGCTAGTAGATCCATATTTATATTTTCCATTATCGCGCACGTTAAAGAAACTCTTTCCAGCTCTTTTAATACCATATTCTTATCTTGACATCGTTTTCAATCTAATTGTAGCTTTCTTTATTTCTGTCCTTATCGAATACTTTATCGTTAAACAATTTTTTAAGTCTGTAAGCACATCAAAAATAAAGACTGGGGTCTGGGTTGGAAACATAATAACTTACATAATGCTTTTTGTAATATTTTTTGTATCAGTTATGATAAGCATAGTTTTTAGATTTTAAATAATCTTTCTGCCACCCAATTATTTTCTCACCCGAATTGCTTTATATCTGAAAAATTCAAAGCATTTAATAAAAATCTTTAAACTTTATTCCTTTGTAACCTGCGCTCTTTTCAGCAGGTTCTTTTTCCTTCCAATTATTTCAAGTTTTTCATTTAAAAATCTTTTTATCGCATTATACCTTGCTTCTTTGAAAAAATCTCTTCCCCCCTCTGCATATTTATATATGAGGAAGGGTTGATCGTAAAATGTGCACGTTTCCCAACCTCAAAATCTAACACTTGGAGGTGCATAGATGACTGTAGTAGAAAATCCAGGAAGTCTGGAAATTGTTTTTACCTTGCCTGACACTTCGACAAGAATGGAAAGTATTAGGAACATTAGACCTGCTGCTCTCGACCAGGATCTGTATGACATTGGACTTGCTATTGCTAACCTTCTAAACGACACGCTATCTGATATAAGGCGTGTAGTAACTAAGGTTTACGCTGCATAAGGAGGTGAATGATGGCTAACACAAGTGCAACAGTTTTAAGATTAGTTTTTGGTACTGAAAACGGTAAGACTGCTTCAATGGAGTTTAATAACCCAAAGGCAACCGTAACAGAGGCACAGGTTCACGACTTAATGCAAATGATTATAACAAAGAATGTTGTGAACACCAAGAACGGTGCTCTCACAACGATTCTTGATGGCGGTATCGTAACAAGAAGCTTCACTGATTTAGTTCCATAGAATAGCCCTCCTGTTTTTTTGATTCAATTCTCCATAGCTTCTCTTCTAAAATGCGGGGGGTTCGTTCCCCCCCGCTTAAAACTCTCTGAATAACCCTGAAACGATCCCAAAACAAGTTCGGAACTAAAGGTTCACCAGGATGACAATGTTAGCCCGCTAAATCTGGGAGTATATTTAATCTTCTGTAACCTGTAATCCGT
>Ga0210049_1002562_pt1 | contig 16885 bp, 14 predicted proteins | sample CryGeyCG2014_300_2_FD_183964 | JGI IMG/M metagenome (GOLD analysis project Ga0210049, IMG submission 183964) | Groundwater microbial communities from aquifer - Crystal Geyser CG06_land_8/20/14_3.00 (SPAdes) (version 2) | ecosystem: Environmental > Aquatic > Deep subsurface > Groundwater | place... | reverse complement strand
GCTTCCTGACTAATTAAATACTTGTCTGCCTTAATAATATTGATTGCCCCCCTCAAACTTACTGAGTCTCCGATAAATAATGGAGGCTCAGTAATTCTGGTTTTTAAAAAAATCCTGATAAGACTGGCTTTTAGCCATTAACTGCGCATGCGTTCCTTCTTCTATTATGCTATCGCCTTTTAAAAAATATATCCGGTCAGCATCCTTTACGGCAAATAGCCTGTGCGAAATAACAATGGTACTTAAATTCCGCCTTTTTTGTCTTAAGGCCCGAAGTATCTTCTCTTCCGTGAACGCATCCACTGAAGATATGGCCTCATCAAGAATAAGCAAACCAGACTTCCTTGCAATTGCCCTGGCAAGGGCAACTCTTTGTTTAAGCCCATGCGACAGCAGACAGGCATCTTCTCCGGTCAATGTATCGTAACCCTGCGGCAACTCTTTTATACAATCATCAAGGTATGCAATTCTAGCTGCCTCTTCTATCTCTTCTTGAGTTAAGTTTTTTAAACCACCGCGAATGTTCTCGCCTATGGAAACATCAAATAGCAGCGGCTGTTGAGTGGCAATGGCGATATTTTTCCTTAAATCATTTAAACGTATCATCCTCAAATCCATTCCATCCAATAGCACCTCTCCTTGCCTTGGTTCATAGAGCCTAAGGATGAGATTAATCAAGGTACTCTTGCCGCATCCCGATGGGCCCACAATAGCCATCCAAGCATAAGGCGGAATATCCAAATTCAATTCTTTAAAAATTAACTTCTTCTGTCGATATCCAAACGTAACATTTCTAAATTGAATAGGCCCTTTGATGGATTCCAAACTACTTGCTCCGGGCAGGTCTTTTATCCCAGGCTGGCTATCCATAATTTCAAGAAATCTTTCCAATGATACCGATTCCTTTGCGACATATTCAAATCTATAACTCAAGGACTCTAATAAACTACCTAATTGCATAAGATAAAGCATTGCTGCTGTATAGCTGCCAATCGTCAACCTGCCCTTAATAATAAGCCAGCCTCCGAAAAGGGTTACTATTCCATACACAGCCTTGGACAAAAAAGACGAATTTAAAGAATTAAATATAGACCAGCGAAAACTTTTTATCCCTAAACGGATATTTTTTATTAGAGATCTTAAATAGGCATGCCTTTGATAGGACTCTAAACCAAATGCTTTAATTATTAAAATCCTGGAAAAAGCATCATGGATTTCTTTAGACAACTTAGCACTGCACTCCCAAAGTTCTTTATAGATGGGATTAAGCTTTCTCTGAATATAAACGCTATGGATAAGAAACAAAGGGCTAAGCAATAATAAAAATATGGTCATAGGTAAATTAACCCAAAGCGAAATACCTAAAATAATGACCAATTTAAATAAATCCACTAAAAGACGGGGGCATTGCTCAACTGCAAAATCAGCCTGGACATCTATATCAGCTAACCTATAAGCATTCTCTCCTGCGGACTTAGACTGAAAAAATTCTAATTCAAAAGAATAGAATTTCCTGATAAATCTATTAACGAAATTAAGTTTTAATTTTATCATCATCTTATTTTTTACTATATCTTCTAACGCCAAAAATAATGCGCTCAGAATAAATATTGACGCCCCCCAGACAGAAATATGTAGGAATCTGCTAAAATTCCTGACTAAAAAAGCATCATCCATATATAACTTGGAAAGAAAAGGCGAGACTAAAAGGAAACTGCTAGAAACCAGTTTCAATAAAACCAAAAAAATTATCTGTTTTGTATAATAAAAGGGGAGCTTTTTAAAAAAATACTTAAAATTCTTAAAATATGTCATATGCCTATGAATCCAAAATTATACCTAAATACCAAACTCGGATGATAAATTAAAGCTTCAGATATCTATATACCCATAATCCATCAAACTCTAAACTTAAATCTAGTTTATATAGCTTACTCATTTCAGAATTTACAGCTTTAGAATTTTTATCTAATTCTTTGCCACGTTGCCAATCACAAGAAACCACCCATATCCTCTTGGCATTAATAGAAGCCAACTCTTCAACACTTACAATTCCTACGCCGGATTCATATGGCCGATCCCAATTAGGATCAATCATTTTTGAGGCAAATAGAAAATCCTGCGTTATCTCTTTATTCCTAGAATAAAATTCAAAAACTTCTTGTGAAGAAGAATTCGTATGCATAATTATATCACCTAACTTAAAATTATTCTCAATAAACCTTAACGCCGGCTTATATGGTTTTTTTAAAACTACACCGATATGATGCCCAGGTTCGGCAGGCATTAAATTTCGATAATAACTAGATAAGCTGATAAGTAAAATCACTAAAAAAGCACTTAGAATAATCTTTTTTAGTTGTTTATCCCCTAAATAATCTATCCCTAAACCTAACAGGAGATAATAATATGGGCTAAAAATAATCAAACCCCGGTCAATATAAATGGGGAAGAATAATTTAGAAAAAATAAATACCGCGAGAATGGGGAAAATAAATAACAATAAACAAAATATTAAACTCTCTCTTAATTCCTTTTTTTTAAAATTCAGAACAGCACAGATAAAAAATAAACTTAACAATAAATCCGAAATAAGATAAAGGTGAGAAGAAGCATTATAACCCAGGATAAAATTTTCTATTGTAATAATCAAAGACTTTAACGACGGCTTAGGTATCCAGAAACCTCCCCAAACATAATAAAACTTAGTTAAAAATCTATTTAGATAAGGAATGAATCCTAATGCAATAACCAAGAAACATATTATCTCTTTAAAATTCAATCTCCATCTTCTTAATAATACAAAGTATAAACCTTGAGAAATTAATAAAAAGATATAAAAATAATTAGTATATAGACCAAGCATAGAAACTAATACAAAGGATAACCATAATTTAAGCCTCTCTTCTTTGGTTGCCTTAAAAAATAAATAGGAAGAAAGTGTTCCTAAGAACAAAACCATACTATAATCGCGCGCCTCCTGAGCATACCAGAGATGAAAAGGAGATAATCCCATAAAGATACTAGCGAGAATTCCTACTTTTTTATTAAAGAGCCCTTTTCCTAAAAGAAAGGTTAAGATTACTGATAAAAGGCTAAATATTAGGGAAGGGGAACGTAAGCTAAACTCAGAGAATCCAAATAATTTTGTCCAAAAGTGAAGTATTATCCAATAAAGTGGCGCATTCCAATTTCTCCAAGGATAGCGTGCATAAGAAACACTAAATATCTCATCATACCAGAAATCATGATAACCTAAGTGATATAATCTTAAAGAAAAGGCGATGATTAAAACAAAAAAGATAGCTAATCTTTTATTCCCCCAGATAAAGATAGACATGGACTTTTGAAGGTAGCGATGAAACTGAATTTGATTTTCCTCTGATAACAATTTTAAAAGGGGAGGAGAACTCTGAATTCTACTCTTTAAAAAAACGTAACTTCAGTACACCCCAGATTGCCTCCCATACCTCATAAAATCCCAACTTGCTTTTGCCTGCTTTTCGCTCAATAAATGTAATAGGAATCTCTGTGTAGCTATAACCAAGATGTAAGCAACGAGTTAATATCTCTATTTGAAACAAATAACCATTAGATTTAATCTTTTCAAGTCCAATTTTGGTTAAAGCTTCTCTGCGAAAACAACGAAAACCACTAGTACAGTCCTTTATCTCTAATCCTAACCAAAAAGGGGTAAAGAGGTTTGCCACATAACTAAGAACTTTTCTATTTAATTTCCAATCAAGTATTTTTCCACCAGCAATATACCTTGAGCCGATACTAATATCCTTATCCTGGGTTGCGTTAATTAAATCACTTAGATATTTTGGGTGGTGGGAAAAATCAGCATCCATCTGGATGATTCTATCATAAGGTGGGTTTAATGATAAAGCATACTTGAATCCTTCTAAATAAGCCCTACCTAGACCAGATTTTTTTGGCTGGCGTAGGATCTTTATCCTGTCAGATTCCTTTGATAACTCTTTTACTAATTTACCAGTTCCATCAGGCGAATTATCATCTACAACAAGAATATCAAATTCTGGTTGAAAGTATAAAATCTCGAAAATCAATCTTTCAATATACGAAGCCTCATTATATGTAGGTACCACAATTACCGTTCTCATTAATTTTTTTCTTGGAAGGTCTGAAATAGTGCATTAGGTCTATCTTGATTTCATTACGCACAAAAGAATTAATTAAAAAAAGAAAGATCAGATGCGGCAAATCATATACCAAATATATTGTAGCAAATTTAAATTTATTTAAATTACATTTTCTTAAGAGAAATTTTCTATTCCGCCAACAGAGATATTGACGTACCTTTTTGGATGTATTAGAACCATTAGCGACATGATAACAGATAGCTTGAGGATAAAACAAGGCCTTCCAGCCTTTTCTCTGCGCGCGCCAGGCTAAATCCACATCCTCAACTAAAAAGAAAAATCTTTCATCAAAATAACCTGTATCCTCCTTAATTTCTTCAAGCATTGTTTTTTTATAAAGGGCAGCGGCAGAACATGCTCCAAAAATATATTTAGAAGTATTAAACCGCCCATTATCCAACTTACCTTGACCGATATCATAGAATCGCCTTAAACTAGAAAGATGTATACCGCAAGAATAAATTGTTTTTCTGTCATCTTTTAAAATTTTTGGCTGAAACATACCTATAGATTCTTCCGAATCTTTTATAAAACTCATTATTTTTTTAAGAAAATCTTTTTCTAAGGTTACATCGCAGTCTAAGGTCAAAATCCATTCACCTTTGGCAATCTCGATTCCTTGATTTCTTGCTTTGCAGGCACCTAAATTTTCTTTATTCTCAATTAAACTAACTTGAGGATAATTTTCTTTTACAAAATTAGCTGTACCATCCCTTGAACCGTTATCTACGATAATTACTTCAAAATCCTGATAATCTTGATCGAAAATAGAATGTAAACAAGGTTTGATAAACTTTATACTGTTAAAAGTTAAAATAATAATAGAGAGTTCTGGCATTAAATTGTTTTTAATATTTCGTACAATTCTCTACCCAATACCTTGAGGGAATAATTTTTTTCTACTGTCTGGCAGGCATTTTCGCCCAGTCTTTGGCGCAATTTCGAATCTTCAATTAACCTTTGCATCTTTTCAGCAAATTCTTCTCTGGTCTTTGCTAGAAAACCATTTTCTCCATCTTTAATAATATACCGGGCTTCACCGATATTGGAAGAAACCGTTGGCTTTGCCATTGCCATATATTCGAAGAGTTTGGTTGGACTTTTTGCTTGGTTAAATTTTGTATCACTGACTACGGGAAGAAGCCCTATGTGAATGGTATCAAGGTATTCAGGGACTCTATCTGGGTCAATCCAGCCTTTAAGCAAGATATGTTGATCATCATATTGATTTATTATCTTTTCTAAATCGTTTCTATAAATTCCATCTCCCATAATCTCAAAATAGGTATGAGAATATCTTTCTCTGAGCAAACTAAAACAATCTAATGCAAACTCTATATTCTCAATATATTCCTTTTTATGAAAGGTCCCAATCCAAGAAAAAACTATCTTATCTTCACTTGGACCATTTAGAGATGGTTTAAATAGTTCTGTATCTACACCTGATGGAATATAGTAAACCGTCTTGTTAAATTTTAATAAAAATTCTTCAAGAAATCGGCTGGAAGCAATACAAAAAATGCTCCTTCTTGCAATCTGTCTGGTAAAATAATGTGCCTTTGAAGATGGATAAAACCCCGCGTAATACTTTGGATTCTCACGCATCTCCCAATCATCCAAGTCAAGGATTATTCTATTTTTATTAAACAGACTGGTCAAATAAGGAGTAAAAGAATGATAATTAAATCGCTGTATGTAAAAAATAGTTTCTTTACTCCTGAACAACCTTCTAAATGCCCTGTAATTAAATTTTATCTTATCTCTTAAGCTCATCTGTGATTCCTCTGCCCCATCCTTTGCACCTAAAGTATCAGAAAATGATAATACTTCTGTATCTATTCCGTACTTAGTAAGATCTCTAGCAAAGTTATAACATCTTATTCTTGCACCGGGTAAGTTATAACCTTCGCGGGTAATAAAAATTATTTTCATTAATTTATTTTACCAATATAAAATTGCCCAACACAAGCATATCTATTTCACTTTTTGAAAATGCGTTAAAGGCTTCTTGTGGGCTATTTACAATTGGTTCACCTTTAAGATTGAATGATGTGCTCAACAGCGCTGGCATGCCAGTTGCCTGATAAAATCTCTCAATCAATTTATAATAACGAGGATTGGTTTCTTTATTTACCACCTGAATCCGACTTGAGCCATCAATATGGGTAGCTGCCGGAATTAAATCCCTTTTCTTAACCGGTAGAGTATAAAGCATAAATCTTAAGGGGTAATGCTCTTGGAAACTATTGAATTCAAAGAATTCTTTAGCTTTATCAAAAAAAACCGATGGTGCAAATGGTCGGAATGGCTCACGGAATTTAATCTTGATATTGACAATATCCTTCATCTTTTCATCTCGAGGATCAGCCAGAATGGAACGATTCCCCAAAGCTTGGCCCCCATTCAAATCTTCCTTGAAGCCAGCCAACTACTTTACCAGAAATAAGTGAATCTACTACTAAATCTATCAGTTTATCTTCATCCTCAATGTACTGATACTTAAGATTATTCTCTTTTAGAAAAGATTTAATTTGCTCTTCAAAGTATTGTTTACCCCAGAAAACATGCCCTAAGATAAATTTTCTTGGTTTAGCTAATAAGCAATGGTAAACATATAGCGCTGCTCCTATTGCTGCGTATCTATTTTTATTGAACAGTAAAATATTACTCTTATCAAGATTCTACCAATTGTTTGTACCTACCATAAGAATAATGAGGTGAGGTTGATATTTTCGAATATACGTAGGAAATTTCAGTAACATTTTAGAAGTATTAAGACCGATAGTGTGATCAAAAAAACATTGAATCCTTTTATCAGGAAATCGTTTATTTAACATCTCTTACAATTGTCTAGGATAATTTTCCTTTGAGGGATTGCATGCCTATATCCCTATAGTTGTAGATTCTCCAATGCAGAAAATACTATAGTCAGATTTAGACGTTGTAGGTAGCTTATAAATTAACTTATAGCCGAAACCATGAAGTCTTAATATAACTTCTATAAAAGCTAAACATACTACTATCCCAAACAGAATAAGAAATATTTTTTTCATTACTCGTCCTCTACTGAGATATATTTAATTCCTTTCTTTTTTCATTAATTATTGCTTTACTTTTATAAATTAAGGACTTTTATGTCTCCTATACTTATTGTTTTCATCTTATTTTTATCACAATGATTCTACCTTATTATCTATCTTTCTGTATCGCTTTTTACAATTTTTGCAAGAAGCGATTGGATTTTTAAAGTTTAATTTTATTCCACACTTACACATCCATCCTTTTATTCTAGCAGGATTTCCATAAACAAGACTGTAATCGGGGACATTTTTTGTCACCAATGCTCCTGCACCAATAAAGGCATATTTTCCAACTGTCACCCCACAAATTAATGTTGCATTTGCGCTAATAGTTGCTCCCTTTTTAACCAATGTTTTTTTAAACTCGGCTTTCCTCTCTATAAAGGCCCTGGGATTAATAACATTAGTGAACACACAAGAGGGACCACAGAAAACATTATCTTCTAAGGTAACTCCTTTATATATGGAAACATTGTTTTGTATTTTACATCCGTCTCCAATTTCTACATCAGAACCTATCATTACATTTTGCCCAATAATACAGTTTTTACCTATACTTGAGTTTTTAAGGACATGAGAAAAATGCCAAATTTTGGTGCCATTGCCAATTTTTACATTATCATCAATATAAGAACTTTTGTGGATAAAATAGCTTTCTTCTTTGTTCTTATTATTATTCATCATGATTCTTTCCTAAAGATCCTTCTAAAAGTTTTAATAACTTCGACATCCTTAAACTTTCGGACCGTCTAGATAATAAATTTCATCCTTTCTCTCAATAACATTCCATGCTCTTTACGAAAATTATTTTCAATTATATTGTTTTTTCACTTTTTTTATTCCCTCCTCATCATAAATTAATGGATATCCCATCATTATCTAAAGATTTTTGAGCCGCCTCCAATATCTTCACTACCCTAAGCCCGTTTAGGCCATCTGACAGAGGCTTTAAATTATCCCTTATGCATTCGATAAAATGAGAACACTCTAACTTTAAAGGCTCCACATACTCAATCTGTGGCATAAAGACATCACCAACCCTCCGAGCTAGCTGAAATTCCCCAAAATCTTTGAATTCACCAAAAGACCTCTGGGCATCATCTTTTGTCTTTCTTTGATCATAAATTCTTATCTTCGCAATAGGATCCATATCATCATAAATAGCCATTTTTTTGCTGCCTACAATCGTCATCTTTCTGACTTTATTAGGATCCAGCCAACTAATGTGTATATGGGAACTCACACCATTGGGAAAATCGAGATTCAAGAAAACCACATCTTGGATATCTCTTTGCAGACATACTAATCCCCTTGCGTTTATTCTAATCGGATCCATTCCTATCAAGTATAGAACTATAGATATATCATGAGGGGCGAAGTTCCACATAGCGTTGATATCCTGACGAACTATTCCAAAGTTTAATCTCTGAGAATAGATATAATATATCCGGCCAAACTCATCCCTATTTATGTATTCTTTAAGTTTATTAACTGCAGCATTATATAAAAATGTATGACCCACCATAAGTATTTTTTTCCTTTCTTCTGAAATATCAATCAGCTCTTTACATTCCAAAACATTCATTGCTAGGGGTTTTTCAACAAATACGTGTTTATTAGAAAGAAGGCAATCTTTGGCAATTCTATAGTGCGTAAGAGCTGGTGTGGCTATAACTATAGCATCAACATCGTCATATCTTAATAAATCTTTATAATCTACAGTAAATCTAATATCTCTAACATAAATTTCTCTTATCCAATTTTTCCTTTTAAGATTACTATCACATAAAGAATGAACCTTAACTTCTTTACATTGAAAAAAAATTCTCATCAGATTGGCGCCCCAATACCCCACGCCAATTATTCCAATATTAATCATTAGATTTTAGCCTCTCTCTTACTTTTACTCTAATAAGATAAGCTGTAAATTCTTTTTACTAAATCCTTTCATTCCATAATTAAAAATCTTCCATGCATTTCTTATCTATTAAAAATTTAATAATTTCATGGGCAATAATATACGTGTCTATCTCAGTAAGATGACAATAATCAACAAATATATATTCTACAGAAATTGAATCTAGTTTATCTTTAAATGCTCCTAAGGTAAACACCATAGGGCTTATTCTTTTAAGTAAGGTTCCTTTCGCCATATTACAATGTCGGGTTCATAGTCAACTAGATGGAATTGAAAGAATCTCTTTACTTGCTGGGATAATAATCCTGGAAGACCAGCATTCAAAACTTTAATATTCTTATTTGGAAACTTACTTTGTAGTAATTTTCTCTTAATAAGGGCTTGGTATATATTTATAAATATAGTTGTTTAAGGAGACATATAAAAATATCCTTATTATAATTCTGATAAAATTATCAAGAATAATGTAAATAGAAAGGACTTAATATATATCCTTTTTTCTATCTCTAGTCATTTATAAACCTTCTACAGAAATTTAAAATTAATATGGAATGCGTAACTCACTGTTATCCAGAATATTGCCATTATAGAAATAAGTTAGGTTTTCAATTTTCAATTCGGACATATATAATAAAAACCGTCTATTAATTTGCTTTTTCTAATAATGGGTTAAGCCATTTCAATAGATGATATTCTATTGGTAGAATTGAAATATGAAACTTCACTCTAAACCTCGCTATAAATTTATAAAAGTAAGCCAAAACAATTATCATTTTAAAAGTAAATCTTTTTGATTTAACTTCTCGGGCGATTTTGTTATCAATAAATAACGAGGCAACTTGCATAATTTTTATGTAGCGACGTTGTTTCCAATCTATCCATGGACAATAATCAGCTCTAGTTTCACTTTCAAATCTACTCCATGACTCCAGTGTCTTTGGTTCTTTGAAGCCTTTTTCTTTCGATACAGAAAACAACTTCGTTCCAGGTAAAGGCATAAAATGCTCCAGCATAGATATTTCACAGTATTGGTTCTCTCTAACTAATTGTCTCATTAAATTAACGGTTCTCTTCATATCACCCAAAGTTTCACCTGGCATACCAGTTAATAGGTTGTACATGGGAGTTATTCGAGAATGTCTTGCGAGTTTTCTATTAACTCTAATAATCTGCTCAACCGTAATTCCTTTGTTCATCAAATTGAGGATGAAATCTGAACCAGACTCAGCTCCTATCATTATATGTTTTACGCCGATTCTCTCCATCAGAGATAACATCTCATTAGACATTTTATCTAGTTCATCAATTCTCGCTCCCCTAAACTGAAATGTAACAACCCATCGTTTTTCTCTAACCATTTCGAAAATCATTTTTGCACGGTCCATATCAACGAAAAAATCGTCATCAATGATCGAGAAGGAATTAACCCCAAATCTATCAATAGCCATCTGCATATGGGCAATAACTCTTTCAGGAGAATGCGCTACCCAACGTCGGTTACGATAAATGACTGGCGCATAACAAAAGCTACAGTTATGAGAGCAACCAAATGAAGTTATGATAACGAAAATATTCTTATTACCCAGTCGGTTGTAACTAGTTATATCCACTAAGTGATATGGGATATTTTCGAAGGATATTTCTTCGTGAGAGATTATGTCGTTATTATGTATCAATTTACCGTTTCTTTTATAGCTTAAGCCAGGTATAGTGTCAAACCTCCTAACATCACTTCTGAGAGCTTTTGCCAATGCTGCTAAAGGTATAGATCCTGCCCCTCGTATCAAAAAATCTATAAATGAATTGTTTAAGGTCAACTCTGGCAATACAGTTGGATGATGTCCACCCCAAACAATGGTAGTTTCAGGAGATACATTTTTAACAAATTTAGAAATTTCTATAGCATAATGTATAGGCCGACCTGTCATTACCGATACACCTACAATCAAAGGTTTTGTTTTAAGTTTATTCTGTAGTATTTCTTTCCAGTTTTCATAGCAATTTCTCTGATCGATTATCTCTACTGAAAAGCCATTCCTAACGGCTTTACTAGAAGCGTATAGAAGGCTAAGGGGGGGGTCTTTAATGAAAAAATCACCATATCCCATTCTTGGAAATACTAGTACTATATCAGCCATGACTTAAACATCCCAAGGTCTTCTAGTTATCATTCCGATTAACGTATTGGTATTTGTAAAGTCTGCCGCAAGTAAATTTGGAGAAGTGTGACGAATTACAAACACGTTGTTATCTACTGTGCTACCCATTCGTTAATACTCTCTAAACGCCTCTTGCAAATCCTTTAATGTAGTCGTTGATCCAAAAAAACGCTCAATCTCATCAACCACTTTTTCCTTAATCGATTCTCTCTTTAAAGTATCGTTTGTTTCCTGAGCGATTGTGCAATCTCGAACTAAAATTATTTCATACCCTAGTTCGTGCATTGGAATGATTCCTGTTTGTCTTTTTATAAGACATCCATCAGCGTGGTATCCTGCATATAGTAATGTTGTGATATTGTGAGTATCTAGATATCTATTAAGTCTAATTCTACTTGTACCATCAATAGAACTCCCTACAGAACCTATTACAAATTCACCTGGAAGGGGATTACATTTTTTATTAATTTCTCCTTCATGCGACGCATGAATAATTATAATATTGTGTTTTCTTGCTAACTCTAGCAGAGGCACCAGCTTAAAGTTAATATTTTTCTGTGTTCGTTCTTGCATTCCATCATCATAAAATTCCCACACATCTATAAGGATAAGGGCTATTTTATCCACATCTAATTGACGAACCGTATGTTCATGCCTTAACTGCCATCCTGCATCAAATATACCTTTATTCCCATCTTTTTTAAATCTTCTGATATTTAACATGATAATCTTTTCCTTGAGTGGTGGATTTTCTTGTGGCGGATTTTTAATGCATAGAACCCAAATATTCACGAACGTATATACAAGAAATATGGCTATTAAGCAAACCACCCACTTATTTTTCACTGCTGGCTACCTACCTCTCTAAATGCTCCAAGAACCTGTGTTGAACTTACTTCACATATAGGAATCTCTGTTCTGTTCGTTAACATCATTCTGGCTAAGTCTCTATATGTAATATAAATAATCTGCTCTTTCTTAAGGGTATTCAATAAGTTAATAAAAAGCTTCTTATTTGCTTTACCCTCCTGACAAGGATGAACAATTAAAACATTTATTTTTTCTTGTATAATTTTAATAAGTAACTTTTTAACCATTGAACCCTCATTAAACTGTCTCTCTGATAGCAATTCAAAAAATGTAGGTAGCGTAATTGGAATCTGAAGTGTCTTAAAAACCTGAGCGTTTATCCGTGGAAAGAATGGGCACCTTCCCCTAGTATCGCTAGCATATAAAAAATTGAATTCATCTTCAGATTGTAAAGTATTAAAGTTACATCCCCACGAAGGAGCAGCAAAACCAGAAGGTAAACTTCCAAATATCTGCCTAAATTTATCTACCCCCTTATTAATCTCTTCCCTTATCTCAGCCTGACTCATCCTCATATAATAATTAGACCACTTAGCATGATTATAACCATGGATACCTATTTCATGTTTCTCTTGTGATATTCTCTCTAATTTATCCCTGTAAACAACGCTTAAAATAGGACCATTTATTATTAATCCACTCATAAGATTCTTGAAACCATAGGTCTTAATAGGGTTCAGATAGTATACCTGTTTGATAAATTTTTTATTAAACAGTCTACTTATACCAACCCGGCCAAGGTTATCTGGGCCCATTGCGGCAAAGAAGGTAGCCTTAATACCAAAATCCGCCAATATGGTTAATATATTAGAAAGCCCTTCGGAGAAATCTGACATAGTACATAAATCTACCCTTATTAATAAATATCTCTTGCTATTTTGCACAATTACCCTCTCATCCAATCAACTATTTGGTGTAGTAATGCAAGGCCGCCCCTGTTATATGCCTTGAGTTCCTCAAAAGAGCTTAAATTCTTCAATATTCTCATTAACTGAATAGGCCGAAAATAAAATCGCATATATGCCTTGGCAATATAGACCTGAAGTCTTTTCTTTGAAAGACTCTTGGAAGAGATTACTGGTGTTCCACTAACTGTTACAAAATCTTTCCAAATATTTATATCTCTAAGGTTCAAATTAGCCCTTTCAAACTCTTCCGTTCCAGGATAAGGAACGAGCATAGCAAAAGAACTCATTGTAGGTGCAAGTTCAATAGCAAATCTTATGGACTGTTCAATCGTTTGTTTAGTTTCATTCATATGACCAAAAATGAAAAAACAGTGAGTCTTTAGGCCTAAGCGATTACTGACCTTGAGCGTCTGTCTGCATTGCTCCAAACTGATTCCTTTCTGGTAATTATTTAAGATGCTTTCATTACCTGACTCTATCCCATAGGAAATATGGACACACCCCGCCTTTCTCATCAATAATAAAAGCTCTTCTGTAACTGTATCAACCCTGGAATGACACCACCATTCAATTTTCATGCCACTATCTATAATCATCTGGCAAATCTTCTTTATTCTCTGCGGATTTGTAGTAAATTCATCATCCTGAATTAAAAAATATTCAATGCCATAATTCTTAATCAGATGTTCCATTTCAGAGATTACGTATTGTGGACTGTGCGACCTAAATATTCTTCCAGCTGTACGATGTGAAGCACAAAACGTACATCTAAAAGGACAGCCTCTGGAAGTAATAATTACTGCACTCTTTTTACCTCTTTCCATATTGGTTTGAGGTTTATAAAGAAATATATCTAGAAGATCTCTAGCTGGGAAAGGTAATTGATCTAAATCTCTTATCCAAGGCCTAGATTCATTAACTAAAACGACCCCGTTAGATCTATAAGCTATACCCTTGACCGTCTGCATTTGTTCTCTACCTTCTTTTAATACCTGGCAGAGTTCCAGCATAGAAAATTCGCCCTCTCCATAAACCACTATATCAAACTCTGGAAGCTGTTCCAATGTAACAGAAGGAAGACTTGAGGCGTGAGGTCCCCCTAAGACAACAGTTGCGCAGGTCTCTTGTTTTACTATCTTAGCTAAGTCTCTGGCTTCGAAGATATTAGGTGTAGCACAACTTATTCCGACAACGTGTGGTGAAAAACTCCTTATCACAGTCCGAATAGCATTCTCATTCATTGAATTTACTTCTGGATCAAGTATATTTACTTCGAATCCTGAGTTTCTTAACACAGAAGCTATATAGCCCAGACCTATTGGGAAATAACTGCTGGCCACATTCTTGAGTCCTCCATAAGTATTTAGGTATGGTGTTTTTATAAGTAATACTCTTATCATTTTTCTCATTGAGGTTTATTTAATCTCCTTTCCAATTCTACAAATTTTGAATATCCGAACTTCTTAAAGGAATCTCTTTAGCCAACTCAAGAAAGCCTTGGTTGTTAAGTTGCCTAAGTTGGTGGTTATCTATCTGCTCTTCTTGCTGATATAATTCCTGGGGATTGAAGTATCTCGTAGAACCCATAAAAATTGTGCTAAATTTACTTTTCCTCCTCAATTCTTTTATCTTGAGCTTCCCATCTATTTTTAGATAATCCTTTATCAGTAATTTATCTTCATAGAGTTGTATTGAACGTATAATCTTTAATGGGACTACCTTTTTATATTTGATAAGTCTGCTTGCCAGTAAGTTCTTGGCCCAATTTCCAATCTTATTATTCCTTCCAACAGTGAGCGAAAATATCCTAAGTAATATATAAATTGTGGGCGTCATTTGATGCTCTAACACATAAGAGAAATATCGTTCTAAACGGCAATAAACCTCGGTAACCTGGCACTCAAAATCATAATCTAAAAACTGAGAACTTATTTTAGATCCATTTTCTAAACGTGCAATGTAACCACAATCGGAATATACCAGAGTACCATCACTGTTATAACACCGTATTACTCCACCCTTGGCAAATCCTATAATGAGCTTGATTTTATTATTGGTCCAAACTACCGTCTTGGAATCATTAAAATATTTAAAATTGTCTAATTTTACTCTTGGACTCACACTCTTCTGCATCTCAGGTTCTAAATCTTTATAAGCATCAAGATAACTTAACAGCAGTGGCACAAAATTGAAGACATCGGTGGTTAATGGTGATGTTACACGGCCCTGCTCTATCCCAGTTATCATTTTATCTGCAATATATTCTGCTTGAGGCAAAATAGCACTTAACATCTCTATGCCGGAAGGATAATATAGTTCAGTACCTCGACTTCCGTATTCGCCACCTAAAGTTCCATCCGGATGGACAAAATAAACCAAGTAATCCAAAGACCTTTTTAGGCTTAGAAATAACTGTGAATCCCGAGTCTTCTTCCAGTATTTGGCTAAATAAGCGATACCCAATGTTTCATATCCGGGATCAGCACCACTATATTCGCAGTACCAACCTTCTGGAGACTGACTTTCGAATATCCGCTGTAATAGCTTGCTACTTTGTTTTAAGTATTTATGTTCATTTAAGATACATGATGCATTCAAGAGAGCAAGTGCAATTCCTGCTAGATGATTAGAGATAAACCCATGTGTTTCTTTCTGTTGACAAATGAAATTGGCAGCTTTATCAAACGCTACCAATAAACACTCTTTTTGCTCGTCTGACATCTTTTCTTGCACAAGCAAAAAGGCCTCACTCAACGAGTATAGTGTAAACCCTGTAGTTCCTACACTATTCTCCTGTGGATACCACTGATCGAAAGAACCATTCTTGTGCTGAATTTTAATCCAATAATCAAAACCAGCAGATATCCACTTCAGGATATTTTCATTGTTATAATATTTATTTTCAGGAAACCATTCAGTAAAAAGTACAGCTAAAATATAAACACCCCGTTGAAAATCTGCATTGGCAAAGTCCTTGTTAGCCCAAGCCCAATGTTGTCGGTCAAATGACCCATAGGTTACTGAGATAGAATCACGGTCAAACAAGGTTAAAAGCCTAGGAATACTATTAAAAACAATTTTTTTATAAATATCTTTTCTTTTAATCATTAATTCCATCTTACTTTTATCTACTCTGGCCTATAATACTTATTGGTTCACCATAGGTCTTAATCCATTGAAAATTGTTCTGGTTAAACCAACTGATAATTTCATTTTTACTAAAGGTATAAAGAAACTTAGGTTTTAAATGCATCCAGAAAAGATGTGCGCACTCGCAAAAAGAACTGTTACTTAAATTCACTCTACTATAGACTAGTAATACATATAGTAAAAGTGATAAGGGAAAACAAAGATAGTAAAGCAGATTATTTGGCAGCTGCGTAGTTACAGATCTAGCTGTTTTTAACACTGTATCCCAAGGAAAATTTCTTTTTGGATACATCCAGAGATGGAAATAACCAGCTGGTTTAAGATAGCTGAGCAATTTTTTAAATAAATACTTGGGTCGCGAAGCATAATACAGTGTACCAACGCTAAATATATAATCAAAAGATGGTTTCTTAAAGGGAGGGCTTTCTATATCTATTTGCAGAAAGTGGATATTTGATTGTGAATGATATTTACGATGGGCATAATCGACACTTCTTGATATATCATCCTGAAAAAACGGTAAAAGTTTATGTTTTTGCGACAATAATATTGGGATTTCCGAGGAGAAAGATGTATAATACCCTTCATAAAATAGATATGACAAAAACCGTCCTATTAGTACGGAATCTGTCAA
>Ga0210049_1002561_pt1 | contig 16887 bp, 17 predicted proteins | sample CryGeyCG2014_300_2_FD_183964 | JGI IMG/M metagenome (GOLD analysis project Ga0210049, IMG submission 183964) | Groundwater microbial communities from aquifer - Crystal Geyser CG06_land_8/20/14_3.00 (SPAdes) (version 2) | ecosystem: Environmental > Aquatic > Deep subsurface > Groundwater | place... | reverse complement strand
ATAGCTTGGGAATTAAACAACAGGCCTAGAAAGACGTTACAATACGCTACTCCTCAGGAAATGTTAGAATTGGAGTATTCGAAATTACCATTATTAGTTAATGTTGCACTTAATCATTGAATGCAGGCATCCCCGCCACCTGTTTTCCTAATTTGACAGCGTAGTTAATACCCCTATCGTAAGGATAGGTCATGTCGAGGTTGGCGATGTAGAAGTTTTTAAGTGGTGTTTTGAAATCAGGCTTGTTTTTCAAAAATTCTTTGTCAAAAATCGGCTGGGCAAAAGGCGCACGGAAAATATAAGAATTGATAATTGGTAATTGGTGATTGGAGACTTGTTTGTTTCTTGGAATTTGGTTATTGGTTATTTTGTTCAAATATGGCATTACGTAGTCAAGTAATTCTTCATCCTTCATCTGCATAAGTTTATCTTCTTTTTTCAAATACCATCCCAGATAAGCAATGTGATTGCCGCCATAATTTTTTTTATTCATAAAATTTGTATGCTGGACAATCCCCATGATAGGAATTTTCGGAGTGGAAACATTAAGCCAGTAGGTTTTTTCCAGCAATGGTTCTTTGGTTTCCAATATCAAGGTCAAAGCGTGAAGATATTTTATCTTTGAAAATTTATCTAGGTATTTTTTTGGGAAAATATTATTAGTCAGTTTTGTCATCGCTGGCGTTGGCAAGGTAGAGATAACGATGTCGTAGTCATTTCGAGTCCCGACGTTACGTCGGGGCGAGAAATCTAGAGAAGCGTTACGCTCCCTTCGATCGCTGGATTTCTCACTCCGTTCGAAATGACCGATGATTTCATATTTTCCCTCCCGTTTTTTTATTTCTCTTATTTCGTAATTCGTTAATACGTTAACCCGCAAACTCCTTAACTCATCAACAATGTAATTGATTAATGTCTGAAATCCTCCTTCAACATATCCTAGATTCTTCGTCCTTTTTTTGATTCTCGCCCAGATAAAAGAAGCCAAAACAATTTCCGCATAATCACCGAACTTTTTCCGAAAGAGCTCCTGCCACAGTTCGCTCCACACTTTTTCACCCATGGTTTTTTTCAAAAATTCTTCAGCAGTCTGTTTTTCGTAAAAAGGAAAAAAAGGAGAAAGTTTTAGAAAAGCAAGAATTATCCCGGCCCGTAATTTATCAGTTAAACTTAAAAAGGGGAATCTTAATAGATCAATAGGGTTATCTAAAGGATGGATTAAAAAGTTTTTAGATTTAAGATTTGGATTTGAGATTTCAAATATTGATGCTGTTTCTGGCGCTTTAAAAAATATCTTATTAAACCCGATTTCCCTGGCGAAATCCAGAATGTCATTATCGTTGGCAAAAAGATGGTGATAGGTGTATTCCAGATACCAATCCCAATTCGGTTGTTTAAAGCCGGCTGCCAGGCCGCCCAAGACTTTTTCCTTTTCAAAAAGAGTTATTTGATGGCCTTTTTTACCTAAAAAATAAGAAGCGGTTAGTCCGGTGATTCCCCCTCCGAAAACAGCGACTCTCATAAGGTATTATTATAGCAGGAGAGATCCCTTCACTTCGACTTCGTTCAGTGTCGGGATGACAGGGGGCGTAATTACCGCAAATTTACCGCAGTTTCTCTACAAGTTTTACTTTCTTTGCAGTTTTTGATTTTCAATAAGAATGGTTTCAACAAAGATTGTCGTCGGCACAGCAAGTAAAACACCCAAGACTCCGGCGAGTTTGCCACCGATCATCAAAGCCATCAAGGTGATAATCGGATGCAGTCCAACAACTTTTTTCACCACCAGAGGAACAATGAGATTATTTTCCACCTGTTGGACGATAAAGTACAAAGCAATATTGGAAAGCCCCAGGACATAAGAAATGGAAAAGCCGATAAGAGCAGCCGGAATAGTAGAAATAATCGGCCCCAGGTTGGGGACGACTTCCAAGAGTCCGGCCAGAACCGCTAGGGCGACTGCGTATTTCATGCCGATTATAGTCAGGCCGATATAGGTTATGACTCCGACAATCGTCATCAAAAGCGCTTCTCCCCAAAACCAGGAACCGGCTCTTTTTTGACCCAGTTCAATAATATGAGCAATTTTTTTTGCACTGGCGTCGTCAAAAAAATTAGTGAGAACTCTCTCAATAAAGTCTTTTTCTAAAAGCAGGTAAAAGCCAAAAAATAACGTTGAAAGAAGAAAGATGGCGTTTGAAAAAACACTCCTAATAAGATGGACCAGATCGTTAGCGAGATTGGGCAGGTTTTGCGTCAGAGTGCTAATATCTACATAGGATGAGATTTGAGGCAAGGTTGCTTTGACAATATGAGGAAGGTTTTTAAATAAAAAAACAATTTCTTTGAGAAGAGGTGGAACGACTAAGGAAAAAAGATTAAAAATAACAAATAAAAATGTGAAATAAATAAGAATAGAGCCGATCAAGCGGGGAATTCTTCTTTTTTCCAGAAACCAAACCACTGGTTTTAAAGCTCCGCTGATGACAAAAGCAATAAATAAAGAAAAAATAAGATCTCTAATCTGCCAGAGCAATACCAAAGACAGTAGAAAAAAAACCGTAAAAACAATGGTTTTTGAGGAAATCTCGATTTTTTGCGGTTTCATACACGGTAATTATACACTATTACCCTTTGGCAAGAGCTAAAACATAGACTTTAGCAGCGCCGGCCTTTTTGAGAACTTTGGCGGCTTCTCTGACAGTCGAACCGGTGGTAACAACGTCGTCAACCAAAATGATTTTAGATCCGATGACCTTAGACTTATTAACAGGATTGATTTTAAAAGCGCCCCTTAAATTATTGTATCTGTCTTTTTTGGTTTTTAATTCGGCCTGGGGAAGGGTTTCTTTGACTCTAATTAAAAAATCAGAGATGGGAAAGTCAAGAAAGGCCTGGAAAAACCTGGTGATTAAAAATGCCTGATTAAAGCCCCGTTCTCTGATTTTTCTTTTGGAGAGAGGAATCGGCTGAAGAAAGAAATCCTTAGAAATCCTTTTATAAAAGCCAATCTGCCTGACTGCCTCCGGTTCGATAATTCTGGTCAAATCCTTCCAGGCCTCGGTGACCAAACGGTACTTAATATTTTTAATAATTTTCTTTAAAAGGTTATTGTAAGAGAAAATTGCGGTCAGTCCGGTAATGTTAAAGTTTTTTAAACAAATAGGGTGGGTTAGACTGTATAAGCTGGCCTTTTTGCAGTAGAAACAGGTGTTCCGGTCGAGGTAGTGGAGCTGCCTTTGGCATTTTGGACAAATATAGGCTCCCAGGATACTGCAGCCAAGACAGTGTTTGGGGAAAAGCAGGTCGGTAAAGAACATAGTTTCATTATAAATGTTCACAAAATTTTGGGAATGTGACTTTTTTCTAAAATACAAAAAGACCTTGAGGCTAAATTTTTACCTGATATAGTTTTTATGTATTTTGACCTCTTGAAATCCTACCATTAGTGTTTTAAATTTTAAGAGGCACTATGTATTGTATTTTTTGCAAGAATACCGACACCGAAGTTATTGAAACAAGACTGTCTGAAGACGGGGGCGCGATAAGAAGACGAAGACAGTGTCCAAAGTGCGAGAAGCGGTTTACGACATACGAACGGATTGAAGAGCTGCCGATACTGGTAATCAAAAGAGACGGCCGGCGGGAAAGATTCGACAGGGAGAAGTTGAGAAAAGGAGTTATTTTGCCCTGCGAAAAAACAACAGTAACAAGTGAGCAGATTGAAAATTTAATTAATGAAGTTGAAGCTGATTTAAAACAGAAAGACTCAACAGAGATTGAAAGCCGCGAGATAGGCAATTTAGTTGCCAGAAAATTAAAAAAACTGGATAAAATTGCCTACATCAGATTTGCAGCAGTTTTCAAAAGGTTTGTTGACCCTGAGGATTTTGAGACAGAACTTAAGAAGTTAACATAAGTTGTCATTGCGAGGAGCGTAGCGACGAAGCAATCTCTTGATCAGATTGCTTCGCTCCCTTCGGTCGCTCGCAATGACAGTAGGAAGAAATATGAAACTGACAGGAATATCAGAAAAGGTTTTTTTGGACCGTTATTCTTTAAAAGACAAAACTGGTAAATCAATCGAAAAAAAACCAGAGGAGATGTGGAAAAGGATCGCAAAGGCAGCGGCTCAAGTGGAAAGAAAATCAAAACAAAACAGGTGGGAAAAAGAATTTTATTCGATTCTAAAAGATTTTAAGTATGTGCCGGGTGGCAGGATTTTGTCAGGCGCCGGCACTGGTTTTAGCGTTTCTTTCTATAACTGTTTTGTAATTCCGTCGCCCAAAGATTCAAGAGGAGGAATCTTGGAAACCCTCAAACAGATGATCGAGATTATGGCCCGGGGAGGAGGAGTCGGCATTAACCTTTCATCTTTAAGACCAAGAGGCAGCCGGGTAAAAAAAGTCAATGGTTTTTCCTCCGGTCCGATTAACTGGGCAGAACTTTTCTCGGTCGCCACCAAAGATATTATCCAGCAGGGAGGAACGAGGCGGGGCGCTTTAATGCTTATGCTTTGGGACTGGCATCCTGATATTGAAGAGTTTATTACTGTTAAGCAGGATTTTTCCCGGATTAACGGCGCCAATTTATCGCTTTGCATTTCCGACAGTTTTATGGAGGCGGTTGAAAAAGATGCTGACTGGCCTTTGGTTTTTCCGGACTATAAAGATCCGGAATACGATGAAAAATGGACCGGTGATTTGGATGCCTGGAAAAAAATGGGCAAAAAAGTCATCGTCCATAAAATCGTCAAGGCGAGAAAGATCTGGGATCTAATTGCTGAGGCGGCCTGGAGGTCAGCCGAACCCGGAGTCGTTTTCCTTGATAGATACAACAAACTTTATAATAACTACTACTGGAACAAAGTCATCTGCGTCAACCCCTGCGGCGAAGAAGGTCTGCCGGCCTGGGGAGTCTGCAACCTTGGCTCGATCAATCTTTCGGCTCTGGTCAAAGGCAAAGACATTGACAGAAAAGGTCGTTTTGACTTTAGCGCTCTAAAAAAAATTGTCCGGGCAGCGGTCCGTTTTCAAGACAATATTGTTGATATGGATCCGTATGTTTTTCCGGGAATAAAAAAGACCCAGCTTGAAGGCGAAAGAAGAATTGGTCTTGGGACAATGGGGCTTGGAGACACTCTTATTAAGCTTCATTTGCGCTACGGGTCGCCGGAATCTCTTGAATTCATTGACAAAGTTTACAACGTGATAAGAGATGAGGCTTATCTGGTTTCGTCATTGTCTGCTAAAGAAAAAGGCAGTTTTCCCAAACTTGACAAAAAACTTTATCTTGAAGGCAAATTTGTCAGCCAGCTGACAGACAGCGTCAAAAAATCAATCAAAAAAAACGGCATCAGAAATTCTTTGCTTCTAATGCAGGCGCCGACCGGATCAACTTCCTTGATGGTGGAGACAACCAGCGGTATCGAGCCTGTTTATGAATTTGAGTTTAAGCGCCACGACAGACTGGGCGACCATGTCATCCGTCATCATCTATATAATGTCTGGTATAAAAAACATGAAAAAGAAATCAAAGCCGGTAAATTGAAAAAACCTGACTGGTTTGTCTCGGCCAATAATCTGACTCCGGAAGATCACGTGACTGTCCAGGCAGTGATCCAGAAATATGTCGACGCTTCAATCTCAAAGACGGTTAACGCGCCGAAAACTCATACGGTTGAGGACGTTAAGAAGCTTTATACTCTGGCTTACAAACTTGGATGCAAGGGAATTGCCTATATGAGAGACGGGTCGCGGCCAGGAGTTTTGGAACGCAAGGAATCCGCCTCCGCCAAGGCTTCGGCCTTCGGCTCGACGGAGTCAAGCCTACGGCCGACGAAGTCGGCGGACGAAGTAAAAACCGTTACTCCAGGGCCATATACGATAAAACCTAGACCGATGGTAGTCCGCGGCGCCACATACAGGATCCAGACTCCAGTTGGCATAGCTTTTATTACTCTTAATACTAACGGCGGCAGTCCACCCGAGCCTTTAGAGATGTTTATTACGGTTGGCAAAGCCGGAAGCGACATCTATGCAATGGCCGAAGGCTTGGGAAGGATGGTTTCGGTTGCTCTGAGATTTTCTTCCCATCTGCCGGTAATCGAACGGGTTCATGAGATTATAAGCCAGCTTTCCGGAATCGGCGGCGCCAGAAGCAGCGGTTTTGGAAAAGACAAAATCAGAAGCCTGCCTGACGCCATTGCCAAAGTGCTCGCCATGCATTACGGCCTAAACGGTGAGGCAAAAAAATTAGAAGAAGAAGGAATTATTCATAAACCGGTTCAGGAAACGCCGCGCCTTGTGACAACAATGACTCAGCCGACTCTTATCCAATCCCAGGCAATCGTTCCCTCAACCTCTTTTGACATCTGCCCGACCTGCGGCGAAGCCACTTTGGTCCACGAAGAAGGATGCAAGAAATGTTACGGCTGCGGCTATTCGGAATGTTAGTTAAAATTAGTCGGAGTTAGTCAACAGTTGGTTTAATTAGTCTGCTAAAAACTAACTATGACTAATTCAACTAATTAAACCAGTTATGTCTATTTATTCTCGTACCGGCGACAAAGGAACAACCTCTCTTTACAGGGGCAAGCGCGTCTCCAAGTCTGACCCACGGGTTGAGGTCTATGGATCTTTTGATGAACTGACCAGCTTTATCGGTTTAGTGGCGGTAAAAATTAAGAATAAAAAAGATAAAGAATTTTTAACTGAAATTCAAAGAGATCTTTATAAAATCATGTCTTATCTTTCAGGGGTTAAACTCTCTCTAGATTTTTTAAATAACAGAGTATTGAAATTTGAAAATAAAATTGATCAACTGGATAAAAAATTAGCGCAGCTTAATAAGTTTATTCTGCCAGGCGGGACGGAAATATCGTCATGGTTTCATGTTTTGCGGACTGTCTGCCGCCGGGCCGAACGCAATATGGTAAAATATTCTTTCTCATTGAAAATTATCAGATATTTAAACAGGCTTTCGGATTTATTATTTGTTCTAGCACGAACCTATGGAAAAAACAAAGAGATCGTGTTGTAAATTTTCTACTTTTGTTTTAATTGTTTTGGCGATTGTTGCCGGATATTTTTTTTATCAAAGTAAATCTTTACCCAATAAAAAATCCGTTGTTCAAGAGACGGTTACAGTTTATTTAAAGGTTCTCGGCCAAAAAAATTTTAACAAACAGGAAATCGCCAAGGGCAAAACCGCTTTGGATTTAACCAAAGAAAAAGAAGATATTGTGACAAAGGGTGACGGCGTTAATGCTTATGTCATTGGAATCAATGGAATAGAAGCTAAAAGCGCTGATAAAGAATACTGGGCGTTTTATGTCAATGGAAAGCTGGCAACAGTCGGCGCTGGAAGTTATAAGTTGAAAAGTGGGGATAAGATAGAATGGAAGATAGAAAAGTATTAAAGGTAAGTCCTGTCACCCTTCGTCGAGCTCAGGGTGACAAAAATGTCATGGTGAGCTTGACGAACCATGACGAAAACTCTAGTTTAACAAGACTAATTGCTGTTGTCTCGATAATTTTGCTGGCGGTGGTTGCCAGGTTAGTTCCTCATCCTCCCAACTTTGCACCAATCGGCGGCCTGGCTTTATTTTCCGGCTCCCACTTTAAAAAGAAAATTGCTCTATTAATTCCTTTAGCAGCAATGTTGATTTCCGATGTTTTCCTAGGATTTCATAATACGATGATTTATGTCTATGCCAGTTTTTTTCTGGCAGTGTTAATCGGCAGATTGATTAAGAATAATAGATGGCGGTCATTGGCCTTGGCGAGTCTGACTTCTTCGGTTTTATTCTTCCTGATCACTAACTTCGGCGTCTGGCTATCTTATTCAATGTATCCGAAAACTTTAGCTGGTTTATTCCAAAGTTATCTCATGGGTTTACCGTTTTTCAGAAACACAATTTTATCCGATTTCTTCTACACCTTTTCCTTCTTCTACGGTTATCAATTTTTATCCAATCTTTCCTTAGCACACATCCGAGGTAGTAAGAGATAATGTTTATAATCTTTTGTAATTTTGTATCCAAATATTTTTCACTATAAAGCGGTAAGGCTTTGGGTTCCTCGGAGGTGGAATTCAGGCAGATATCGATGATAATTTACTATCTTGACAATCTAATCTATGATTAGTATAATCACTTCCAATCATGGCAACCCTACCTTCAGTTGAAAGACCGTTATCATCGGAACAAATACAAATAGCTGCTAAAAACTACTTTCGTTGTTTGAATTTACCGCCAACAAGTCAAGTTTTGATTATTACTGATAAATTAAACAAGCACCCTAATGATGATTTTTTGACTAGAATTTATTTAACAAGCTCACTTAATAAACATACAGCTGAAGAAGGCCATCCGGTCGTGCAGGTGGACTTTGACGACTCATTAAGTCTCGAAGAATTTAGAAGTCAAACTCTTCAAACACTAAATGAGCTCGAGGAAATAGATTCAGAGGAGCAAGTCAATCGGACGACAACCATCGTTTATCTGGGAGAGGCTTGGGCTAACAGAAGCGGCATGTATCGTGCCGCCGAAGATTTCGGAGTAGAAAAGGACCGCGTCATTAGATGGGCTGGCTCTTTAGGTTTTTCAACAGGAGACGCTAGAGTAATGAGTGAGTTGACACCAGAAAAAATGGAGACGATCTATGAAGCCAATAAAAAATTTAATGTTTTTTTTGAAGAAAAACCTCAGGGATCGTTTGAGATTACAACAAGGGGATCTGATGGAAAAGAGCATGTTTTAAATCTAAGTTATGATACCAAAGAGGCGCCTTTTGAATCAGACGTCGGCCAGCTTGACGAAGATAATAAGGTAATGATTTCCGACCACGTCCAATATATCAACATTCCCGGCGGAGAAAAATTCGCTTCGCCTTATCCATTTCAAAAAACCAGCGGCGAATTTGCCGCTCAAGACATGCTTTTTACTGTTAAAGACGGTTTGGTTGAATCTGTTGTTGAATTAGAAGAAGGCGCGAAAAATTCAAAAGATCCAATGCAGAAAAAACTTATAGAACTTATAGAAAGCGGTAGAAAAATACCGGTCTCAGAACTCGGTCTTGGTTACTATGCTTTAGCCGGAATAAAAACATATTCTGACTGCTCAATTTTATCAGCAGAAAAAGGTGGTCCTCATATCGGGTTTGCCCATGCTCCAGGAGAAACATCCGAAGCGAAAACATTAGCTGAAAAATCTGGAGATTTTCACCATACCGACTTTGTCTTAGATAATCCTGTCTTGATCTGGTTAGACCTTCAGGGAGAAAGCAAACAGCAGTTCTATCCTCCTCAAACTCTCGTAACCCGTTAACTTTATAAACTTTATTAACGCAGCTCTCTTCCAAAAGGAAGATCAGGATGTCCAACCTGAGTTAGACGAACTGCCCAAAAAGAAGTTGAAAGCCTATTACCAAAGCCTCTATTATTCATACCGCTTATTAAAGTCGATATTAGGCCGGTGCTGAAATATCTTTGAGCATATTTCAATTCTTTTCCCAGAGATTCCTGCGGCAGGCGAATGACAGTATAGTTTTCCCTTAATCCCGGATATTGTTTATAGATCAAAGTCGCCATATGACCAATCTGATGATTTAAATATGTCGGTGAAAAATTTTTCGTTTCTAATTTTATCATCTCGTCACCTTTTCTAATATGTATTTCCGGATAGATTTCGCCCCAGCTAACTGCAACAGGCGAAGATAAACCGTCAGGCCCGATGATAAAGTTGTATTTCTGGCCATTGATCTCTTCCTCCGAACTAGTTAGCCAGACAGCGCATTTTTTTTCCATTAAATCAATAGTTGGATTCTCGCCTTTAGGATTATCGTGAGATAAGGTAAAATTGGCCATAATGACATTTTGTCCTAAGGGAACGCGGACTCCTAATTTTTCCTTGTAACTGCTTAATTTTTCTTTACTCATTTTGACCATCCTTTCTTATAAATACTGTCATTATAACCCATGCTGTATTTTTTTGGATATGAATTTAAAGGGGAAAGTGATAAAATATCATCATGAAACCAGAGTTTACTCCCCAGACAGAGATTGTTGGAAGGCCGCGAAATAGACGCTATCAACTACGGCTCGGACCAATCATTGAGACTGTCCGTTTCCCACGAAGATCAAGAGTAATTATGGGATTAGACGAATTTGGAAACTTTGTTTATATTCCTTTACCCGGCCTTAGTTTCGATGCTCGTTCTTTACCTCATCTTCATCGCAGGGCAGAACAGTTATTTGACAGAGCAACGGAAAGAAATGCCTTTACTACAGCTAAAAAGAGAAAAACTACGATATCAGGAGTATTGACAAATAGAGGAGTTATCAGACCAGAAAAGGTCGGCGGATTTGGTTCAAAATATGAACGTAAAAAAATTAGACAGATAAGAAGAGAAAATGAATTAAAAAGAAGACTACTTGCTGCCGGTATTAATGAACACCAACTTTTCCTTCTCATGCACTCTGCTTATCATTCACAAACGCTTCTTGAAAGAGAGGCGCCAATCCGATCCCTATCTCGGCATAAACGGGGAGGATTTGTCTCGAAAAATGAAGTAAGGATTATGAGAAAGCAAAGACTCCGCAATCAACGCCTCGCCTCCCACGGTAATATCTATCGCTATTAATCTCTTTTCTTTATAAACTCGCTAAACTCTCTAAACTCAACAACTAATTAAACTAATTCTAACTAACTCTGACTAACTAAACTAACTATTGACCAATTCAACTGAATTATTCTGTTCTATCAATCTAATCATGTATTTTTGTGATATCTAGTCTACAGACAAATTGAAACCTCTATTTTATAATAACTTATCAGTTGACAATATGATAAATTTATCATAAAATAGTTATGAGAATTTTTAATGATAATAGAGTTGATAGGACTATCAGAAAATTACCATATACGGACCAATCTCAAATCGTTGGGTCAATACAATTATTAAGAGACTATGGTTTTAGTTTATCAGCGCTTTACTTAAAAAAATTAATTAAAGATATTTGGGAATTACGAAGTGGAAGATACAGATTATTGTTCGGAATGATAAAAGAAAAAGTTATTATAGTCAATATTTTTTTTAAAAAATCGCAAAAAACACCTAAAAATGAAATTGAATTAGCAGTTAAAAGATTAAAAATATATGAAAAACAAATATAGATTACTGCCTTTTGAAAAATTAGAGTCTGATTTAATGAAAGATAAGGGTTTCGTTAAAGAATACGCTAAGCTAAGGCCGCAACTGCAAATTGCCCGGCAGATGATCGAAGCGAGGATAAAAAAGAAGATCACCCAGGCTGAGCTCGCCAAAAAAGCCAATACCGGTCAGGCTGTTATTTCTCGACTTGAAGGTATGAACGCCAAGCCGTCAATCTCCCTATTGTCAAGAATCGCCACTGCCCTCGATACCGAAATCAAAATCACCATAAGGCCAACTTAAATAGTCATAGTTAGTTTAACTGGTTTAATTGGTTGAATTAGTTTAATTAGTTGCCTAAAAAACATGGAGAAATTAATAATTTATAAAAAGTCCAGAGAATTATTAAAGAAAATATATTTATTGACTGAACATAAGGAAAATATGAGAAAAGATTATGCTTTGAAAGATCAAATTAGAAGATCGGCTATTTCCGTCGTACTTAATATTGCTGAAGGTTATGGCCGGGGAGTAAAGCATTTTAAAAATTATTTGAAGATTTCTGTCGGCTCGGTCAACGAAGTCATCGCAACTCTATCCATAATAGAGGATATCTATCAGATTAATACTATGGAATTAAAAAATGATTACGGAATCCTCGCCCGCCAAATTTCAGCCTTCTCCAACTCTTTCCCCACTTCTTAACCAATTCAACCAATTTCTAACTAATTCCAACTATTTCTTGACCAATTCCAACCAATTCAACCAACTATTGACCAGTTAAACTAATTAAACTAACTCTTGACCAATTAAACTTACTTTTGACTAATTCTAACCAATTAAACTAACTCTTGACCAATTAAACTAACTATTGACCAATTCAACCAGTTTCTTGCTATTTTTATGGCTATTTTGTAGACTATATGCTACAAATTTGCTACATTTTTTTCACACCTCCGAGGTAGTAAGAGATAACGTCTATAATCTTTTATAATTTTGTATCCGATTATTTCAGACTGTAAAGCAGTAATGCTTTGGGTTCCTTGGAGGTGAATATTTGGCGCGATGTAAGAAAAGAACAAAAGTGATAAAATAAGGATCAATGAATAAAACCCTTCCTCAGCTAAAATCAAAATGGCATAAAGAAAAAGAGTTCTATAAAATTAACGAGGTTGGTACAGGTGTTCAAAGTTTTGTTAAAGATTTTCTTGAATCGAAAGACATTCTTAATCTAAGAGAAGGAAGACTTTCTACAGACGTAAATAGTCGTAAAAACGAATTTATACATGAAAAAAGAGCTAAAGAACAAAGAAGGGCTGACTTCGTAATTTATATAAATCCAGAAATAGTAATTCCGACAGAAGCAGAATGTTTTGAGAATATTAAAGCAGGAGAAATTCAACTTTTAAACTATCAAAAAGATTTTGACAAAAAATATGGCATATTGACAGACGGTTATACTTGGAGATTCTATAATAATGCTTTTATCGTCAGATCTTTTAATTTTGACGAAATTGTCGAAAGAAGTGATTTATTTTTAGATTTTTGGAAAGAGTATATTAAACCGGAATTCTACTATCTTTCGTTCTTTGAAAAAGTCGGGCAATTGAGTCTTGTTGAAAATATTTTTCAAGTTGAAAAATACCGGCAACTTTTTTTTGAAGATATCACAAATTTTATTAGAAGTTTTAAAAATAAGCTTCAGCTTGAGGGATATTTATCAGAAACGGAAAATAAAACCAAAGAACAAAAAGCCATAGAGCTCACATACGCTTATATTATTCAATTTATTCTCTATAAAACACTTGTAGATAATGATTTTGATGAATTTCCAAAAGAATTTGAAAACTTCATAAGTAAAATTCATGAATATTTAAAGCAAAAACGTTATAAAGACATCTTAGGTATAATAAACGGAATCTCGGCTAAAATATCGAAAAACATCTATAGACCTTTTGCCGAAGAACAAAAATTTATCCAAGAAAAAATTAGTACACTATTTCATAGTGCGGAAAACAAGCTTTCAGATGTCTCTCCCTGGCTTGACATCTTTGTTTTTATAAAAAGATATAATTTTTCCAATGTTAAAAACGAAATTTTTGGTTATATCTATGAGAATTATCTAAAAGAGCTCTACGGAGAAGGTAAAAAAGGCCAATATTTTACTGACCCTGCCGTTGTTAATTTTATGCTTCAAGAAATAGGTTATACCCCAAAAAATATTAATAAGCAGTATGAAACTGATATAAATAGTGTTTCAATAATTGATCCAGCCTGTGGTAGCGGAACTTTTCTTTATTCTGCGACCGATGCCGTAATTAAAGCTTTTAATAATGATAATGAGGTTACCTCAAAGAAAATAGAAGAAATCGTGACTAATAATATTTTTGGTTTAGACATTGAGGAATTTCCTCTTTACCTTGCCGAAATGAGTATTTTGATGCGACTGCTTCCTCTTATTATCAATGAAAAATATAATAACCCAATCGGTAAAAAAATTAAGGTTTTTAAAACTCGAGATTCAATTGCCGAGTTTATGAATACGGCTTTAAGGAACACCATTAATGACATCGATGTTATTTCACAAAAAAGAGCTGGTCAAATGGGTCTTTTTGATAGAAATCTTAATTTGGGTTACGAAAGCTATGTACGAGATAAAGACGATCTTGATGAAATGAAAAAGAGTTTGGAAAATCAATTGAAAAATCAAAAAGATATTATTCGATACCGATTTGATTATGTCATCGCTAATCCACCTTATATCAGCTATAACGAATGTTCAAAACAAGGCGTGTTAATTGTTAAATGGATACAAGAAAAAAAAGCGCAAATGAGTAATATCTATGGTGTAAATCTTAATACTGTGCCAGGAAGAATAAAAGCTTATGCTCCAAAACCAAATTTATATTCTTTTTTTATAGCCTTGGGACTGGGGTTATTAAAAGACAACGGAAAACTTTGTTTTATTATTCCTCAGACTTTACTTACAGCGGGAGATCTCGATGTTTTGCGTTATCATTTGGCTAAATTTACCACTATAGAAAAAATAATTACTTTTACCAATGCTTTATTTATAGGAAGAGGGTTAAAACAAAAAAACAGGGTAGCTACATCAAGTTTAATTTTAATTGTGAGACGAATAAGACCAACAGATTCTAATTTAGTAAAAATCATAAATTATAAAGGCACAGATGAAGAAATAGAAAAAATTTTTGGAAATATTATAGCAGGAAAGAAAACAGATGAAAAAAACATAAAACAACATGACCTTTTAGTTAATATAGCAAATTGGAATTTTATAAAACAAGACAAAATAACCCTTGATTTTATTAAGTTATATAATCAAAACGATTCTTTTGATTTATACAGACTAGAAGATGCTAAAACGAAATTCGGCTCAATTTTTTATTTTGATAAAGGATTGGTTTTTCCAAAGAATAAAATTTCTCAACAATCTAATTTATCAGATAAAAACTATTTTAATCTCCCTAGTTTCCGTAAAAATTGTTTTGTTGTTACAAATAGCAATTTAATTATTCATACAAAAGATATTCGTTTTCCAAAAGGAAGCCAGGGTTTAGACGTATATAATATGAGATATAAAATTGTTTGGAGATATATTAATTCTGACAAATTTTATTTCTCAGATAAAAAAATAATGATTAGCTTTAATTATGTTTTGATATCATCTAATAACAAAAACGAAATTTTATACATCTTTTCTTTATTAAACTCCGCTGTAAATAAATTCATTTTCAATCGTTTATTAAAGAACGAAAACGAAAAAGATTTATTAATTGGGATAAAATCTATTAAAGAGTTTATTCACGTTCCGAAGATAAATAAAGACAATCAATTTATAAAAGATGTGATAATTGAAAAGACTGAAGAACTACTAATGCTGGAAGAAAAAAAATTATCAGATTTTGTTGATTTTGCTAAGATTCTGGTTCAGAAGTTTGATTCTTTATCGATAGAAGCAAAGAATTTAGTTGTTAAAAAAAACCAGCAATTATTTAAATTACCTATTAAAGGTAATTTTAATTTGGTTAAAAAAACAATTGAAAAAGAATATCTAAAAGACTCTTCACTTATAGAAGAAGGTCAACAGATTTCTTTATCTCAATTAAAAAATAGTCCTGTAATTGATTTTGAACAGCAAAAGATATTAAAAGACTACATTGACGATTTAGTTTTCTGTTTGTATTTTAACCTTCAAATACCAAAAGATAAATTATCTAATACAAAATTTATAAAACAACACTGTCGGGCTAACAAATTTTATAAGGAATTGACGGACAATTAAGGTGGTTTTCTTGATTAATAGCTTAACCCAAAAAATTCTTCATAAGTAGGATAGAAAGCTAATCTGTTCAAATTTTTTTGGGGAAATGAGAATCCTTACCTTCTAAGAAAAACCCCGAGGCTAAATTTTTACTTGATATAGTTTGTATATACTTTGACCTCTTGAAATCCTACCATTAGTGTTTTAGATTATGGTCGGACCCTATTATAAAATAGGGTTTTTTAATAGACCGAGTTTAGTTAAAAGTTAAGGAGAAAGGAGGTTTTTATGAGAAGTAAAGAAGGTCAAAAAAAACATGATGGAAGCGTAGGCAATGTTGCTCAAGAATTTTTAAATAAAGGTTTTACTGTTTATGCTGATTTACCAGGCTATACGAAACCTCCAACCCTAAAAGGATATGTTCCTGATATTTATGCGGTTAAAACCGGATATTTTCGGGGATTTTTACCCATAATTGAAACTAAAGTAGTGGAAATAGAAACAGAAGATTCCAAAGATACCTATGAAACTAAGCTACAACTTTCCAATATTAAAGTCTGGTGTGATGCTAATAATGCCAGTTTTCAAGTAGTAATAGCTAACTAAAGTTTAACGGGCTGAGTATACGGCTCTAAAAGTTTAGTATACTCAGCCCAGCTTAAGAATTATAACAAATTAATCAAGACAATTTATAAAGGGAGAAGGTGAGAATTATGGGAAAAGCACAAAAAAGAGGTTTAGAATATGAAAAAACTAGAACGAGAAAACTCGGCGCAAAACACATTGGTGGTCCAGGCAAAGAAGACGCTAGAAAAGGAAAAAGAAAGTATGAAATAAAAAAATGGAAGAATCCAGTTCATAAAGGTGTAATCAAAAACGCAATTAAAAAAGGAATTAAGACTATTATTGCCCCGGGTGGATTTACTGAACCCGCAAGGGAATTTGCTAAGAAGAAAAGCATTAAACTAAGAAGATAATTTTTATTCCCACCTATTCCCACCTCTGAGGTGTATACCACCCCGCTTTGATTTCTCTTGACAAAAGATTTTAGGAAGTATGGTATAATTTGTTTATCACGATGACCAAGCTAAGCAGCCTAAGGTTTCGACCGAACGCTGATCTTGGTCTTTTTCTTTTCTAGGGAGCTTCTTAGAAGATCTATCCTCACAATAAAGTGGTTATACCGTCGAAGCAATGCTGAATAATGTTTGTTTGGCGCTAAAATTTTAAAAAGTTTATTTTTCTTATCTAAATACTCTATCAAGCAGTGAAAATCGCCATCTCCGGAGACGATGATTGCCTTATCATAATTTTTATACTGAATCATCGTGTGTAAAACTAATTCAGCGTCGACGTTTCCTTTTATTTTTATCGTTTTTTGCTAACGAAATTCTAAAGTCGGTTTGAATATCAACAAATAACCCGATTCTTGAAGAAACGTATATAATG
>Ga0210049_1002558_pt1 | contig 16900 bp, 23 predicted proteins | sample CryGeyCG2014_300_2_FD_183964 | JGI IMG/M metagenome (GOLD analysis project Ga0210049, IMG submission 183964) | Groundwater microbial communities from aquifer - Crystal Geyser CG06_land_8/20/14_3.00 (SPAdes) (version 2) | ecosystem: Environmental > Aquatic > Deep subsurface > Groundwater | place... | reverse complement strand
TAAAAAAGTGGTGGGACAATTTCAGGCCGCGGGCAAGCTCCCTTCATTTTACGAGGACATAGTAATACAGGGTTTGGAATTATCCAAAGAAATATTCAAGGCGGATTAGGAGGTGAAAATGGGAAACAGGGGACGTTTCTATTTTTTTTGCGAAAAGGCAAAAATGAGGGCTTATAAACTTTTAATGATTGCGGCTGTCGGGATTTTAGCGGCGGGCTGCGACAGGATGTTTAAGGACAGTATCACTTTCAGGGGAGAAGTTTATTCGGCGACTCTTTCAACGACAACTTCTCTCATAACGCCCGGATTGGCTTTAACCGGTGCCACCGTTCAGGTGGAAGACTACGGCAACTCCGTAAAAACCGGCGCTTCGGGGGAATACTCTTTGCAGATTGAAGCGTACCGGAGTTTTTTTAGCCCTAAGGCCGACCAGTATAAAATAACGGCTTTTCATCCGCGCGGCTCCGGCGGTGGAGATGAATCTGTTTATATAAAAGCCAGGCCCGGCGACAGCATTGAGGTGAGGCCAATGCTGATATATGAATATACGACATCCGAATGATATTCCAGGCACTCATCGTTATCCTTGCGGTTCTGTGCGCGGGTGGGCTGGTTTATCTTTTTCTCGGGAATATACGGCAGGGCTTTGAAAGTTTTAAGAGGCTGAAGGAAGAAAGGCAGAAAAACAGGCAGCAGCAGGATTTTCTCTCGCTCATTTATCACGCTCCGCGCTCGGCGCCGGCTATGATGCTCAAATTGTTTTCGGCCCTGTTTTTATTCTTTTTCGCGCAGTTAATAGCGGGGAAAATAGTTTTCAGTTTTATGGCGGCCGTCGCGGGTTATATGATTCCGGGAAAAGTCGCGAAGAAATCTTTTATGAGAAGACAGGCGCTTTTTGAAGAACAGATGATAGACTGCTTCGGGATACTGACCAATTCGCTGAGAGCGGGAGCGAGTTTGTTCCAGGCGCTGGAGGTGACCGTCCGTGAAAGCGATCCGCCTTTCAGCACGGAATTCGGCGAGGTTTTGAGAGAAGTCCGGCTGGGCAACCCTGTTGATAAAGCCCTTATCAAATTGACGGAAAGAATGCCGAGCAAAGATTTGCATATGGCGGTGCTTGCCATGAATGTGACGAGAGAATACGGCGGCAATCTCGGCGAGATACTCATGCGCGTGGTGGCTGTTATGAGGGAAAGGCGCAAAATACAGGGCAAGATAGAAGCCATCACCACGCAGGGCAAGCTGTCGGGCTGGATTGTGACGCTTGTGCCTTTTTTTCTTCTGCTCGTTCTTCGCTTCATGGAACCGGAAATGTTCGGTCTGATGTTTACCACCATACTCGGCAATATATTGCTGGCTGCGGCCATTTTAATGGTGTCTCTCGGCAACTTTTTTATTCAGAAAATCGTCACTATTGAAATCTGACTTGATAAAACCTGGCGGTGTAAACGCCTTGGCCGCGCGGCTGGCGGTCATTTTTCTTTTTGTTCTGGGATGGACTTATTACAGCGCCTTGCCCGCTCTTTTAACAGCGCAGATGCATATTACCGAAGCTGAAAGTGCGCCGAGGCGTGCTGAAAGTCCGCCGAAAAAAGGAAAAAAAGGGGAAAAAATAGAAACGTCCCCTTTTTTCCTTGGGAGCAATTCTTTTCATCATCACGCGCTTGAACATATCAGAAAATTAAAAAGGCCTCCCGTCCTTGTGCTGATAGACGCTCATTCGGATGCGCGGCCGGGCGGGGATAAACTTAATTGCGGCAATTGGGTGAGGCACGCTCAGGAAGCAGGTGTGATTAAAAAAACAATATGGCTTGGCGGCGCGTTAGGCATAAGCGGTGAATGCGGGGCGTGGTTCAGTTACGAAAGTTTATCCTCAGGGAGTTTCTTTCCTTTCCCCGCCGGATCTTGCCGGGCATATTTTAAGACGGATTCTTTGCAGGGCGCGGAATATGCGAAGGAAGAGCGAAGAGACAATATCGGCGCTTTTTTCGGCTTTCCCGGTATGAGTGTAAGCTGGCGCAGTTGGCGCGAAGCGCTGGCTCTCGGCTTTTTAAAAAATATAGTCGGGAAAGATGAAATTTACATCAGTCTTGATCTGGATGTTCTCAGAAAAGACATAGCGCCGACGGTGTGGGGCAACGGTTTGATGTCTATGGGTGAATTAAAAGAAATGCTGGATTATCTGAACGCGAATTTCAGGATAACGGGTTTTGATATTTGCGGCCCGCCAGAAGCGGCCGAGGAGGTTATGGCTTATGCGGAAAAATTTTAAAATATTTGTTGTTGCTGCGGTCTTAGGCGGCGTTATGTGGGTAATTACGGGGGTGGCATTTATGCTTTTGAATAACGATTTTGTTATTTCGGTGATAAGCGGTTTGTTCGCCGCATCTGGCGCGTCCGCGCTTTTTTATATGTGTAAAGCCCCGACGGCGGTCAGGGTGAACCGTAATATCTTATTTTTCATAAGTTCAGCCGCGGTATTATTTTATTTCGCGTTAATGCTGAGGCATATGCTGAAAATAACTTCAGGCGAGGTGGCGCTGACGGCGGCGCTCTTTGTCCTGGTGTGTCTGCTTTATTTTTCCGCGGAGATGCTCCTGCTGCGCAGGGATTAGCGCTGACCGCTACAGCGCTTGACAGGGAAGGTGTAATATATTACACTGATAGGTGTAAAAATAAACATCGGTTTTTAAGGGGGGAAAATGATCGCGTTTGGTTCAAAAGTGTCAAAGGCGCTACTTTCGCATTTTTTCCTTCATAGCGACGATAAACTTTATGTAAATGAGATTGCCGGTAAATTGGGTCTCGATAAAAGAAATCTCGTCAAAAAACTTAAAGACTATGAAAATGAAGGTCTTTTCAAGACCGAGAAAATGGGGAATCAGCTCTATTATTCACTCAATAAAAAATATCCGCTTTACAACGAATACAGAAAAATAATTTTGAAAACCATCGGGATAGAAAGCAGTTTGAAAGAAGCATTGAAAGACAAAAAAGACATACAAGAAGTTTATGTCTTTGGTTCATACGCGGCTGATAAAATGGATTCTTCCAGCGATATTGATGTTCTTGTGATAGGCGCAATCGACACGGTGGAAATTCATAAAATGCTGTCAGGCCTGCAGAAAAGTATCAGCAGAGAAATTAATGTTGTGAATATGACGGAGGAAGAATATGCCCGGAAGAAAAGCGGCAAGGATCCCTTTATAGAGACTGTGTTTAAAAGCAAAAAAATAAGAATCGTATGACGGATAAGAAAAATAAATATTTCCGCCAAATAGACTTTACGCCCGAACAGATTAAAAAATATTATGACAATGCCTTCCATACGCTTAAAATCGCGGGTGATAACAATAATGATGAAGTGAGATTTGATTATTCATATAAAGCGCTCATAAAAGCCGGCATCACGCTTATTGCGGCGATGAAAAATGCCAAAGTCAGGGGGGGGATACCGGGACATCATATTAAAATCATTGAAGTTCTAAGTGAAATACTTAATGACGATACAATTGTATCAGTAGGCAACGCAATGAGGAATACGAGGAACCTTGATTTATATTGCGGCGAAACGACAATTACCCAAAAACAGAGTTTGGATTACTATAATTACGTTAAAACTATTTTAGAAAAGGTGAAAAAACAATTGGAAACGCGCTAAGCGGTCTAAATAGAGGGAGTGGCTATGAGAAAGATATTTTTTTATAACACGCTGACAAAGAAAAAAGAGGAGTTCTCTCCGCTGAAAGCGGGGAAGGTCGGTATGTATGTCTGCGGCATCACGCCGTATGACTACACGCACCTCGGGCACGGCAGATGCTATGTTGTCTTTGACGCCATAAGGAAGTTTCTCGGGGTCGCGGGATACAAGGTGAAGTATGTTCAGAATTTCACCGACATTGACGACAAGATAATCGCAAGGGCCGCCGAAAAAGGCACGGACTGCCTGACGCTCTCGGGCAGGTTTATAGATGAGTATTACACCGATATCAGGCGGCTGGGTGTTGATGACGCCGATATTTCCCCAAAGGTCTCGGATAACATAGGAGAGATAATAACGGCGGTGTCCAAGCTTCTGGAGAAGGGCGCGGCTTATGAGCTTGACGGGAGTGTTTATTACAGGGTGGGGAGCTTTTCCTCTTACGGGCGGCTTTCAGGAAGGAACACCGGCGATCTCAAGCCCGGAGCGCGGGTGGAGGTGGATAAAGAAAAAGAAAACCCGCTGGATTTTGCCGTCTGGAAAAAATCATCTGACGGCGAGCCCGGCTGGGACTCTCCCTGGGGCAATGGCCGTCCGGGCTGGCACATAGAGTGTTCGGTCATGAGCGCCAAATATCTTGGCGAGACGCTGGATATACACGGCGGCGGCCAGGACCTTGTTTTCCCTCACCATGAAAACGAGATTGCCCAAAGCGAAGCGATAACAGGCAGGCCTTTCAGCCGTTTCTGGCTCCACAACGGTTTTGTGACGATAAACAAGGAAAAGATGAGCAAATCCCTCAACAATTTTTTCACCCTCAGGGACGTATACAGGAGATTTTCACCTCAGGCGGTGAGATTTTTTCTCCTCAGCCAGCATTACCGCTCGCCCATAGATTTTTCGGAAGACGCGCTTGCCGATGCCGAGCGCACGCTTGAGAGGGTGAACAGGAGCCTTAAGGAAAAAGCCTCCGCCGGAGAGAATAACAAGGCGCGGAAGGATGCGGAAAAGATATACGAGAACTTTATGGCCGCGCTCTCTGATGACTTTAACACTTCCGCCGCCTTTGCCGCCTTTTTCGCCCTCATAAAATTATTTAATCAGACAAAATCGGCTGCCGTCCTGAAGAAAATAGATGAGATGGACAGGGTGCTCGGCTTTTTGAAGCTTGAAAAAAAGCAGAAGACGGCTCTTATATCCGAATCGGAGATACAGGCGATGATTGAGAAGCGCACCGAAGCTAAAAAAGCCAAGGACTACGCCTCCGCTGACGGAATAAGGCAGGAGCTCCTTGAGAAGGGCGTTGTTATAGAGGACAGCCCCGCAGGCGCCAAATGGCGCCTTAAATAAGTTTACTAAACTGCTTCTACTTTTTTGACTCCGGGAATTTCCTCTTTAAGTGTTTTCTCTATTCCCATTGAGAGCGTCATCTGGCTCATGGGGCAGCCGCCGCAGGCTCCGGTGAGTTTTACTTTTACCACACCGTCATCCGTGACTTCCACTAATTCCACACCTCCGCCGTGAGCTTCCAGCGACGGCTTTATTTTCTCAAGCGCTTCTTTCACTTTTTCTTTCATTTTGTTCCTTATTTGCAGATAACTTCTTTTACATAGACCCTGTTGCCGGAATGTATATCAATAGCAATGTTTCCGCAAACGGGACAGGCGAATTGAACCGCATCATCCAGTATTTTTTCGCATTTCAGGCATATTAGGGAAGGAGCTTCTTTTTCCAGTACCAACTCCGCTCCCTGCCAATTTTTTTCGGGGAAAATATGGTCTTCAAAAGAATGCCGCAGGAAATCAGCGTCAACGCCTGACGCTTCTCCGACAGCAATTATGATTTGAGAGGGTGTTCTGCCTTCGCATTTTTCTTCTATTTCTTTTGCCAGCGGCCGGGCTATACTTAATTCGTGCATTTTAGCCCTCTCAGTTTTCCTATAAAGAATTCAGCAAGTTCATCCGCGCTTTTTTTAACCTGCGGACAAATGCAGGCGCCGATAGATGTGTCAGACGCCTGTATTCCCGCGAGATAGACTTTTTTCCCGGCTTCTTTGAAAAACCGGTTAATCATCTTCAGGCTTAGAGAATGCGTGGAAATGCCCTGTGAGTCAAGTTTATCCAGAGTCGCGATTTTTATCTGTCCGGTTTCTCCGTTTCCTGATAAGGCGTCAACAATGAAAACCAGATTTTCATCCCTGCCGGTTATTTTGAATATGTGATTTTCAATCGCCATCCCCGCGTTAATAAATTTTTCGCTGTATGTTTCCATTCCTTTTTTCACGGTGTAAATACCCGCGCTGTCATCACCTCTTAACTCATTGCCTATTCCCACGACGATAAAATCCCTGTCTATGATATTATTGAGTTCGTTTAGTACAGAAAGGGACAGTCCCCATCTGCGACTTCGTCCGTAAGGGGGACAGTCCCCATTTATGATATCAGAGAGAATCATAGATATTTACCCGGTGTCTGCATTTCGGGCAGAGGAGGGCAAACAGGTCATCTCTTTTATCAAGGCTGATTTTCCTTTTTGTATCCTCGGTCAAGCCGAGAGCTTTAAGTTTTTCATTAAATATCGCGAGATTCGCGGGCTGTTTTTCACCCAATTGTTCAAGCATCCATTTAACGTGTTCCCTCGTGGATATTACCGCTCCGCAGAATTCGCATAAAAGGAGGTCGCATTCTTTTTCCGCGCGCATAAGTTCCCGGTCAAAACCGGCTAGCTCAAATTCAGGGACCATCTTAACGCCGTCTTTCGTAGTGCATATACGCTCGCATTCGCCGCACATTATACACTCGTCATAATGCCACACTATTTTTCTTTTTCCTGTTTCAGTGTCGTTTATTTCTTTGATTGCTCCCGCGGGGCACCATTTTACGCATCCTCCGCATCCGATACACGTGTCCTGAGGTTGGGGTTTCCCCCTGAAGCGGGGATGTATTATTGCCGGACCGGATGGGTATTTAACCGTCGCTGCCGGGCTAAAAAACGATATCACGGCTTCTTTGAGCTCCCGGAGTTTCGGATATTTCATTTTTTGCCGGCCTCTTTCTTTTTACCGGAGGTCAGGATATGCATTATATCGCGCCTTGAAACTATCCCCACCAGTTTTCCGTTTTCCGCGATAGGCACTCTGCGGAATTTTCCTGTGGAAAGCACTCCGGCAATGATATTGATATCGGTATCGGGAGAAAAAACCGTGGCTTTCGCGCTCATGGCATCACGGACCTTTGCTGTCTTAATATTGCTTTTGTTTGAGTAATCAATCATGTCTTTTTCAGATATTATTCCGATTATGCCGCCGTCCGGCTCCACGACCGGCATGCCGGTTATTTTCATTTCAACAAGGAGATCAACGGCATCCTGAAGAGGGGTGTCGGGGCTGACGGTTATTACATCTTTTTTCATAACATCATGAGCGTTTATGAGAGACACCTTGCCGTATTGGTCACAGCAGCTTTTCTTCCACAGTTTTACCCCGGATTTATATGCGCCTCTTGCCAGGGCATGGGCAGAGGTGGGAGAAGTAACAAGGATGAAGACTACGCATAACAATGCTTTAATTCCAAGCGGAGATATTCCCGCATGTATCATTATCCCCAGCAGTATTAAACAGGTTCCCATTGTCACGCATTTGGTCGCGGCCTGGAGACGGTTATACACATCAGGCAGGCGGTTTATACCGATACAACCGACGATATTGAAGAACATGCCTATCGTGATAGCGGTATAACTTATAATTTCAGTCATGGCTTATTCATCAAATCCTTTGCCTTCCAGATGTTTTGCCAGAGCAATCATGCCGATAAAGGATAGAAGGCTCCATGCCAGAGCTATGTTCATATAGAAGTCCCTGCCTGTCTCAAGCGCGCTAACGGCGCAGAAACCCACGACGATAATTCCCAATATGTCTATTCCCATAGCCCGATCCGGCGGTGTCGGCCCGCGGCCTATACGCCACATGCAGAGTGAACAGCACACAAGGAGGCTAATATAGAAAAAAGTTATCATTCAAAAATCCTCGCAATAATATTTTCAAACTTTTCTACGATTATACGAGTGGATTCCTCAATATTGCGGCCTTTAACATTTATCCAGTGAACATAGATAAATTCACCGGCAATATCAATGCTGAGGGTTCCCGGCGTAAGTGTTATAGAATTACATAAAACGGCTCTTGCCGATTTGGATTTAAGTCGTGTTCTCACCTTAACTATTCCTGGATTTATGGGAAGGTCGGGATGGAGGACGCGGTACATAACATCAAAGTTTGCGAGTATAATGTGATAGACAAGCACAGGGATATAATAAAGCGCCCATAACCAGCGTTTTATATCCAGTAATTTCCCTCCGGCGCGGTCCTGCGCCCCGTCGCTTCCGGCGAAGATCAATGCCGTGATTAGAGCCACCAGTATGCCGGCGGCGGTATTTTGAATATCGCCGGACCAGACGAGCAACTGCCACAGCAGGAAAGCAAAGATAAAAATCGCTATTCTTTTCATTTTATTATTTTAGCATATTCGGCTCCGGCCAGCAGCGCGTCAACGGCAGGCTGAAGCGTTATATTTCTCAATCCGGGAAGAAGGAGGAAAGAGCTTGCTATGCACAGAACTGCCAAAATCACGACGCTCACGGACATCAGGAGAGGCGCTTCTTTAATGCCTTTGTGTTTTTCCGCTATTTTTCCGAAGAAAGCCAGCTTCTGCACTTTCATAAAAGAGGACAGAGTGAGAATACTTCCTGCCACCGCCCAAAGAGCAAAACCAGTGTGACCGGCCTTAACACAGGCGAGTATTATTATCAGCTTGGAAAAGAAACCGTTAAAAGGCGGAATTCCGGCGATGCTGAGAGACGCTATAAAGGAGGTCCCGCCGGTTATGGGCATCACTTTGTTAAGGCCGCCCATATCATTCAATTCCCGGGTTCCGAGGCGGTATGCAACAGCTCCGGAATTTAGAAAGAGCAGAGACTTGAAAATTGAATGATTTATCAAATGAAACAACGCGCCGAAAATTCCGAGAGGCGTGCCGAGTCCGAGTCCGAGGACGATATAACCGACCTGAGATATTGAACTGTAAGCGAGCAATCTTTTTATATCCGTCTGGCCGAGCGCAAGGGGCATTCCTATTATTATGGAAATTATGCCCAGCGGAGCGAGCCCCGTAACATCCGCGGCAAATATGTTCATAATTATGCGGGTCATTGCGTATATACCCAGAGTTTTGATCAGGACGCCGCTGAGCATTGCCGATACAGGGGCCGGCGCCGACGGATGGGCATCCGGCAGCCATGCGTGAAACGGTATTATGGCCCCTTTTATAGCGAAGGCTATTATGAAAAGGAAGAGCGGGAATTTAAGCGTGGTTGCCCGAGGCGAAACCGCGATTGCGCGCGCTATGTCCGCCATATTCAGAACGCCGAATGACGAGTAGAGCATAGCGACAGCAAGCAGCATAAAAGCTGAGGCGATTCCGCCCATAACCATATATTTAAAGGAGGCCTCCAATTCTTCTGCTTCCGTGCCGAAACCGACCAGAGCGTAAGATGATATGGAAGCTATTTCAATAAAAACAAACATATTGAAAAAATCTCCGGATAACAAAACGCCGTTCATTCCCGCGAGCATGAGAAGGAATAAGCTGTAATAGTGCCTTTTAGACGTGTACTGGTCCATATAGTTCACTGAGTAAAGTGTGGCGCAGAAAGCTATGGTATTGACAGTTGCCAGCATCAGTGTGCTGAAACCGTCGGCGACGAGATTTATTCCAAACGGCGGAGGCCAGGCTCCAACGGAGTATGAGCCCTTTATGCCGAAGGAAGCAAGCGCTATCCCGGCCGCGGCAAGTGTTACCAGGTTAGCAAGAATATCGGATATAATATTTCGTAATTTTGCGCTTTTTACGACGGCGTTTAAAGCGGCAATGATAAAAGCTCCGCCTAAAGGCAGGAGAATCAGGTATATGCATCGTTCCATATTCAGCCTCTCAGTTTCCTTATTTTTGTGATGTCAAATGTCCCGTATCTCTCATATATTCGTACGCATAGCGCGACGAGGAGGGCAGTGACGGCCAGCCCGATCACTATGGCGGTCAGCACCATTGCCTGAGGCATAGGGTCAACGCTGCTTAAAGCGAATTTTTTCACATCCATTGTTTTATCCAGAATTGGCGCAATGCCGTTTTTCCGGTAACCGATGAGGATGATAAAAAGATTGACGGCGTAGTCCATTATGATAAATCCCAAAACGATTTTTATCAGATTTTTTTTACAGCAGATACCGTAAAGCCCGATAAAAAAAAGCGCCATGCACAGAGTGTATATCATTGTTTTTTCACCATTTTCAGTTTATCCCCCTCCAAAATAACGCGGGTTATGGAAAGAACAAAGAACACCAGAAAGAGTCCCGCCATGACTTTCAGCGCTATTGCGATGTTGTAAATGAGTATGGTTCCGCCGCTCATCAGCTTAAAGTGGCCGGCCGCAGATGAGGGTATGAAATTTCTGAAGAATATCCCGCTTATGTAAAGCTCCGCCCAGGCAACAGCTAAAAAAAGCAGCGCGCCGAGGGATTCAATAAAAGCAGCCCTCTTACGGGGCATTATTTTCAGTATGCGTTCTTTGCCGAAGGCCAGCATTATCAGAATAAACACCGCGGCAAGTATTACACCGCCGGCAAATCCCCCGCCGGGACTGAGATGCCCGTATATTACCAGGTAACAGCCGAAAACGAATATGAATTCTTCCACGGCGACGCAGACGGTTTTGACCAGTTCGCTCATGCCGCCGGAGACGCTGTTGTTCTCAGTCATTTTTGGCTTTTCTCCTTAGAATTGTTATCGCGCCGATAAGCGCGGCGAAGAGCACCGTCGCCTCGCCGAGGGTATCATAAGCGCGGTAATCAAGTATAACGGAAGTGACGATGTTCGCGCTGCCGGTATCATTAAGCCCTCTGTTGAGATAATGTCCGGCCACTTTACTCAATCCTGTCCCGAAGTCAGGCATATTCCGTATGGCTTCAGCCGCGATTATGAAGAAAACGAATAAAAGAACCATGTTCAGGGCAAGGGGGAGGAAGTCTCTCGTGTCCGTCACAGTGTGCACATCCCTGGAAATGGTGGCGCGTATGAGTATGATTAAAGTGAGGATTTCTATCACGACCTGCACCATGGCAATGTCCGGCGCGCGCAAAATCAGAAATATTGCCGAAAGCATGAAGCCAACAGCGCCCATGGCGATTACGGATGAGAGAATGTCCTTTGACTCAAGGGCAATGAGCGACCCTAAAATCATCAGCGCCAAAAGAAAAAGAATTATAGTTTCGGTCATAATGTTAGAAATATGACGACTGCTCCGGCAAAAATCCAGGCCAGATAATTGCTCAGAACGCCGTTGTGGAAATACCGTAAAATGCCTATGATGTAGAACAACCCTGTTTTGAGCATCTCATAAAAGTCAAATATTTTTTTATCAGCGAGCCTGAATATCTGACGGAAAGGGAAAATATTTTCAATGCTCGCATAGAATGCTACTCCTGATAGTCTCATTTCGGGCGCAACCGTATATCCTCCTATAAAACTTCCGGTCCTGCGGGTTTTGACTCCGGATAGCCAATAAAGTAAAAGCCCGATGGCAATACCCGCCGCTATAAGGATGGCAGCCGTCCCGGGCGACCATGAGCCCCTGATTTCATCCAGCGCCGCCGCGCCGAAGACAGGTTTTATAAATATATTTACAGCGAATAGCCCCAATAATATACATGCGGCCGCAAGTGTTATCTGAGGGAAGACAAGAGAGAATTTTTCTCTGCGGGAAGGTTCTATTTTTCCTATAAGAGGAGATGATGAACCCAGGAATATTGCGTGAATGAGTTTCATAAAAGAAGCCAGCGTCAAACCTGAACCGAACAGCGCCGCCAGAAGGCATAACATGGTTAAAAGCTGAAAATCTTTTGTGTTTGCTTCGAGTATGCCCTGGTAGATCAGCCATTTGGAGTAGAAACCGTTAAAAGGAGGTATGCCGGATATCGCGAATGATGCTATAAGCATGGATGCGAAAGTGAAGGGAAGTAATTTTGCCAGCCCGCCGAGTTTTTCAAGACGGGCTGTTCCTGTTGTTTTCTCGACCTGACCCGTTCCGAGAAAAAGAGCGCATTTATATATCGCATTGTTGACCATATGAAAGAAACCGCCTATCAGACCAAGTGTTGTCCCTGATGCTATGCCCAGTATCATATAACCTACCTGCGAAATCGCGTGATAGGCCAGAAGTTTTTTAGCGTTATGCTGTTTTAGGGCCATAAAAACCGCGCATATTATAGTGATTGCGCCTATGATCATCACGGCCATTCTTGCTTCGGGGGGGAAACGCATTATTTGGAACAGCCGCGTCATCATATATATACCGAGTATCTTATCAAGCGCGGCCGGGATAAGGGCGGTTACAGGCAGAGGAGCTTTTTCGGCGCATCCGGGTATCCAGGTGTGAAGAGGCATCCCCCCGGCTTTTGCCAAAGCCGCCGCCAACAGGCATGCCGCGGCTAATCCGGACCATGGCGCCGTACCTATTGTAAAAGTTCCTGTGGCGTAGTAGATTATGGCAATTCCTAATATAAGCAATGAATCGCTTCCGCCCAGAATTATCATTGTTTTCTTAGCCGCGGCATTTGCTCCGGACTCAAGCTGTATCATAAGAAAGAGAGCAGTTCCCGATATCCCCCAGAATATCGTAAAAATAAGCCAATTGGCTGAAATCACTACACCTAAGGAAGATGCGATAGTTAAAAAGAAATAGGCGAAGTATCTGTTCAGTTTACGGGTTATGAATCCTGATGAGTATAGCGCCATGATTGCGCCGAAGAAGGAAATGAGGGAATATACCGCTTTTGATATAGTATCGGCCATAAAATACGGCATGGAGGACATCGCTATATCTCTGAAAAACAGAGAATAGACGGAAATTATAAATAAGGATATAGCCGCAGTCAGAGCCGCGGGTACGACTAATTTCCGTTTGTCCGGCAGAATAAAAAATATGACCGCCAGAGCCGCGCTTACCTTAATGGGAAGTAACAGATCCATCTATTTTTGCTCCGCCTTTAATTTCATTGTTTTTTCCCGGGACATTTTGATCAGGCTTTCCCAGTCATATTTAATTTTCCCGTTTTCAACCGCCTGCATTCTTTCAGTGCAGCAGTAGCAGGGGTCAACCGCGGCAAGGGTTATTGCCGCGTCTGAAACTATTCCGCCGACGGCCGCCACTTCATTGGAAAGTATGTTCATATAGGAAGGAGCCCGTATTTTATGTCTTACAGGAGTGTTCCCACCGTCGCTTTTGACATAGTGCCAGCACTCTCCCCGCGGAGCCTCGTAGCGGCCTATGCCTTCGCCCGCGGGCAGGTCTCTTATTTCCGTACAGATATTGCCCTCTTGGAGTTCTTTCAATTTATCAAAACACTGGTCTATTATCCTGACAGATTCGTACATTTCAAGAACTCTGCACACGGCCTTGTCAAAAACATCTCCGTTTTTAAGGACGATCATATTCCAGTCCACGAGCCCGTAGGCGCTGTTGGCGATATCTATTTTCCGTATATCCTGGCTGATCCCGCTTGCTCTGGCGGTGGGCCCTGTCACGCAGTATCGGATAGCGTCTTCTCTGGAGAGAACCCCTACATTTTTTGTTCTCGCGTGTATGACGGGGTCATCCAGCACCGCTCCCTTGAACATATCTATTTTTGATACAATCGTTTTTAAATTAGCTTTCATATCGTCTATTTCCGAATTTACGATATCCCGTCTGACTCCGCCCGCTTTCATCATGGCGTAATGGTTGCGGTTTCCTGATATCTGCTCGCAGAGATCAAGGACGGTTTCCCTGTATTTCCAGGCCCACATCCAGACGGTGTTGTATCCGAGAAAATGACCGGCCAGGCCCAGCCACAGCAGATGAGAATGAATCCTTTCAAGTTCGGCTATAACGCATCGGATGTATTTTGCCCTTTCGGGAATTTCTATGCCGGCAAGATCCTCAACGGCGAGAACATAGGCGAAAGGATGTGAGCAGGAGCATATCCCGCATATCCTTTCCACAAGAAAAGTGACCTGATCCCAGTGTTTGCCCTCTGAGATTTTTTCTATTGACCTGTGATTATATCCCAGGTTTATGTTCAGGGAAACCACTTTTTCCCCTCTGACTTTCAGTTCAAAAAACTCGGGTTCTTCCTGAAGAGGGTGATAGGGCCCTATAGGGATTATGGCACATTGTTTATCCCCGTCTTCTTCATCAATCTTTATGTTTGGCCTGCGCAGAGATTTTTCATCTTCATCCGAGAGTTCTTCCTTCCTGCCGTATGCATAATCTTTCCGCAGGGGATACACGCCTTCCGGCCACGCAGGGTCAAGAAGAAGCCGCTGCAGGTTATCATTCCCCGTAAAAGTTATGCCGAACAATTCATGTATCTCTCTCTCTATCCACTTGGAGCCGGTTATTATATCGCTTATTGTCGGGATCCGCCCGCCGTCACGGTCAGTGGCCACGCGGAGCGAAAAAATCACCCCCGTGGTATCATCCGAGAAATGGTATAGCACTTCCATATTTTTTACATTGTCCAAAGCCGTGGCTATAGCGAACCTGAGCCCGAGTTCGGTAAAAAGAATTGTCGCGGAATCCCTGAGATGCTCTTTTTTTATTTCAATGTAATGGCGTTTGGGATTCTTTTCCTGCCAACTGACAATCTTGTCTTTAAGACGCTCTTTAATTTTATCGTTCACTTTCTTACAGTTCTCCTCTCAGCTTTGTTATTACCTTAACGACTCCGTCTATTATAGCTTCCGGCCTCGGCGGGCAGCCCGGTATATAAGCATCAACCGGAATCATTTCATCCACCGGCACAGTGCGCATGCAGGAATTTTTGAACATCCCCTGCGACGATGCGCAGGAGCCGAACGCGATTACCGCTAAAGGTTTGGGAGACATGGAATAAATTTCCTTGAGCATCGGTGCTGTTTTACGGGTTATGATACCCGAAACGAGCATTGCGTCGGCGTGTTTTATGGAGCCGACAAGTTTTATTCCGAATCTTTCCGCATCAAAACGCGGCGTGAGGATATCCAGTATTTCTATATCGCAGTTATTGCAAGCCGCCGACCCAAAATGGAACACCCATATTGATTTTGTTAAAATTTTCAATTTATCCATATCAATAACCTAAAGTTGCCAGGATTATAGCAATTAATCCTGCCGGCAACAAAAAAAACCAGAACAGCCGAAGGCATTGAGTTATTTTCAGGCGCGGATTTGTGTTTTCGGCCAGTATCACGATTACCAGCAGTATTACATAGCGGCCGACGCCAGCGCCGCCGAGAAAAATTATGGAAACAAGAGCGGGTACCGCCGCCAGCATTATATGTTGACTCATTTTAAAAAACCCCAGAAGCGGCCCTGAATATTCTATGTAAGGCCCGCCGGATATTTCCGTTTCAGCTTCCGAGGCGTCAAAAGGCACCCTGCCGAGTTTCGCCTGCATTGTAATGAGCATGAGCGCAAAAGCTATCGCCCCGGAAAAGGAAGCTCCGACCGCTTCTTTGACGGCGAATAAAGAAAGGTTAAGCTGGCCGCCGGTTTTTATCCAAACGACTATAAGCGCTATCCAGAATATCAGTTCATAAGAGAGCACCATTTTCATTTCGCGGGATGCCCCCAGAGAAGCCAGAGGATTTGCGCTTGCTGCGCCGCCCAATATCAGCGCCATAGGCGGGATAACAAGAAGATAGGCGACAACTATAAGGTCTCCCTGAAAGCTGTGTGACGGGAAAAATATAGACATTCCGATTATTGTTGCCGCCAGGCCCGCGCTCACAAATGAGATCAGAGGCGCCGCGGCAAAAGTAAGATAATGGGCGTGTTCCGGTACGATATTTTCTTTTATGAACAGTTTCATGATGTCATAGAGCGGCTGCAGGAGAGGAGGCCCGACGCGCCACTGCACGCGGGCTGTCACTTTCCTTTCAATCCACGAGGCTATCATACCGGCAGCTAAAGCGAATAATAGCCCGGGAAAGATCAAATAATGAAAAAGCGTTGTCATCACGGCTTATTTCCTCCGCCGTTTTTTATCCCGAGCTGAGTTTTCCAGTGTATGGCTTTTGCATAAATCCCGTCTGCCACCTTATATATATTCTTTTCGGCGTCTTCCTTGAAATTTCCTTCCGTGATAGCTTTTTTAGAACATGTTTTCACGCAAGTGATTTCACGGCCTTCGCACAGATCGCATGGCGCTTTTTCAAAATTGACGGTCTCAAGAGTGTTCACTCCGAAAGGGCAGGCTATCAGGCAGGTTTTGCAGGATGTGCACAGCATTCCGGCTCTGGTTAAGCCCTCGTCCTGTTTCGCAAGAGCTTTTGTCGGGCAGCTTATAACGCAGGGAGCGTCTTCGCAATGACGGCAGGTGATTTTACGGATAGCCGTTTCTATAAGCGTTATAAAGGATGTTTTCCCGTGATGAAGCGGATAACTGCATTGCACCGCGCAGTCCCCGCATTCATAACATTTTTCAAGGTCTATCAATATCATAAAGCGCTAATCTGTTGCCAGTTTCCCTGCCGGTAGGCAGGTATCTTGCATCTTTCTATATTTCATCGTTCTTCTCAGTCCCATATATTTGCTATGTCCTTAACAACGCTGTATTTGAAGACCGGCCCATCTTTGCAGGCAAAGTATTTTCCGCAGGCGCAGTGCCCGCATTTACCTATGCCGCAACTCATATTTTTTTCCATTGAAAGATATATGCTTTCGGGCTTATATCCGACTTCAAGGAGTTTCATCGTCCCGAATTTCATCATTATAGGAGGTCCGCACACGACAGCTACGCCGTTATCCGGATTCAACTTCAGTCCTTCAAAGAGGCAAGTTACTACACCTTTTTTTTCTTTCCATTCGCCTGTGTCGCATCTGTCCACGGAACGGTATATTTCGGTTCCCCGCTTTTTCCAGTCCGCGAATTGTCCCGCATATACAATATCGCCGGGAGTTTTACTTCCGTATAAGAGCAGTATTCTGCCGTATTTGTTTTTTTCTTCCAGCAGGGAGAGCAGCAGGCACCGGAGAGGAGCCATTCCCACGCCCCCTCCGAGGATGAGTATTTCCTTGCCTTCAAATTCTTCAAGCGGATAACCTTTTCCCAGCGGGCCTCTGATGCCG
>Ga0210049_1002557_pt1 | contig 16902 bp, 17 predicted proteins | sample CryGeyCG2014_300_2_FD_183964 | JGI IMG/M metagenome (GOLD analysis project Ga0210049, IMG submission 183964) | Groundwater microbial communities from aquifer - Crystal Geyser CG06_land_8/20/14_3.00 (SPAdes) (version 2) | ecosystem: Environmental > Aquatic > Deep subsurface > Groundwater | place... | reverse complement strand
GGGGAGCGGAAACTGCGACTTCGCTCTGGCAAAGAATTCTTCATGGGGCTTATTGGGCGATCGGAATCGGAGCAGTAGTTGTTGTTTTGATAATAATATTGATTATTGTCTTGATTGCTCGAGGCTCACGGAAGAAAAAGGCAGCAGCACCGGCGGCGGAAGTAAAAACTGCACCGGCGGCGCCTGAAGCGAAAACCGAGGAGAAAAAAGAGTAGAAGTCAAACAATTAAAAAAGAAACCGACTTAGTCGGTTTCTTTTGTTGACGAGAAATAAAAAATCAGATATTATAAGTCAGAGGGAATTATTAATTTAGAAATCAATTCCGGCGAGGAATTATATGAAAGGCAAGGTATCCAGTGAATATAGCACTAATAGGTATTGCCGCCTTTGTATTGGGTGGCGGGGTTGGATTTTTAATCCTGCGATTCTTATCCGGTAGGCAGATTGACAGTGCAAGATCTAAAGCGGATAAGATTGTTTCTGACGCCAAATCCGAAAGCAAAGAAATTTTGATTGCCGCTAAAGATGAGGCCCTAAAGGCGAAAGAGGAAATCAAGAGGGAGTTAGGCCCTAAAGAAAAGGAGATTGCTGAGCTTGAACGGTCTTTGCGAGGACGCGAGATGAGTCTTGATCGGAAATTTGATCAGCTAGAAACCGAACGAAAAAATCTCCTGGGCAAAGAAAGTGAAGTTGAAAATCTGAAACAAACCCTAAGAGGTCTTCGGGCCAAGCAGGAACAAAGTTTAGAGCGTATTGCCAAGATGAACAAAGAAGAAGCCAAAGAAGTTCTTCTCTCTTTGGTTGAAAAAGAAGGCAAGGAAGAATTAGTAAAAAAAATTAAGGAGATAAATACTTATGTTAAGGAAGAAGCAGACAGCAAAGCTCGTGAAGTAATCGCAGCTGCAATACAAAGATTAGCCCCGGAATTTGCGGCAGAGACTGCTATCTCCTCGGTTTCGATCCCCTCTGACGAAATGAAAGGTAGGATTATCGGTCGCGAGGGACGCAACATCCAGACATTTGAAAAAGTTACCGGGGTAGATCTGATTATTGATGATACGCCAGAGGTTGTTGTTCTCTCATCTTTTGATCCACTTCGCAGGCAGTTGGCAAAGGTTGCTCTTGAGAAGTTAGTCGTTGATGGTCGGATTAATCCAACAAGAATTGAGGAAGTTTACGACAAGGCCAAAAAAGAAGTAGCTGAAGATGTTAAAAGATCCGGCGAGGAGGCAGCTTATGAAGTTGGAGTTGCCGGACTTGGACCGGAAATTATCAAAGTCTTGGGTCGGCTTAAATACCGAACTTCTTATGGGCAGAATCAGCTGAAACACTCGGTTGAAGTTGCTCTGATTGCTGGGCTTTTGGCCGAAGAACTCGGCGCCCAAGTTAGTATTGCCAAAACTGCTGGTCTTTTGCACGATTTAGGTAAAGCAGTTGATCAGGATGTCCCAGGGAATCACGCGATTATTTCTGCTGACATTGCCAGAAAATATAAAGTTGATCCAAAAATTATACACGCAATCGAAGCTCACCATGAAGATGTTGAGATTAAAACCGTCGAAGCAGCAATTGTCCAAGCGGCTGATGCGATTTCTTCTGCTCGTCCTGGCGCCAGACGTGAATCATTAGAAACTTACATCAAGCGTCTAAAGGATCTAGAAAATATTGCCAATGTATTTCCCGGAGTCGAAAAATCATTCGCTATCCAAGCTGGCCGCGAGGTTCGAGTGATCGTTATACCAGAAGAAATTGATGATCTGTCAGCCGAGAAACTCTCCAAAGAGATTGCGAAAAAAATTGAAGCTGAAATGCAATATCCAGGTCAAATCAAAGTTAATGTTATCCGAGAAATTCGAGCTATTGAATACGCGAAATAAAATAAATTCTAAGCACTAAATCCTAAATTCTAAACAAATCCAAATGACCAAATTTCCAAATATTTTAAACATTGAAACATTTGAATTTCGAAAATTGTTTAGGATTTAGATATTAGAAATTAGAGTTTGAAATTTTTATGAAGCGAAGCACAATAAAAATTTTATTCATCGGGGACATTGTCGGCCGTCCTGGCAGAAATGCAATAAAAGACTTTTTGCCAGAACTAATTGCAAGAGCGGGCATTGATTTTGTGATTGCTAATGGCGAAAATCTGGCTGCTGGCAACGGCATGACATATGAGACCTACAAGGAAATGATTGAGGTCGGCATTGATTATTTTACTTCAGGTAACCATATTTGGAAAAATAAAGATATTATTCCCCACCTCGATGACTCAGCTTTGAAAGTTTTACGGCCACTGAATTATCCAAAAGGAGTGCCAGGCCGGGGAAGCGCAATTCTTGAGAAGGGCAAAAAGAAATTTCTCCTAGCCAATCTTTTAGGCCGAGTTTTTATTGAAGAAGACCTAGATGATCCATTTCGCCTGGCCCAGGATTTTGCAGCCAAAAATGATCTACCGATTCTTATTGACTTTCACGCCGAGGCCACCAGTGAAAAAATCGCTTTCGGGAGATTCCTGGATGGTAAAGTCGCTGCGATTGTCGGAACGCATACTCATGTCCAAACCTCGGATGAAACAATTTTCCCCCGTGGCACTGGCTTTATAACTGATGTCGGGATGACTGGTCCAATTGACTCTGTCCTTGGCGTGGAGAAAGAGATCATTATTGAGAAGTTCTTGACACAACTGCCGGTATCACATAAAGTAGCAAGTGGAGAGGTAAAATTTTGTGGGGTAATTATTGAGATAGACCTAGAGAAGAAAATTACTACTCGCATTGAACGAATTAATAAGAATTTAAATCTAGCAGAATAAGGAGGAGGTGAAAGGAGAGTATGAATAAAAGCGTGCTGATTGAATCAGTAGCGAAAAAGACTGGACTCTCGCGCAGAGAGGCGACGGTGGGCATCGATACTGCTCTTAGCCTAATCTCTAAAGAGCTCAAAAGGGGCGGGAAAGTCACCTTAACCGGATTTGGTACCTTTGATGTTGGAAAGCGCCGGGCTCGTGTCGGAGTTAATCCTCGCACTGGAGCCAAAATCAAAATTGCGGCAACCAAAATGCCGCGTTTTCGCCCAAGTCGTTCTCTGAAAAAGGATGTAAGGAAATAACGCACACGGATTTTCCACACGGATTAGCACAGACAGCATCCGAAAATTTAGAAAAAATAAAAATCATAACTCAAAAGTCAAAACTAAAATAAAAGTTCTATATAACATAAAAGTCCGTCACAGGCGGATTTTTATGTTGAAAAATATTTATGATTAGTCCTGGAAATAGTTTGCTGTTCAAGAAAATTAAAATCCCTGAGCGAAATAATATCACCACAGGGATCGGTGTTGGGGGCTAGTGCGGTCTGCGGCCGACGGCTCACTTGAGAAACCAGATAGCGCCGGCGGCCAAGACAAGGCCGATGATCCTCTGTGGTGTAACGTCTTCCTTAAAGAGGAGGAATGCGCCAATCGAGGTGAAAATGGGAACCATGACGAAAACCAATGGAACTATTCGGGAGATGTCCCACAGCCCTTGGCCTGACCCGGCGATCAGGCGATAGAAAGCTAGAAGCCCGATACCATTGACAACGCCGGCGATCAGGCCGATGGCGATGCCTCTTGGGTCGGTTAGCGCGAAGTTATGGAGGAAGATGATCGGTAGCACGACCAGAAACGAACCGCCAGCCACCAATGTTGCCATCATCCATGGATTGACGGCAGAGTACCGCCCGATCAGGGGTGCGGCGGCCCAGAAAACCGCCGATACAAGACACAACAAGGTTGCGCTGTCCACAATAACTTTCCTTTCTGTCGGACAGAAGTTTCCCGTTACAGAGAATAATATAACCATTTAAAAATCAAAAAGCAACAAAAACAGCATCTCTGCTGCAACAATTTGTTTCCTTTCCTCACTTCGGCATCCACACTTCCGAAGTGCGGAAGGGGAAGTGAGGAATAATTGTGATGTGTTGGTGCCGACGGGAGGAATCGAACCCCCAACCTCTTCCTTAGGATGGAATCGCTCTATCCATTGAGCTATCAGGGCAAACGATGGGCAGGTCTATCTAGGCCAAAGGCTGATCCGCCTCTGGCGGAAAAACTAAAATAAAAGTTCTATATAACAAAAATCCCCCGGTTTACATTAAGCGAAACGAAATGGGGATTTTTGTTTTGAAATAAAGGTGCGCCGAGATAGCTATCTCGGCGCATGACATATCAAGGAAGGCGGGTCAAGCTCACTAGAAGACAAACTCGAGCTTCTTCTCTTTACTGCTTTCCACGATCACGGCTTGCTCCTGCAAACCACCGAACTGGGGTTGGACCTTGATGCGGTAATTCCCGGGCTTCAGATCAAAGGTGTGCGGAGTGACCTCGCCTGTAAGCCTGCCTTCAATGTAGATCTTGGCTCCCGGAGGATTTGATGTCACGGTCAGCTTACCTGGTTGGTCCCCTGGCTTCTGGAGCTTCACCCACATGAGTCTTGCTCGCCCCGAGTCCATCGACGAATCGCGCGACTCGCCGATACTGTACGTGCAGCGAATTGACGGTATGAGATTATCTGACAGTTCCAGTACGTGAACCTTGACGTCGCGACCACGACTATCGGGCCAGATGAGCTTGGAGCCGTCGGGAGACCAGGAAGGCCAGACAGCCCTACCGCTGTGATCGTTGTACCTCCAGTGTCCCCATTTCGAGCCATCCCTCGAGATTATGTACAGATCCCCAGCTATGATTACCGCAACACAACTGCCATCAGGCCTCCAACGTATCGGGGGAGACAACTTACAGCGGCCATTCTGATCCACGGTCTCTATACTCTTCGTGATAACCCGGACGTTCGCCATGCTTGGGTAGTCAGCCACGCAGAGGTCTTTGCCCCATCTGTAGACGATTGTGTCTCCTTGTGGCGACACTGAGGGCCAGAAGTACTGCAGAGTGCCAAACTCCCTCGGCAGGGCCCAATTGGTCCCGCTCCTCCCTCGGCACTCCGAAGACAATACGTTTAGAACATCTTGCTTAAGGTCGTAACTGGCTATCACGCTTCCGTAATGTCCACCGAACTGGAAGATTAGGAGTTCTAGGACGATGACGTTGGGGTTTGAGGTCCAGTCAACCCAACGGGCGCCCACTCTATACCCGTCGCGCTCGATCTCGCCGTAGCTCAGTTCTGAGTTGGCCCCAAAGAGCTTCTCGGGGAGTGAGATGTTTTTCACCACAATTCCTTGAGCAGTAAGGATGTCTACGGTCTTGGCTGGCATGATGTCGGTGTTGTAGGCTACATTGGCTATATAGATAGCGTCGGGTGAAACCGCTATAGATCCCTCGGACCAAGCGCGCTCAAACAGTAGATCCCATTGGACATTGGTCGGGGATGCGAAGCTGCTCGGTGATGTTCCCTTGTAGACCTGTCTGCCATCCAGGGTTAACAGACATTCCTCCATGTCTTGCGGTTGAATGCTGATGGTGGGAAGAGATGGGGCGGGTGACCCAGCAGGACGGAACTTTTGAACACGGCATCCCATATCCGCCACATAGACGTTACCCATCGGGTCAACAGCCACATCAATAGGAGTCTTGAATTGTCCATCCCCGCTACCAGTTGATCCGAACTTGGTGACAAACCGTCCTTCGCTCGTGAACTTCTGTACCCGGCCATTACCTGTGTCAGCCACGTAGATATTGCCTACCGCATCGATCCCTATCCCTGTGGGTGACAGGAACTCTCCGTCTTCAGTACCACGACTCCCTATACTGGCGACGAAAGCTCCATCGGAGGTGAACTTTTGGACACGATGGTTGCCCGCATCGCAGACGTAAACATTTCCGAGAGTGTCCACAGCTAGATCATTGAGGTCTCTGTTGAAATCGCCACTGAATTGTCCGTTCTGGTTCCCGGGTTTGCCCCATTGTTTCAGGATGTTCCCCCTGCTGTTCAGTTTGATGACTTCACACTGCCGGTGAACATAGATATCCCCACTCCGGTCCACAGCAATGCCTCCGTATAAACCAGACCACTGCGCTAGTAACTTCCCAGCGCTGCTCAGTTTCTGGACGCGGTTTTCCCATGGGTCGCCTACATAGATATTGCCATCCTTGTCCACGGCCAAACCATCAATCTGCCCGAACAGCATGGGAGCTTCCTTCTCTCCCCCGATGACCTGCAGCAACTTCCCTTCGGCGGTGAATTTGCAGATGCGATGGCCTTCATCCTCAGCGGTGTAAATCAGACCAGCGGCATCCGTGGTTATGCAGATCAGATCCGTGAACTGTCCTGGTCCGAAACCCGCTGTCCCCCACTTTGAGGTGAACTGATAGTTTTGGGCCACTAGTGGGTCTCCTTCAGAGGCACTAACAACATGGGACGATGTCGTCACCAGGATGATGGTGACGATCACCACCAGCAACTCAATGAGTGTGAAACTGCGTTTCATCGTACATTCCTCCTTAGGGAATGTTTGATTGCCGATCATTACACGATCGGTTACGGCTCCGAGGTGCTACCTGTGTTGTATCAAATCGTCAGAAAATGTCAAGAATTTTCTGCTAACTTTTTGTCAGGCAAAGATATTTAAAAAACAGCATTTCTGCTGATAACTTTCGAAACCATACTTATTTTCTGCTAATTTTTTACCTTCATTGCAAGAATCCCCTAATTTATATTGGTTGAAATGAAAACGAGGATTTTTTGCCTGGAGAAAGTCACATATATTTCACGATCGTGAAATATATGTGACTAAAAAATTGTAGATTAAAAATGGTTGTTGTTAGTTACAGGTGGAAAAATTAGCTATTAGGTGTACGATCGTACACCTAATAGCTAAAAATTGAAATCAAAAATTATTTTTGTTTGAGAAATTTTTCGATTAATTTGATATCCTCAAAGTCCTTTTTCCGCCCCATCTTTTTCTTCCAGCGAATTAAATCATCAAGTCGGACGAATTTATGACCAAAGATAATGTCGGCGTTAGCTAAAGTTTGGTCAAAATTTTCAATCAAAGTGTCTTTTGCCGGAATAAGATCAATTTCGCCAATTACAATATGGGAAAATTTTGGCTTTTGCCTTTCCGGATATTTTTTAGCCAATTTATTATAAATCTCGTCGTCGATCGCAACATCAAGATCATCAATTTCCCTTAGCCCCCTTGCAGCCAGTGGACCAGAGCCGTATATCAGATATTTGCCCCTTGGTATTCTTAGTTTTTCGAGTTTTTCTAGTAGTTGTTTGATATCCAAATTACTCATAGTGTTTATAATGGTACCCTCGACAGGAGTCGGACCTGTATTTAGGGCTTAGGAGTCCCTTGTTCTATCCGTTGAACTACGAGGGCATTTCACTCTGGATTTTAGCACAATTTTGGGATATAATAAAGCTAGCTGAAGCGGGGATTAGCGCAGCCCGGTAGCGCGCATCGTTCGGGACGATGAGGTCGGCAGTTCAAATCTGCCATCCCCGACCATGTAATATATACTAATGGCCAAGCATAAGGAGAAAAAATTTTACGGCGAAGCTATCCTTCTTCTAGCGGGCGTGGTCCTAGGTATTTTAGTGATTGTGCAAGTAAATATTATTCCGTCTCGTGTGGTCAATCCAATCGCTCCATATGTTTCGCTCAAAGAAACTCGAGAATCTCTTTATGCTGATCAAGGTAGCCTAAAAAATGAGATTAGCTCTTTGCAGGAAAAAATCAGTCAAATTCAAAAAGAAAATAAAAACCTGCGAATCTCAAAGGCTGATTATGATGCACTAAACTCCCAGAAAGCCCTTGCTGGTATGGTGGCGGTTTCTGGGCCAGGTATCATTCTAACCCTTAACGATTCTAAAGGGCCAGTTAGCGAAGATTCTATAGTTCATGCTGCCGACCTTCGCGATATCATTAACCTGCTATGGGGATCCGGAGCAGAAGCAATTTCTGTCAATGATGAACGTGTTGTGGCCTCAACTGCTGTTGATTGTATCGTTAATACGATAATGATAAACGACACAAGAATTTCGACGCCGATTGTGATAAAAGCTGTTGGCGATAGAGAGCAGATGGCAACAAGGCTGAATGATAAAGGCATTCTGATTGATATCCACAAGCAAGTTTCTGAAACAGGCTTGGTTTTCGATATTCAGACTCATGACCAGATCAATGTCGGAGCCTTTAAAGGCACACTGACTTCTGACATAACAGTGGGGAGCGACTAATGTTTAAGCGTCTTGATTACATTATTATTGGAATTACCTGTTTTCTCTTGGGAATATTTCTAGTTAGTCAATATTTGGCGGGAAAACAAATAAAAAAGATTATCCAGCCGGAAAACACAGAAGTACTGGCTTTGGAAGTCGCAAAGCTGACAAAAAATAATGCTGACCTGCGGCATCAAATTACAACGCTCACTTCTGATCTTGATAAATATCAAAACTCAAAAGAAGTCGCTCAGAAGGTCAAAAATGAACTTTCAACCCTTCAGTTGGTTAATGGGGAAGTGTCAACTTCTGGGCAAGGAGTGGTTATGAGAATTGATAAGCCACTTAGTCAGACACAGATTGTTGATCTTGTAAATGCGCTGCGAAATATTGGTACATATTTAATCTCAATTAACAATCAAAGAATCACTGCCAATTTTTTCATCCCGAATAACTATTTTTCCTCCCCCTATGAGATTAAAGCCCTTGGCAATAAAACTGTTTTAGAGTCAGCTCTGACGCGAAAAGGTGGAATTATTGAGCAAATTGCCGGCGATGATAAAAGTAAATTCGAAATAACCACCACTGATAATTTGATTATCCCCCAAGGTGAGCTGATTGAATTTAGATTTGCTAAAATAGAACTGTAACCACCTAGAAGAATGCGGTTTAACGCAACACGGCAAATAAGGCGGTCAATAAACAAGGAGTATATATGGACAACAGAATGAAAATTGAGATTTCGACTTGGACAATTCTTAAGATTTTTATTATCGCTGCGTTGCTTTTTTTGCTTTACTATGTCAAGGATGTAGTAGCCCTGTTTTTTATTGTCTTGATTCTTGCAGTAACATTTTCACCGATTGTCAAAACTTGGTCAAAATATCTTGGCCGGACACTTTCAATTATCGTCTTATTTCTAATAATCATTGTCAGCATCGGAGCTGTATTTTATTTAATTATTCCACCCCTGGTAGCCCAAACAGCCCAATTGGCTAATAATATTCCGGCATATATCAGCAGAATGAATTTTGACAGTCTGCGGCCATATATTCCGACTATCAGAAATTCGCTGGAGAATTTGTCGTCAAATTTGGCGACAATTGGTACCAATATCTTTTCCTTTACCGCTGGCATAATTTACGGAATCTTTGCAATACTGATGATCTTTGTTTTGACTTTTTATATGTTGGCCGATGAAGTCAATATTAAAAAGTATATATTGTCATTATTTGCTCCGGAACATCGAGAAGCCGGCCTTGCCGTGATTCATAAAATTGCCGCAATTATCGGTTCCTGGTTTCGTGGTCAGATGCTTTTGTGTATTACGATTTTTGTTATTGATTTTATCGGGCTTTCGATTTTAGGCGTGCCGTACGCTTTAATTTTGGCATTAATTTCCGGAATTTTGGAAATTATTCCGACTGTTGGGCCGATAATTTCCGGCGCCACTGCCGCCCTAGTCGCTCTAACTGTTTCTCCTTGGAAAGCACTCTTTGTGATAATTTGGTATCTGGCAGTTCAATTTTTGGAAAATGTATTTTTGGTGCCAAAAATTATGCAGAAAGCCGTTGGCATTTCGCCAGTGATAATTCTGTTAGCGCTATTTGTCGGTGCAAAATTGATGGGTATAGTCGGAGCGATTTTATCGGTTCCGCTTGCTGCTTCACTTTCAGTCGTTGTTTTTGAGTGGCCAACGATTTCCAAAATGTTCTCGAAAGAATAACCACACTGATCTTTTATGCTGATCGAACGCTGATGAAAAAAGTAAAGCAGAGAAAATCAAAGAATCTTATAAATCGAAAAGCAAGGTTCGAATATACTTTTGTTGAGAGTTTGGAAGCGGGGATTGTTCTAACTGGCGAAGAAATCAAGGCAGTTCGGGCAAATAAAGTCAATTTGACCGGATCTCATGTTAAAATTATCGCTGGTGAGACCTGGTGGGTTGGTGGGATTATTGACGTTCCAGTTGGAGATCGCCAGCGAACGCGAAAACTACTTTTGCACAAAAATGAAATCGCTAAAATTTCCGGTCAAACAATCGAAAAAGGCCTAACGATAATTCCGACAAAAATCTACTTGAAAAAGGGGAGAGCTAAGTTGCAAATTGCCCTCTCTCGCGGCAAAAAATTGCATGACAAGCGGGAAATCATCAAATCCCGCGACCTTGAACGAGAAGCAGCGAGAAAAATAAAATGCTAATCTAGTTTTTGAAATTTTGAAATTCGTCATTTCCAAACTGGCGAATTTTTATATTGGGGTTATAAGGGTGTTGACATTTACACAAGGATTTGTTACATTTGTCATATAAACATTACTATTCTAAATATGGCATATGAACAACAAGAGAGAAAGATTTATAAAACTGGCAGAATATAGAACCAATGAGGCGCTAAAACGTCTCAGAATTCTTGGTAATTGCTCCAACCGCAGTGCCTATGAATATTCTGAAGATGAAATAAATAAAATTTTTTCTGTAATTGAGAAGAAGACAAAAGAAATAAAATCAAAATTCCATTATCCAAAAGAAAAAGAATTTAAACTATAGGAGGACAAAATGAAACAATTAACCACAAAGGAAATAGTTTTATTCGCACTTTATTCGCTAGGTGGCTGGGAGAAGAGAATTCATACAGAAGATGTTGCCTTAAAGTGTTTTGAACTTGCTCCAAATAAATTTTCTTGGATAAAATTTCCCAAATACCCAGATCCTGCGCCAGCGCGTTTCGCCCTTGAAGCTGCGAAAAAAGCTGACGAGGGTCGCTTGGTAAAAGGAGAAAGTGAAAAAAAGAAGAGTATTAGTAATATTGGAGGATGGATGCTTACGCCTCGGGGTGTTTCATGGGTCAAAAAAAATAGAAAAAAAATCGAACATGTTTTGAGTCTTGAAACTTCTCCTTCGGGTGACCGTTTGCAATCTGATCGAAAGATAAAAGAACTAACTTCAAGTACTGCATTCCAGAAATTTTTGAAATTTGGAAACGATGCCAAAATTTCTCTTCCGGAATTTGCTGAATCATTAATTTGTACCGTTAACACCTCGCGGAATATACTTTTGGATAAAATAGAGCAACTACGATCTATTGCAGAAAATTTAAACAGAAATGATGTGGTGAAATATACTGAATTCATCCAAAAAAGAATAGATAATCAAGCAAAAGAGAATTATGAATAAAATATCTTCGACAACTCCGAATGTTCTCACCGTAACACCACGTTATGTTCTTCATAGTATGCAAAAGGCTATGGGTGGGAAAATTGAACGAGCGCTAGTTGAACTCATAACTAACGCGGATGACAGTTATAAAGAACTAGAAAAGGAAGGTTACGACAGTGTGGGCAGGATATTCATAGAAATTGCAAGAAAAAGAAACGAAACTACCACAATTAAAGTAAGGGATTATGCCCAGGGAATGAGCCGTGAAAAAATGGGGGAAAAGCTAAGTGTATTGGGTGCTAGGTCTTCTGGAACTGGCCGTGGATTGATGGGAAGGGGTGCTAAAGATGTAGTTGCTTTCGGAGATGTAACTTTCGCTAGTATTAAAAATGATAAATACAATTTTATGGAGATAAAATATGACAACGTTCTTTCCCCAGATTTTAAATTAGAACAAAACATGGATGATAAACTGAGATTGATGACTAAGATTCCGGAAAACGGCACAATAGTTACCATGTATGTTAAATCTACATTTAAAGTTCCAAATCATGATTCTTTGGTAGAAAATTTTGCTAAATATTATAGCCTTAGAGATATTTTTTCAAACCCTAAACGCGAGGTGATTATTCTTGATTCGAATAGCAAAAAACAAAGTAAACTTGTTTATGAATATCCGCAGGGTGAAATAATTTTTAACGAATCAATAACGCTAGATGATTACGATGAAGAACGAGTTTTTTTAACCATAAAAAAACACAATTGTCCTTTTGATAGAGATAATCTGCCGACACGAGAAGGGATATTGGTAAAAACCCCCAAGGCAATTTATGATTGTACATATTTTGGTTTAGAATCAGAACCCGATGCGTGGAAGTTTAGTGGAATATTAAATGCTGAAATTATTGACCGCTTGGCAAAGGAATGGGATGACGAAGAAGAGAAAAAAATTGGCCACACAGTGCGAAACCCGATATTTTTGGTTGATCCAGATAGAGATGGCCTCGCGCCTAACCATCCGTTTAAAAAGCTTCTTTGGGCAAAATGTCGCGAGATATTGAGTCAACAAATTCAGAAATATAAAAGCAATACATCTTTAAATAAAGTTAGTAATGATGATTTGAATAACAGACTGTCCGATTTGTCTAAAAATATTTCAAATTTGTTTGAAAAAACAGTAGAAGAGCTGGAAGATGATTTGGAACCAGGGGAAGTTAGTGATGGCACAATATTTGCTTTGCCGATCGGATTACATATAATTCCTCCCGGAAAACAATACATTAGCGCTGGGAGACCTAAAACTTTTACTGTTATTTTGGTTGATAAAAATGAAATTAACGACCCCGGAGAATTATTATTAGATTGTCAGTCCAGTAATATCTCGATTTGTAATCAAAAGAAGCTGATACCCGTGCCGTTTGACAAGGCTCGTGCAAAATCCACATTTAAGTTAATAAGTACTGAAATAGGGGCGAGTGCAGAAATTACAGCAAAATATAAAGATTATTCCACCTCGATAATTATTAATGTCAGAGAAGAACCAGATCTAAAAGAAATTCAGCCAGGGCTTTCTTTTGACAATAAAACCTATTGTGCCAAACCAAATAAAGAAAAAAAATTAGTTCTTCGATTTAAGCCGCGGGAAATAAGTGACTTTTCAAAGAAAATTTATACTTGCAAAGTTAGTTCAGATAATTCCAAAATCAATATTAAATACGGAAATGTGCATGCCCTGAATTATTCCAGCGAGCTTGATTGTTTTGTCTCAAATATTATTATTGTGGGGCAGCAGATTAATTCACGTGCAAAAATAACAGCCAGTGTTGAAGGTTATGATGACGCAATGGCGGCGGTTACAGTCAAAGAAAGCGAAAGAAGCGGAATAAATTTTGAGTTTGACCCAGTTGAAGAAGATTTTTCTCCAGTTAGGTATAAATGGGAAAATTCTTATCAACTAAAAATAGGAGCAAAACATCCATCTGTACGCCGTTATCTTGGAGAATTAGTGGAATCAGTTTATGAAAATATAGATTCTCCACTTTATCATGCCGTACTGGCTGAAATTATTGCCGAAGCACTTGCCTTCGAAATATTAGGGCGGCAATTTAAAATAAAGGGAGAAGAAGGCTCTTTAGATTTTGAAGCCACAGATTTATATTTTCACCAAAACTTCTCAAAATTTTTAAAAATTACCCACAAATATTTAGTAAGCGAGAATTAATGACAATATATAAAGTTTATTTAAAGTTCTAGACAAAAATTTGAAAGTTCTATAATAAAATTGAACTATTAGAGCCGTCGAACTTTGGTAGTTCAGGGTGCAAGTGATTGCTGTATGGCAATTAATGGCAGCGAAACTGCGGTTTGTATTCATACAATCCACCAGCTTGCCTCCATTCTTTCCCCGGATTCACAATACATCACTAGTTTAGCAATAAAGTGATAATGTATGTAACGGTAAAATAATAAAACTGTAGGCGATGTTGTATCCTAAAAGAAGTGATTGTGCTATAATAAATTCAAATGAAAGTTATTGATCAGACAAAAATCTATCAGAGCTACAAAGGGCAATGGGTAATTTTGAATTCCCGCGGTACAAAGGTGCTCTCGGCTGATAAGAATCTGGATAAAGCAGTTTCTAAATATCGCCGGGAATTTGGCAAAAAAGAAATACCGCTTACTTTTAAAGTTCCGACGAAATTGCTGCCGTATATCGGCTGCTAGGATGAAATTCCCATATGTTAAATTTAGTGTTTTTTACAAGCCGGTTTTGCCGGTGGTTTTTAAATTTGAAGACAAAGCTTTTCCCTATCAAGCTTTAATTGATACCGGTTCAGATGTTTCAATAATTCACTCCGAGATTGCAGAGCAACTAGGTATCGATGTTGAAAAAGGAGGGGAATACCCATTTGGTGGAATATGCGGAAGTGGAATTGGATATATCCATAAAGTCGATTTAGTGATTGGGGGACATTCTTTTGAAAATATCCCGGTAGTTTTTACCAAAGATATACATCCCTACGGATTTGGGATTTTGGGGCATGAAGGATTTTTTAATAAAGCAAAATTGGTTTTCGAATTATCCAGAAAACAATTTGAGATAATCCCGAAAGAGTATCGAAAGTAGAAAAATATAGTTATCATCTGCTAAATTCACATCCACGATATGATTGGCGGTAGTCAAAAAGCAAAAAGAAAGCAAAAAGGGGACGGTTCTCTTTTGAACTCGAAATTTACTAAAATAAAAATCATCGAGGAATCAGCGGAATTATTAAAGTGGAATTAGAAAAATTGATTGACCACAACCGGTTCACAATACATTATTAGTTTAGCAACCTGTCTGCCGGCGGGCAGGTAAAGTAATGATATCGGATTTAACATAAATTTTTTTCACCTGATGGCAAAAATATTTCTTGATGAAAGTGGAGATTTAGGATTCAAGTCAAAATCAAGTAATTGGTTTCTTTTTACTTTAGTTTTAACAAATAATCATCGTAAAATCGAGAAATGTATTAAGTCAATCCATAAAAGCTTGAGTAGAAAGTATAAAAAAGTCGGTGAACTCCATGCATATCACGCACAAGCAATTGTCAAAAAGCGACTTCTCACAAAATTATCACAAGTTAAGGATATTAAAATTCTTTGTGTTGTTTTAAACAAGAAAAAAGTTTATATTGATCTTCAAAACCAGAAAAACTATCCGTACAATTACACTGCAAATATCTTACTCGATCGCCTACATCGCAAAAAGATCATTGATATTGACGAAGTTATAGAACTTATAATAGATCAGAAAGACACTCGCAAATTCATCAAAGAGAATTTTGAGAAATATCTCAAAGATAATCTTACAAAACGATCGTCAAGCAAAATTAAAATAAAAATTTGTCCGTCGCATAGTGAAAAATGTCTCCAGGCAGTGGATTTTTTATCTTGGGCAATTTTTCGAAAATATGAGAAAAATGATTATGAATATTATGAAATTATAAAAGACAGAATTATTGAAGAGAATCTTTTATTTCCATAAAAAGAAAACCCCCTGCTTTGACGAGACGCCTTACGGTATCCCAACGCAGAAGGATTTACTTCTCAATAGGCGCGATTTCTCACGACCAATTTAATCTTATCATACCTTATCTTACTTTGTCAATACCCTCGAGTAAAAATACTGTAAAATGAAGATAATAATCCCAAAAATCCCTCCGCCACCAAAAATCTAAAGAATTATTGGATTTAGCTAAGAAAAAAGTTGCCGCCTTAATACAAGGCGAGCCTCGCCCCTTGGCGAAACAGGGCGGGAAGAAATGATTAAGAAAAGAGGTGATTGAAATGAGTAAAAGAGATATCATTAAAATCGGAAATAAGCATTACTATGCTGAGCGGAACAAAAAGGGCCAGTTTGTAGATATTACAAACATCGGTAAATCAATCAAAGCAGATTCTCGGAGCAAATCCGTCAAAAGAGTCAAACCCGGCCATGGCCACGAAGGCGATTTAAAACGACAAAAGAAATAAAAATCATCAGAGAATAAAGAAAATTTTTAATTGTCAGACTTGAAATTTCTAATAAATAATGTATAGTTCTTGTGCTAGGCAATCTACATAATGTATAATGGTTATGGAGGCAAAATGACTAATAAAGAATTAGCAAAGCATATTGTCCATCAGAAAAATGAGATAGATCAATTGCCTGATCTGCCAGCTCAAATCCGGGATTCTTTTGATGATGAAAAATTACAGGAACAGGTTTATCATTCGTCTCAAATGGAGGGCAGCACAGTGAAATTGAAAGATATTCAAGAAATGGTCTGAGTATGCATAATAAAAGTGAAAAGGAAAAATTAGATAAGTTGGAAGCGAGCGGTCTGTTGTCAGCCGCTCGTTTTGTTAAAAAAAATGCACGGAGTAGGAAAAAAATAAGTGCTGATATTGTATATGAGATTCATAAATTGATTTTTAGAAAAGCCAGGCCAGATATCGCAGGTGTATTAAGAGACTGCGAATTTAAAAAATTGCGTCATTTAATCCCTCCTCATTCAACTAAAGTGCCGGGCCTGATATTATTATTTGGTAAAGAATTTGCAGAAAAAATTAAAACACTTGATTCTTCTAAAAATAAAGCTATTGACGAAGCTACACTTTCTAAGGTAGTTAGCGTAGCTACTTGGGCTAGTTATCAAATATCATATATTCATCCATTTCATGAGGGCAATGGGCGCACAGCTAGACAAATTCTCAACTTAATTCTAGAAAGATATAATTTTCCGGCAATTTCTTTTCCAGTAAGTCCTAAAAAGACTAAGGATAAATATTACGAGGCTCTGGTGCAAGTAGACAAATCAGGGAATTACGACAAATTTATCAGATTGGTTAATGAAAATATAAGTGAATATTATAGTGATCTCAAAACAAAAAAACTAAACTATTTGAAATCAAAAAAGTATCACAAAAAGATCAAGGATTAAAGTCTAGTTATTGCCTACTAAATTCACAACCACAGTAGGACTGGCGGTAGAGGTTATATTTTTTGGAAATTTCGGAGGCCTTTTGGAAGCCATCTTGCTTTTTGAAATCGGCGGA
>Ga0210049_1002545_pt1 | contig 16958 bp, 12 predicted proteins | sample CryGeyCG2014_300_2_FD_183964 | JGI IMG/M metagenome (GOLD analysis project Ga0210049, IMG submission 183964) | Groundwater microbial communities from aquifer - Crystal Geyser CG06_land_8/20/14_3.00 (SPAdes) (version 2) | ecosystem: Environmental > Aquatic > Deep subsurface > Groundwater | place... | reverse complement strand
AACCGAGATTTAATTTTAATGATTTTCATTTAGAGCCGATACATAAGGGCGGTCGGGGCGCCGGCGGGCATTGCTTTATTAAGGACTTCGCCGCTTTTCATCGGCTTTACAATGAGGTGGTGGGAGACCCGTTGGGACATAGCGTTTTGGAGAGTATCAAGAACAAAAATATTGACCTGCTGGTTTCTACTAATAAAGACCTGGATCTGCTATCGGGTGTTTACGGGCAGGAAGCCGTGTCGGATAGATTAGGGGGTAATTTATTTGATAAGGAAGAAGTTTCTCGACCGAAGAGAAAAACCCGTTGTTTGGTGACTGGCGGAGCGGGTTTTATCGGCTCTAACTTAGTGGACGAACTGATCGCCCGGGGCAACGAAGTTATCGTCATTGATAACCTTCTGCTGGGCAGCCGCGAGAATGTGCATCCTGAAGCGAAATTTTACGAACTGGATATTCGCGATTTGGCCAAGATCAAGCCGCTGTTTGAGGGGGTCGATTACGTTTTTCATGTAGCCGCCCGGCCCCGGGTTCAGCCGTCCATTATTGACCCGGTGACGGCCCACGATATTAATGTTAATGGCACGCTGAATGTTCTGATCGCCGCCCGCGACGCTAAAGTCAAGAAATTCATTTATAGCTCTTCTTCATCTATCTATGGCAATCAGGAACAGATGCCTTTGCGCGAGGACATGCCGCCCAATCCCGTGAGCCCGTACGCTTTGCAAAAATACATAGCCGAGCGGTATTGCCAGCTGTTCACCCAGATCTATGGCTTGCCCACAACCTGCCTGCGGTATTTCAGCGTCTACGGCCAGCGCCAACGCCTGGACGGGGCGTATTGTTTGGTGCTGGGAATCTTTGTCAAACAGCGGTTAAACGGCGAGTCAATGACCATTCGGGGAACGGGTGAGAACCGGCGCGGGTTTACCAGTGTGGTGGACGTGGTCCGGGCTAATATTTTGGCGGCCAACAGCCCCAATGTCGGCCAGGGCGAAGTGATCAATATCGGCCGCGACCGCAGTTACAGCGTTAATGAGATCGCCCGGATGATCGGCGGCCCCGTGGTCTATGTGCCATCAGTGGTGGAGCCCCATGAGACGCTAGCCGATTATTCCCGGGCGCGGGAACTACTGGGCTGGGAGCCGACGGTTGAACTGTCTGATTGGCTTCAGGAATACAAGAGAGAATTGGGTCTGCGGTAAAAGTGATAAGTGATAAGTGATAAGTGATAAGAGGGCGGCGCAAAAAATCCCGAGTTTATCGGGATTTTTTGCGCCAGGAAATAAATTGATTTAAGGAGAGTTTTATGCGATAATGAAAAAAACAAAAAAGCATGAAAAAAGTGCTGATTTTTTCTACTACGTATTTGCCGCTGATAGGAGGCGCCGAGATAGCGGTTAAGGAGATTACCAATCGGCTCGGCGCTGATTTAGCGTTTGATTTAATCTGCGCGCGGATAAAAAGAGAGTTGCCGGCGCAGGAAAAAATTGGGCGGATAAACGTTTATCGTCTCGGTTGCGGCTGTGGCCGGTTGGATAAGTTTTTGCTGCCTTGGCGCGGAGCGCGCTTGGCTCAGAAACTGCACCGAAAGAAAAATTACGATTTGGTTTGGGCGATTATGGCTTCTTTCGGGGGGCTGGCGGCTTTGTCTTTCAAAAATAAAAATCCTCAAGTGCCGCATCTATTAACATTGCAGGAAGGGGATTCGCCCGAGCATATTCACTCACGCGCGCGGTGGCTCGGGCCGTATTATAAAAAAATGTTTACCAGCGCGGATTATATTTCAGCCATCAGTCAATATTTATTTGATTTTGGCCGCGGACAAGGCGCGATCTGTCCCGTAGAGATTGTGCCCAATGGGGTAGACCTTTATTTGTTTTTAAAAGGCAGCGACGGAGTAGAATTAATAAAGGAGAAATTAAATAAGAATGATGGCGATAAACTTATTATTCACACCGGTCGGCTGGCAAAAAAGAACGCCCTAGGTGATATAATTCGGGCGCTTAAATACTTACCCGATAATTATAAGTTTTTATCGCTGGGCAACGGCCCCGACTTAATTGAACTAAAGCAATTAGCGGCCAAAGAGGGCGTGGCCGGTCGGGTGATGCTTTTGAATCAGGTGAGCCACGAGGAAATGATTAAATATCTGAAAGCGGCCGATGTTTTTGTTAGGCCGTCGTTATCCGAGGGTCTGGGAAATTCTTTTTTGGAGGCCATGGCCGTTGGTTTACCTGTGATTGGTACGCCAGTGGGCGGCATCCCCGATTTTTTAACGGCTGGCGAAACCGGACTATTTTGTAAGATTAAAAATCCTAAAAGCATTGCGGATCAAATCAAGCTTCTTTTTTCGGACGAAGCACTACGGCAAAAATTGGTCGTTAATGCTAAAAAACTGGCTGAGGAAAAATACGGGTGGGATAAAATTGCGCATCAAATGGCCGATATTTTTGCGCGCCTGATAAGATCATAATTTTAGCAAAAAGAAGATGGTATTTTTTGTTTCCCGACAACTTTATAAAAACCGCCGAATCCTGAAATTTATAATTTCGGGCGGCATAACGGCAGTCGTCGGCTTGAGTTTACTTTATGCGTTGACTGACTTGTTGGGTTTGTGGTATTTATTTTCGGCCGTTCTGGCTTTTATTGGTAGTTTTTTTTGCAGTTTTTTTTTGCAAAAACTCTGGACTTTCGGCGACAAAAGCCAAGGCCGGGTCTATCGGCAAATGTCGCTTTATATGCTGGTTGCTTTAATGAATTTGGTTTTTAACACAGCGCTAATGTATTTATTTGTTGATATTTTTGGCATCTGGTATGTGTTGGCCCAAGCCATTATTGATGTGGTTCTGGCGATAGGCAGTTTTTTAATTTATGGGTCGGTGATTTTCAATCAAAAGACAAGTTCGTCTGTCGCGTCAGAGAAAAGAGTCCTTAAAATTCTTATTGCTACCGGTATCTATCCGCCTGATGTTGGCGGGCCAGCCACGCTGTTGTCGAGATTGCCCGAGGATTTGCGTAGACGCGATTTTGATATTAAGGTGATAACTTATTCTGATGCTCCGTCGGATAAACTAGAAAAAACAGCCGGTTTGGTTTGGCGGGTGGCGCGGCGACAGCCGGCTTGGTTGCGCTACGCGAAATATTTTTGGCGAATGTGGCGCTTGGCTCATTGGGCGGATTTAGTTTACGCCACTGACCTCTATAGCGTGGGCAATTTCGCCCGATTGATAAAAAAACTGACCGGCAAAAAATATATTTTGCGTTTTGCCGGCGACAGCGCCTGGGAAAACGCAACGGCAAAGGGCTGGATTGAGGATGACCTGGTGCAATTTCAAGCTAAGAAATATAGCCGGCAGATTGAGCAGTTGAAAAGCAAGCGGCAGAAGATTTTAGCGGAAGCCGACAAAGTCATTGCCGTGAGTAATTTTTTGGCTGGCATAGCTCAACAAATTGGCGTATCTTCCGACAGAATTAACGTAATTTATAACGCCGTAGATTTTTTTGGCGATTTACCTTTGTATCGGGCACCGGCCAAGCCGACTTTAGTTTTTTCCGGTCGGCTGGTACCCTGGAAGGGCGTGGCAATGTTGCTTGAGGTGGTGGCTAAAATAAAAATAAAACAACCGGATATTTTATTGGAAATTTTGGGTGATGGGTCCGAACGGGCCAGTTTGGAAAAGCTGGCCAATAAACTGGGCTTGAAAGACAATGTTAATTGGCATGGCCGCGTTAGCGAAAGGGAATCCCATCAAGTTTTTGCCCACTCAACTCTTTTTGTTTTAAACACCAATTACGAGGGTTTACCTTATTCGGTACTCAACGCCATGCAGGTAGGCGTGACGGTGATAACCACGTCCGTGGGGGGGAATCCGGAAGTGGTGGAGCACGGCGTTAGCGGGTGGTTGGTGCCGTATAATAATGAATCAGCGTGGCAGGAAGCGATTGAACGGCTGCTGAATGACAAGGTATTGCGCGATAAATTAGCTCAAAACGCTAAAAAGACATTGGAAAAATTTAAGTGGCAGGAGATGCTTGATAAAACTATAGCTGTAATAAAGGGTTTATGTCGCAAAGAATAATTTTAATAAATCCGTCTTTTAATATTGCCAAAGCCAATTACGACAGCTCCATTTCGGTCGGGCTTTTAAGTATGGCTTCTTATTTGGACAGCCGCGGCGTGGCGCTGGCTTTGATTGATGGCGCCAGAGAATCAAATTACCTTGAGCGTTTAAAAAAGGAAGCGCCCAATTGCGCTTGGGCGGCTTTTTCGGTAATGACAATGCAGGTGGGGCAGGCCTTGAAAATTTCTCAAATGATAAAAGAAATTAACCCGGCCTGTCAGATTATCTGGGGCGGCCCCCATCCGACATTTTTTCCGGAGCAGACAATAAAAAATAAGCTGATTGATATTGTTTGCGTGGGCGAAGGCGAGAAAACTATTTACGATATTGTCAGCGGCCGGGAGAGGCGCGAAATAGAAGGCATTGTTTTTAAGGAAGGCAGCGCAATTATTGCCAATAAAACTCGCTTGCTTCATAATCCGGCCGCCATGCCGCTGTTTAACTGGGACTTAGTGCCAAGAGAAATTTTGGAGCGGCTTCAGTTGATTCCGTCTTTGACTTCTCGCGGTTGCCCGCACCGGTGCACTTTTTGTATCAATGCGATTTTGAAAAATTCCTGGCGGCCGCGCACGGCCGAGCAAGTGCTGGAGGACTTAAAGATTATTAAAAGCCGGCCGTATTTTGCCGGCAAGAAACTGCGATTTTGGGATGAAAATTTTTTCGTGGATATTGAACGTGCCAAAAAAATCATTGATGGAATGATTAAGCAAAACCTAATTATTCCTTGGGAAACAACCGTACGCGCCAACTATGTCAAAGAAGGAATGATTAATGAGGTGTTTATGGCTAAATTGAAGCAAAGCGGTTGTTATCTTTTGTCTTTTGGCGCCGAATCGGGTTGCCCGCGGCTGCTAAAAAAGATGAAAAAAGATATTAATCCCGAGGACGTAATAAATTCAGCTAAAGTTGCGTTGCGGCACGGCATTATCCCGCAGTATTCTTTTATGATTGGGTTGCCGGGCGAGACGCGGCCGGAAATGATGGAAACCTTGGGCCTTATAGACAGATTGGTAAAATTAAGTCCCAAAATTCAAATTTTAGGGCCGCAGGCATTTCGGCCTTACCCGGGTTCTGAATTGTATAATGAGTGCGTGGCTAGCGGCTGGCAGGAACCAGAATCACTGGAAGAATGGGCGCGTCTGGCGGAGAACGAGCTGAATTATTTGTCAATAAAGAACTTTCCTTGGGTAAAAGCCAGAGACAAGGATTTCGTGGAGTCAATGGAGGCCTACGTGCGTTTTGGCGCGCATAGCATAAAATCGGCGATGGGTTCTTCTGTCAAGGCGAAAAAATTATTTAAACTGGGTTTTATTTTAATTTGTCAGCTGCGCTGGAAATTAAAATTCTTTGCCTGGCCGATTGAATATAAACTAGCTAAACGATTTGTTGCTATTAAATTTTAATCTAATGAAGGTCTTAAATATCAGCTTGGATAAAAAATTATTGACTGCTGACTCTCAGGTGCGGCAGCGGGTTTTGGGCTATGCTCGTCTATTTGCCAGATTTGATTTGATTGTTTTATCGGGTCGCGGGTATCAGGCAAGAACAGAAGAAAGTATGGTTATTTATCCGACTAATTCTGGCAGTCGGTTATTTTATCTTTTGGATGCCTATATTCTGGGTAAAAAAATAATTAAAAAGTATCAGTCCGATATTATCAGCTCGCAAGACCCATTTGAAACGGGGTTGCTGGCTTGGCTGCTGGCCAGAAAATACGGCTTGAAGTTTCAAGTCCAAATTCACGGAGATTATTTCGGTTCTCCTTATTGGCAGGCGGAAAAATTATCCAATAAGCTGAGGTATTATTTGGGCAGGTTTGTTATCAGCCGGGCGGATGGGCTAAGGGTGGTGAGCGATCGGGTGAAAGTCAGTTTAATAGCATTGGGTCTGCCGGCGGGAAAAATTATGGTCGTGCCAATCTATTCGGAATTAAAAGTTGGTGGACAAGACGGAGAACATGGTGGAGTGAGCGATAAATTTGTTTTTTTAGCGGTGGGCCGTTTGGCGCGTGTTAAAAATATCAAACTGCAGATTGAGGCGATGAGAGAGGTTATTAAAAGTCAGTCCGGTCAGAATGTTGAGCTTTGGATTGTGGGCGATGGCCCGGAAGAAAGAAAGCTTAAGCAAAAAGTTAAGGCCTATGGTTTATCTGCTAGCGTTAAATTTTTGGGCTGGCAAGATGATCTGAGTCAATTCTATCATCAGGCCGATGCGTTTTTACTTATCTCAAACTATGAAGGTTGGGGATTGGCGGTGATTGAAGCGGCCAGTTATGGCTTACCGATTATTATGACTGACGTTGGTTGCGCCGGTGAGATAATTAAGAACGGACAGAGCGGTTTAGTTATTTCGGTAGGCGATAAACGGGCGTTGGCGGAGTCAATGATAAAGTTACTTCAAGATAAAGAGTTAAGAACCAGGTTGGGCCGGGGAGCAAGAGAAGCGGTGTTGGGATTGCCGAGCCAAGAGGAGAATTGGCAACTATATAAGGACTCGCTGGTTAAGTCGCTGTCAAAAATTTAAATTATGCCAAAAATTATTTTAGTCCAACCGGAAAACGGATTGAATGAAACCACCTATGTGCCGCTGGGATTAATCAGCTTAGCCGCTTATATCCGGAAGGATTTTGAAGTGGAAGTATTTGACTTGCGGCTTGAGCCGGTTGATAAATTGTGTGAATTGGTTAGAAAGTCCCAACCCTTGGCAATGGGTTTTAGTATGTTGACCGGCAGTTGCATCAGCCAAATTATTGAAGTCAGCCGGCGAATTAAGCAAATTAATCCGGAAATTAAAATAATTGTCGGCGGCATTCATCCGACATTTTTTCCGAAACAGACCGCCCAGCATCCCTTAATTGATTTTGTGGTAATTAATGAAGGAGAACAAATATTTCTGGCCTTGTTGCGGGCTTTGGCTGGCGGGCAAAATTTTGAATCAATCAAGGGTTTAGCTTGGAAAAATAAAGATAGAAAGGTTGTGGCAAATGAACCTCTTGAAAATTTTTTGGATATGAATTTGTTGCCTCTGCCGGCCTGGGACTTAATTAATGTTGAGCGCTATATAAAAAAATTATCCAATAATCCGGGCGAGCGGGTGATAGATTTTTATACCAGTAAAGGTTGTCCTTTCCCTTGCAGCTTTTGTTATAATCTCCGGTTCAATAAAAGGCAGTGGCGCGCCAAAAGCGCCGAACGCGCGGTTGAGGAGCTGGTGATGCTAAACCAAAATTACGGCGTAAATTATTTTATTATCCACGACGATAACTTTGTGGTTGACCGAGCCAGGGCCTTAAAGTTTGCCGAGTTGATTTTGGCCAGGGGGTTGAAGGTGCAATATTCTATTGACGCCCGGATAGATTATTTTGACTACGATTTTTTAAAAAAACTAAAAGACAGCGGTTTATGCGAAATTCGAGTCGGGTGCGAGAGCGGTTCCAATCGCGTGCTTAAAGAGATAGTGCAAAAAGGCATCACAGCCGAGCAAACTGTGGCGGCGGTGGCGGTAGCCAAAAAGCTGGACATAAAATTAATTTTATCTTTTGTTATCGGTTGGCCAACCGAAAGCGTTAAGGAACGTCAGACCACCATTGACTTGATTATTAAATTGCAGCGGATGCACAAAAAAACAGCCGTCTATCCGCTCTGGATTTATATTCCTTACGCCGGCACCACCTTATTTGATAGGGCTTTGGAACTCGGTTTTGTGGCGCCCCAGAGTTTGGAGGAATGGGGAAATTATTTTTGGGGCAAAGCGCATATTCCTTGGTTGAAAAATCCGAAAGAATACGAAATGATTCACGAATTAAGTCCGTTTGCCTGGTATAATAAAAACTTAGTTGACTTGAAAAATCGTTCGGCCGCCAATATAATTAGGCATTTGCTGATAAAGACCTTTCGGCCAATAGTGCTTTGGCGGTTTCGGCATAATTTCTGGCGCCTGACCGCCGAGGTGAAACTAATCGCTTTATTAAAGAAGTTTTATCAGCGAGCAATAAAGGATTATAACAAGCTGTTAACCGGCAGTACGGCAAAATAATATGAAATTGCTTATTTTTACTCAAAAAGTAGACATAAACGACCCTATCTTAGGATTTTTTCATAGATGGATTGAAGAGCTTGCCAAACATTGTGAAAAAGTAACCGTTGTCGCTTTGGGCGTGGGGGAATATAGCTTACCGACAAACGTCAAAGTTTTATCTTTGGGCAAGGAGTCGGGCGCGTCTAAGATTAAATATTTGACGCGGTTTTACCGATATGTTTGGCAAGAACGTAAAAATTACGATTCGGTGTTTGTTCATATGAACCAGGAGTACGTGATACTGGGTGGATTAATTTGGAAAATTTGGGGTAAAAAAATTGCGATGTGGAGAAATCATTCAAAAGTAAGCATTCCCGGCTATATTGCAGTTTTTCTGTCGGATAAAGTTTTTTGCACATCTGGCGAGTCGTTTACCGCCAGATTTAAAAAAACAACCCTTATGCCGGTTGGCATAGACACTCTATTCTTTAAGAAGCGAGAGGATATTATTGAAAAACCCAATTCCCTTTTGTTTTTGGGAAGAATTTCTCCGATGAAAAAACCGGGACTTTTTATAGAGGCCTTAAATTTGTTGAATAAAGAAAGAGTGGATTTTACCGCTTCAGTCGTCGGTGATCCGTTATTAAAAGACGCAGATTATTATCAAGAGTTGAAGGGCTTAGTAAAAAAATATGACCTGGAGAATAAGGTTGTATTTGAGAAAGGCGTAAACAATAAAAAAACCATAGAATACTACAATCGGTATGGTATTTACGTAAACGCGACGCCTTCCGGATCAATGGATAAAACAATTTTTGAGGCGATGTCTTGCGGCAGTATAGTTATTGTTTCTAATAAGTCCTTAATTGGCAAAATAGATAACAATCTTATTTTTGAGGAAAATAGCCATCGGGATTTAGCCAAGAAACTAGCGGCAATGTTATCGTTGAGCGTCTCGGAAAAAGAGGATATAATAGAAAAGCTAAGGAATTTTGTTATCCAGAATCATGGTCTGGATTTTCTTGTGGAAAAATTATTGGTCAGCTTCCAGTCATTATGAAAATAGGATTGCTTAGACCAAATTATAAGACCCACTTAATAACGCCGCCCTTGGGTCTGGGTTATATTTCTTCCTATCTAAAAAGCCGGGGCTGGCAGACCAAGATAGTTGATGGTTTGAATTTGGTGTTGACCAACGATGAGCTTGTTAGCCGTTGCTCCGATTGCGATGTTATTGGTATTACTTGCTTGTCCGATTTTTATCTGGAGACGATTGATTTAAGCAAAAAATTCAAAAAAAAGAATAAAATCGTTGTTTTGGGCGGAGTTCACCCGAGCGTTCTGCCCCAGCAGAGCTTGGCTGATTCGGGGGCGGATTGTGTGATAGTGGGGGAAGGAGAGATTACCTTTGACCTTTTACTGCAGCAGTTAGCTAAAAATGAGAAACCAGAAATTCCCGGCTTATTTTTTTTAGGACAAAAAGATTTTCGTCCCCGAGAATTAATAGCTGATTTGGACAGCTTGCCTTTTCCTGACTGGGAACAGCTTAATCCAACCACTTATCAGAAAGCTCCTCACGGAGCTTTAATCAAAAATTTTCCTGTTGCGCCGATTGTGACCAGCCGCGGCTGCCCATATAGCTGTAAGTTTTGTGCCAGCCCCGCCTTTTGGGGGCAAAAACTAAGATTACGCTCACCAGAGAATGTTATTCAGGAAATTGAATATCTGGTCAATAATTTTGGAGTCAAGGAGATTCATTTTGAAGATGACAATTTAACTTTAAACCGCGACCACATAGTAGCAATTTGCCAGTTAATTTTAAAGAAAAAAATAAAGATTTCTTGGGCTACTCCCAACGGCATTCGGGCCGACCGCGTTGATGAAGAAATTTTGAAGCTGATGAAACAAGCCGGCTGTTATTATGTTGTTTTTGGCATTGAATCGGGCAACCAGGAGATTTTAGAGAATATTAATAAAAGAGAAACGCTGGCGGATATAAAAAAAGCGGTAGAATCAGCCCATCGTTTGGGCATCATGACTCAGGGATTTTTTATTCTGGGGTTGCCCGGAGAGACGGAAGAGACGATAAAAAATACCATAAAATATGCCAAGAGTTTGCCTTTGGATCGCGCCCAATTTTTGATTCTGGATTTACTGCCCGGTTCAGCGCTATGGAAAGAGCATAAAGACGAATTTAAGATTGATTATCACAAAGAGAGTTATCATGAGCCGACTTGGGTGCCTCAAACCATAACCGCCGATGCCTTAAAGCAATGGCAGCCCCGGGCGTTTCGCGCTTTCTTTTTCCGGCCACGGCCATTGTTTTCTCTGATTAAATTTTTCCGTTTATCGCAGATAAGATTTATTATTAGCAGATTAAAGGATTTCAGGATTTTTAATTCTTAGTTTTATGCCCAAAACCGCAATTATTATTGGTGCCGGTCCGGCGGGTTTAACAGCCGCCTACGAACTTCTTGAAAAGACCGATATTAAGCCCATTATTTATGAGGCCAGTGGTGATATCGGAGGTATTTCCAAGACCATAAACTATAAGGGCAACCGAATGGATATCGGCGGCCATAGGTTTTTTTCCAAGTCAGACCGGATAGTGCAGTGGTGGCAGAACATATTACCATTGCAGAAGATGCCGTCGCAAGACGGGCCCGACCCGGACTGGTCAGATAAAGTTATGCTAGTTCGTAAGCGTTTATCAAGAATTTTCTTTTTGCGTAAATTTTTTGCTTACCCGGTTTCGGTGAGCCCGGAGACCCTGCGTAATTTGGGTTTAGTCCGAGCCATTAAATTTTTCTTCAGCTACATTAAAGTTCGCTTTGCGCCGATTAAGGACGAAAAATCATTGGAAGATTTTTTTATCAATCGGTTCGGCGACGAACTTTATCGGACATTTTTTAAGGACTACACGGAAAAAGTTTGGGGTTTGCCTTGCGATAAGATTAAAGCGGAGTGGGGCGAGCAAAGAGTCAAGGGTTTATCTATTACTAAAACAATTCTACACGCTTTCAAAAAAATTCTGTTTGGCAGTTCGGCTTTAAACCAAAAAAAGACCGAGACCAGTTTGATAGAATATTTTTCTTATCCGAAGTTCGGGCCGGGCCAGATGTGGGAAGAGGTGGCTAGAATTATCAAAGAAAAAGGCGGAGAAATAAATTTGCATCATCAGGTGGTCGGTCTAAAATTGAGCGATTATAAAATAACGGAAGTTGAGGTGGAAAATTCAAATAGCGGCGAGAAAAAAAATCAGCAAGCCGATTATGTTTTTTCAACCATGCCGGTTAAGGAGTTGGTAGCTGCTTTAGGGCAAGAGGTGCCCGGTAATGTGAAAGAAGTGGCTCAAGGATTAATGTATCGGGATTTTATTACCATTGGTTTATTGCTCAAGGAGCTTAAGATTAAGAACGAAACAAAAATAAAAACAATTAATGATTTTATTCCCGACAACTGGATTTATATTCAAGAAAGAGACGTCAGGGTTTGCCGAGTGCAAATATTTAACAACTGGAGTTCTTATATGGTTAAGGACAAGGAAAAAGCGTGGATTGGTTTGGAGTATGTTTGCAATAAAGGAGATGAGCTATGGCAAAAGGGGGACAAGGAAATGACTGATTTTGGCATAGCGGAATTGTCAAAGATCGGTTTTTTGACTAAGGAGGATATTTTGGATAGTGTGGTGGTTAGAATGGAGAAGGTCTACCCGACTTACTCGGGCGCCTACGATAAGTTTGAAGTGGTTAGGGACTTTTGTGACCAGATAGATAATCTGTTTTTGATTGGACGCAACGGCATGCACCGCTATAATAATCAGGATCACTCAATGACGACGGCCATAGTGGCGGTAGAAAACATTATTAACGGCGTTAAATCAAAGAAGAACATTTGGGAGGTAAACCTAGAAAAAAGCTATCATGAAAGTAAATAATAAAATCGCTATTTTTTTAACGATTTTAATTCTGGCGAATCTCGCGGCGGCTTATTTTTATCTTGAATTACCTCCTCCCGGCGGAGATTCTATTTCTTATTATAACGCCATGAGGTTTCTTCAGGGCCACGGGGGACTGGAGAAGCAATTTGTTTTGATCCGACTGCTGACTTCTCCGTTAATGCTGTGCCTGTCTATATTTTTTGGTTTTTTGGCCAGCGATCTTTATTCCGGGATGCTGATAGTTAATGTTGCATTTTATTCTTTGATTGTTGGCGTGTTTTATTTGCTGGTTTACGAGATCTATGAGAACAGAAAAATCGCCGTCTTCAGCGCGGTTTTATTGGCCACGAATTATTATTTGATCAATTCCGCAAACGCTTATTTGGTTGACTTGGGCGGCTGGTTTTTCATGCTGGCGGCCTCTTATCTGGCGATCCGCTATTATAAGACCAACTATAATAAATATTATTGGCTCTCTTTGCTGTTTTCCGTGGTTGGAGTGTTTTTCAAAGAGTACGGGGCGTTAGGTTTGCTGACTTTATTTTCTTTGATTTTATTGTCAAACCTGCCCCGGTCAGAGAAAATCAAGCGGATTTTTGGAGGCGGGCTGTTATTTGCTATTTTACCGGCTGCTTATCATATATTTTATTATCTGAAATTTAGCTTTTCTTATTTTGGGGTGTATGGTTTTACTTATGCTCAATACAATATCATCACCCCCAATCATAGTTTCTCTATATTTATAAAAGTATTGGGCTGGGTTTTTTCAGTCGGTTGGCTATTCTTTTGTTACGGCGTCTGGCAAGAATGGCGCCATTTTGATAAAACAAGATTTAAGTTATTGATTTCTTTGCTGCCCCTTTCCTTATCTTTTTTGGCTTGGCCCGGTTTTGTTCAGCGGGTTTGTCTGGTGCTGTTGCCGTTTTTAGCCACGCTTTCCGGCCGGGGGCTGGCTGATCTAAACAAATATCTGGCTGTTTTGTTACTTGTCGCTTATATTATCTTTAATTACCATATGGGCAACTTGGTAGAAATCATTAACTTATCTACTTAATTTAATGGAAAAGATTACAAAATTATCAATCATCATTCCGGTTTTTAATGAGCGGGCAACCATTTTAAAATTGTTGGCCAAGGTTGAGGCGGCTGATTTGGGCGTGGCCAAAGAAATAATAATTGTGGATGATTTTTCCGCCGATGGCACGAGGGAGATTTTTAAAAAATATGAACAGCAATACAAAATTTTGTACCACGAAAAAAATTATGGCAAGGGACGCGCGTTGCGGACCGGTTTTGCCGTTGCCACGGGCGATGTTGTGGTAGTGCAAGACGCTGACCTGGAGTATGACCCCAATGATTTTAGGGCAATGCTTAAATTGATGGAAGAAACGGGGTCGCCAGTGGTCTACGGTTCCCGTCGCCTGCAGCACAGGTATCTTAAAAGCCATCACTCGGGCCACCTTTATGCTTTGGGCGGAATTTTTATAACCTGGCTTACTAATTTGCTTTACGGTACTAAAATTACCGATGAGCCGACTTGCTATAAAATGTTTAAGCAGGATTTTTTAAAAAGCATAAACTTGGAATGCGAACGGTTTGAGTTTTGCTCGGAAATTACGGCTAAAATTGCCAAACGGGGCATAAAAATTATCGAAGTGCCGATAAATTATTATCCGCGCCACAAGAACGAGGGTAAAAAAATAAGCTGGAAAGACGGAGTTGAGACAATTTGGATTCTATTGAAATACCGATTTAAAAAGTAAGGCGTGTGTGGCCAAAATTTATGGCAAGAAAAGTTTTATTAATTAATCCTCCCTGGATGATCGGGGAGGATAAAAATTTGTGGAAACAGGTGGCCAGTTGTTGGCCAAGCTTGGGATTGGCTTATATCGCGGCTGTTTTGGAGCAAGCAGGGCATCAGGCCTGGTATTTGGATTGTTCAGCGGAGCATTACAGCGTTGGTGAAGTTGAGAATGTTTTGAGGGAAAATTATGAAAATGATTTTGATTTTGTTATTTTAACCGCCACAACGCCTCTTGTAAATAATGCCTTGGCTATTGCGGCTTTGGCAAAAAAAAGATGGCCTAAGGCAAAAACAGTTTTGGGCGGAGTTCATCCGTCGGTTTTGCCAGATGAAACACTGGTTCATGAGGCAGTTGACTTTGTGGTTATTGATGAAGGCGAAGAAACAATGAAAGAATTAGCCGATGGTAAGAACCCGACTGAAATTTTAGGTTTGTGCTATAAGCAAAACGGGCAAATAATCAAGAACGTTTTGAGGCCATTGATTCAGGATTTGGACTCAATTCCGCCGCCGGCTTATCATCTTTTGCCGATGAAAAAGTATTACCCGGCCGTCGGCAGCTATAAACGTTTGCCGGCGATGATTTTGTTCGCCACGCGGGGATGTCCGGGCCGGTGCACTTATTGTCACCGGTCTTTCCGAGGAGTTGTTCGCAAGCGTTCGGCCGAGAGCATTTTAAATGAAATTAAAATTTTGCAGCGGGACTACGGCATAAAAGAGGTGGCTTTTTACGATGATACTTTTACTTTGTTTAAAGATGTTGTCCGGGAATTTTGCACCACGATCGTCCGGGAAAAAATAGATATTACCTGGTCTTGTTTTACGCGAGTTGATCAGGTTGACGAAGAGACGCTTTCTTTAATGAAACAAGCCGGGTGCCATTTGATTTTATTTGGCGTGGAATCGGCTGACGAGCAAATTTTAAAAAATATCAAAAAGAATATTTCTTTGAAGCAGGTTGAGGAAGTGGTAAAATTAGCGCGGAGGATTAAAATAGAAACGCGCGCTTCTTTTATGTTTGGTAATCAGGGAGAGACGGAAGAAACAATTAAGAAGACCATTGATTTTGCGATTAAATTAGATCCGGACGAAGTGCAATTTAATATCGCGACCGCTTATCCTGGAACAGAATTATTTAATTGGGCTAAGGAGCGGGGTTATATCAGGACTTTTAATTGGAACGACTATAGCATGTCTAATGTGGTGCTGGAATTACCCGGGCTGAACAAAGAAAAAATGCAACATTATTATGAATTAGCGCACCGCAAATTTTATTTGCGGCCCAAAATAATTTTACGCCGGCTTTTAAATATAAGAACGTGGAATCAGCTGAAACAGGAAATAAAAGGAGGTTTGGCGGTTTTATCTTTCACTTTTAATAAAAAATGAACAAAGAAAAAATATTATCTTTTTGGCGACAAAATAGAGTTTTAATCTTAATCTTGGCGGGGTCTTTTTTGGCCAGTGTGGTATATTCTTTCCATTTCAGAATAAATCCGGCGGTTGACGCGCGGGCTTACGACAATATTGCTCAGAATATTGTGAGCGGCAACGGCTACCGGGAGCATCTGACGGGAGAACTAGCCAATGATTTTGCTATAGCCAGAGTGGGGCCGCTGTATGAATATTTTTTAGCCGGTATTTATAAGATTTTTGGCCACAGCCATGGTGTGGTTTGGTTTTGGCAGGCCTTGCTTCATTCCCTAAGCGCCTGGTTCGTTTATTTAACGGCCTTGTTGGTTTTTGTTGACAACGATAAAAGAAAAAAAATCGGTCTTATCGCCGCGGTGATTTTCGGTTTCTATCCGGATTTGATAGAAATTTCGGCGATGCTGATGACCGAGACGCTTTATCTCTTTTTGGTTTGTTTGATGATTTATCTTTTCTTTTTGTATCTTTCAAAAGGCGGGAATTGGCGGCCGGCCTTGCTGGGTTTATCTTCAGGGCTTGCCACTTTGGCTCGACCCCCGGTACTTTTTTTAATACCGGTGATTTTATTTTATTTTTGGCGGCAGAAGCTATGGCGGCCGGCCCTGCTATTTTTAGTGGTTTTAATTTTGGTTTTTATGCCCTGGACCGTCAGGAACTATCAGGTTTATGGCCAATTTATGCCTTTCGGGGCAGCCGGTCAATTTAATTTTTGGATTGGCAATTATCATGGTGGCAGTGGCGAGCAGGAGCCAACAGTCCAGCATCAGCAGTTTTTAGAGACCCATAAAGCCGTTGATATAAATTCCGAATCGATGGAACAATTTAAAGGATTTGTTTTTAATTATCCGGCTGAATTTTTAAAACTGACTCTTTTGCGGATGAATAAATATATTAGCGTTATCAGACCGATGGGATTTTGGTTTTATCAGAAGGGACTGGGGCAATTTTTGTTTATCTTTTCTTCAGCCGCCGCTTCAATTATTTTATTTGTTTCGGGTCTGGGCGGAGCGATAAAATCTTTTATGGAGCACAAGGAAAGATTTTATTATTTATTAGCATTGACAATTGCCACTCCTTTGATAATTTTTATTACGGTTGTGGAAACAAGATATAGGTTTCAAGTTTATCCTTTGTTGTCAATTTTTGCCGGATATTTTTTTACCTATTTGTTCAGTGGCCGCAAATGGCTGCTTGATAAAGTACTGCTGTTGTCAATTGCTTTAATTTTTACTAACGGGCTGATTGATCTATTGCTAAGTTTCGCGAAACTGAAAGAAAGATTGGGCTTGTTTTTTTGAAATTGTTATGGAAATATTGGAGTAGCTAGAAATCATTAGCTAATTTCTATCGGTCAGGTTTTAGCCACAAAAGCTTCGGCGTAAAGCGCGCCGGAGCATCTTTTTTTGGCGTAATAAGCAAATTGACGAGAAAGCGATTTGTTGATAGAGTAAGGTAAATTACAGCTAATTAGCCGCAGGGCTTTTTATTTACGCTAAGGGATTATTATGGGCAAAAAAGTTTTATTAATTTATCCGCAGGGCTCTCTCGAGGTATTTTCGCGTTCTAAAATCAAAGTGGCGATGACTGATGTGGGATGTGCCGGCGAGCTGGTGGTTAATGGTGAAAATGGACTGGTAACACCGGC
>Ga0210049_1002543_pt1 | contig 16963 bp, 12 predicted proteins | sample CryGeyCG2014_300_2_FD_183964 | JGI IMG/M metagenome (GOLD analysis project Ga0210049, IMG submission 183964) | Groundwater microbial communities from aquifer - Crystal Geyser CG06_land_8/20/14_3.00 (SPAdes) (version 2) | ecosystem: Environmental > Aquatic > Deep subsurface > Groundwater | place... | reverse complement strand
CTGCGATAAAAAGGTCTCCTTGGGATTTATAGAATCAGCGAACTTAAAAGCACGTAATGTCATCCGAATGGCCTATGGTTACAGGGACAAAGAGTACATGAAACTCAAGATTATCCAGACCTGTACTCCCTGGATGAGAGAGTTTAATCCCTGGATAAACCTTCACAATAATTCGTCATGAGCCAAAAATACAATGATGAGGATGAGGTGAATAGAAAGGGAAGATGCTCGCAATGATCCACAGCAGGATAATCAGCGAGAATCAGCTCGATGAATGGGTTCGTGGGAACGCAGAGAAAGCTCAGGGTGTGATTGTTGAGCTTATCTGGCGACTGGTCGCAGCGTCATCCCCGAAACCCAAAGAGCGACGCTTTCCGCTCGGTGACAGTATTGGGCAGCGTGGGCCAGATGGGGTTTTAAATACGGATTTCGGCTTTGATCCTTTCGTGCCGGAAGGAAGATCATTCTGGGAAATTGGCACAGGAGAAAAAGCTGGGGCCAAGGCGACAAAGGATTACAAAAACTTGACTGCGGCAACACCTATCGACGTTAGAAGTGAATCGACATTAATCTTTGTCACTCCCTTATCTGGTAGAAAAGACTGGGAGTACACGTGGAAAGCTGGGGCGCAGGCCAAATGGCTGGGGGTCCGGCGCCGACGAAATGAATGGAGAGATGTTCGTGCTATTGATGGATCGGGTTTAATTGATTGGTTACATTATTTCCCATCAGTAGAACTATGGCTTGCTGAAAAGATAGGTCTCCCCGCACATCAAATACAGAGTTTGGAACAACGTTGGGCTGAGTTAAGAACTATTGGTGATCCGCCACCGCTTAGCCCGCATGTGTTTCTCGCGAGCCGTGACAAGGCGTGTGAAAAGCTGAAAGAGGTTTTTTCCGGAACAACGCTTCAGCTAAAACTGGACACGCGTTTCCCTGAACAAGTGGCGGACTTTGTTGCAGCATATGTGGCGGTCATGGACGAAGATGCCAAGGTGGATGCCGTTGGTCGCTGTCTGATTATATCCGGTGTCGACGCATGGAACGCGATAACGACCCTTCGCGAGCCGCATGTCTTGGTGGCGGACTTTCACCTGGACGATGCTGATTCAGCAGGAACAAAACTTCTCGAAAGAGCCCGAAGAGCGGGTCATGCGGTCATCTTCGCAGGGATGCCCGGGGGTATACCGCACCCGAACCGGGCTGCCATCCCAAGCCCAAAGAGCTATCAGATCAAGGAGGCTCTGGAGAAGGCCGGCTACACGGAGGAACGTGCCCGTATTCTTGCTCAGAAGAGTGGCGGCAACTTGAGTTCCTTGCTAAGAATCCTCCAGAACCTTTCACTGATGCCGGAGTGGGCTCAAGGAACCGCCGCAGGGGAACTAGCGATTGCAGAGCTTTTGGGCGAATGGAGAGAAGACTCTCAAACTGACAAAGCAGTCGCGGAGAAACTGTCAAAAAAAGCTTACGGGGAGTGGATCGGAAAATTGCGTGAAGTCGCGCTTCGTCCGGGCACTCCCCTGATTCAACGGGATGGTGTCTGGAAGGTCATTGGGCGCTACGAGGGTTGGTACGCGCTTGGACTGAGACTGTTTGACGAGCATCTGGATAGGCTGAAAGAAGTCGCCGTCAATGTCCTGCGGGAGCGGGATCCGCAGTTCGACTTGTCTCCTGATGAGCGATACGCGGCTAGTATTCATGGCAAAGTTTTAACTCATTCGCGCTTGCTGCGAAAGGGTTTGGCGGAGAGCCTTGCCCTCCTTGGCAGCCATCCCAAGGCGCTTACATCGTGCTCCTTCGGCAAGGCTGAGGCGACCGCCGTTCTTGCAGTGCGGGAGGTCCTGGCTGGCGCAGATTGGGTGCTTTGGGCAAGTCTGAACGACCTCTTGCCATTGTTGGCTGAGGCTGCTCCAGTAGAGTTCCTTGATGCCGTGGAGAACTCCCTAAATAGAGATCCTTGCCCTTTTGACACCGTTTTTGCGCAAGAGGGAACTGGAATCATGGGCGGAAATTACATGACTGGCCTCCTCTGGGCTCTGGAAACGCTGGCCTGGGATGCTGAGTATCTCACCCGTGTCATTGTCATCCTCGGTGAACTGGCCGCGAGGGACCCCGGCGGGAACTGGGGCAATCGTCCAGCCAATTCTCTTTCGACAATTCTGTTGCCTTGGCTTCCGCAGACTTGTGCACCAGTGCCAAAGAGGCATGCCGCCGTTGCGACTCTTTTGAATGAGCTCCCGGAGATTGCTTGGAAACTGCTGCTGACTCTCCTGCCCCAATCGCATCAGGTGTCTATGGGTTCGCATAAGCCGGCATGGAGGGAGATGATTGCTGATGATTGGTCGAAAGGTGTAACGCGCCGAGAGTATTGGGAACAAATACCCGCTTATGCAGAATTAGCGATTACCGCAGCAAAGCAAGATCTTTCGAAACTTGCTGAGCTCATTGACCGCCTGGATGATCTTCCCCCTCCCGCACGTGATCAACTTCTCGCTCACCTACGGTCGGACACAGTCGTTTCGATGCCGCAAGCAGACCGGCTCCGGTTGTGGACCGAGCTTGTCGATCTGGTTTCAAAGCACAGGAAATTCGCGGATGCCCAATGGGCCATGAAGCCAGAGGTGGTGAATGAGATCGCTGCAGTCGCCGAAAGCCTATCACCTGACGCGCCGATTTATCGTCACCAGCGGCTCTTCAGTGAGCGAGATTTCGATTTATACGAGGAAAAAGGTAACTATGGGGAGCAGCGCAAAAAACTCGAAGATCGACGGCAAAAGGCCGTCAACGAAGTTTTCGCGGCTGGAGGTGTGGAAGCGGTACTGGAATTCGCCAAGGCAGTCGAGTCACCCTGGCGCGTAGGTGTTGCCTTCGGTGCGATTGTAGCAAATGGCGTTGAGGAAAAGATTCTTCCGGGGTTACTGGAGTCAGAAACCAAGTCTCTCGCTCAATTCGCGGGTGGGTTCGTCTGGGGTATGTTTCGCGGGCAGGGGTGGCGGTGGGTTGACGACATCGACACGTCTTACTGGACACCATCGCAAAAGGGGCAGCTTCTGGCTTATCTGCCGTTTGCCTTTGATACCTGGAAACGAGTTGTTCAGCTTCTGGAAAAGGACGAGGCGCCATATTGGTCAAAGACCAACGCTAACCCCTATGAAGCCGAGGAAGGTCTTGAATGGGCTGTTGATCGTTTGGTCCAGCATGGCCGACCTCATTCAGCGATAAGATGCCTTGAACTATTACGATACGATAAGCGCCCCCTGGATAGTCAGCAAGCCGTCCGTGTGCTTAAAGCGTTACTTAATTTCCCAGAAAGTGCTCATGAGATGGATGTGCACGCTGTCGTCGAGGTCATTAAGGCGCTGCAAGATGATCCGGATACAAATCTCGAAGACCTTTCCCAAGTCGAATGGGCATTTCTACCCCTCCTCAATCCGCACCATGAGGCGTCTCCTAAGTTGCTGGAGCAGCGGTTGGCCGATGATCCTGTTTTCTTTTGTGAGGTCATTCGCATTGTATTTCGGTCCAAAAAGGAGAACCCTGCCCTAGAACCCACGGAGCAACAGAAGAACGTCGCGACAAATGCATACCGTCTGCTTAGCGAGTGGAGAACACCTCCCGGTAGTCAGAAAGCTGGGGCGTTTAATGGCGACGCACTGACTGCTTGGTTGAAAAATGTCAAAGCAGTCTGTGAGGAGTCCGGCCACTTGGAGGTTGCGCTCTCAATGGTTGGTCATGTACTCATCCACACACCGCCTGATCCTGACGGTCTTTGGTTACATCATTCGGCAGCAATGGCGCTAAATGCAAAAGACACCGATGATATGCGGGATGGTTTTCGAACCGCATTGTTCAACTCACGTGGTGTTCATTGGGTAGATCCAGAGAGCCGCGAAGAACGAGAGCTGGCTAAAAAGTATCGGACACAAGCCGAAGAGGTCGAGACCCGCGGCTATCATCGCCTAGCCAGCACCCTTAGAGAGTTGGCCACCTCCTATGAGCGAGACGCTGAACGGCAAGCGTCCAAAGATCTCTTTGATGATTAGGAGGAAGCCAAGGAGTTGGCCCTTGGCACGGGACAAATTGAACAATTGATTGAAAGGAATATTTTGTTCACACCAGCAGTTAACACCGGCACAAACGCATTCTGGGAAAACCCTCTCACTTCATCTGCGCCGCACACATTAGGTAGAAAGATATGTTAATAAAAAGTCTGAAAAGGTGCTCCTTCGGAATAGCGGGAATATTTCTTTTACTTATTGTATCACCAGCATTGGCAGAAAAGTGGAGCCAACGTTATATCGAAAGTCTTCCAGATTCTGCCTTTGCCGCCATTGAGATTATGAAAGATGGGAAGAAAATCCGACTTCTTCCCCATCATAATCATGTAGGAGAAATTGATATTTATCATTTGAAGAGCGCTCTAGGCAGAATTCATCAGGTAAAATGGATTGACCCTGCAAACTTTGCCAGAGCCAAAGATCACCTGGATCAACACTATCAGGTTTATAAACAGGAACGGGTTAAGGCTCGTGGGTTGAAAGGTCCCATTAACATCAATAAGGCATCAATCAATGAACTAATGCAACTCCCTCACATTGGAGAAAAACGTGCTATAGGCATAATCGAATATCGAAAAACCCATGGAGGTTTTAAAACCACATCAGAGCTAATGCATGTTCCTGGCATTGGGCAAAAAATGCTTAGGGACATCGAAGATCTCATTACAGTGGAATAGATCTACTCCTCGTTGGAAAAGGAAATTGAAGGTTTCTTTAAAATAAAGCCTGTGAAATCGGTGTCAGCCCTTGACATGGGACAAATTGAACAAGTGATTGGAAAGAATATTTTGCTCACAATGGCAGATAGCAGAGTGCTTGAAGCGATACCCGGAGGGTTCGCCCTTCTCAGGCACTCGAATCGTTAGCTGCTCACTCCGGAGATCTTTGGAAAAACCGAAAAATGAATAGCGGACAAATTAAAAAAGAACTCAAGAAACAACTGAACGCTCTTTTTAAGAGCATGGATTTCGTCAGCAAGAACTTTCTTAACAATGAGAAAATCAGCGGAAGGGAGTCGCAGGTTTTTTTCAACATCTATCAACAGCTTGGGTTGGCCTGGGAATTTTTAGGTTTGCAGTGCAGGCATCGTGATGGGTACAAAAGAACGAGGGACAAGAAGGAAGCCTGTAAAATATGTGGGAAAATTAGGGGGACCGATGACTTTTATATTCTGTTACCTAAAAAGGGGCTCAAGAAATTAGGAGTGAAAGCGAACCCCAATTCAAAAAGGACATTTGAAAACAAAAAGGATGCGGAGATCGTTAATGATACAATCAATTTTTATGGCGCTGTCGTAAATGTGGACGTCCATAATTCCTATAAATCGAACCTCTTCGATAAAGGGATTAATATGGCTGCAGAGAGGATTTTTAATGTAAAAGAAGATAACATCGAATGTCACATTGACAACCATCTTATTCATATAAGACTGCGTGATAGGGACAGGAAAAGTAAAGGAAAGAGATATGGTGGTTTCCCATGGGAAATAAAAAAGGAAAATTTGGAGCATTTTCCGGTTATTTTTGATTTTGATGAAAAATATAAGTTTTTAGGGCTGACGATTTTAAAGTAATTTCCCATGATGAGTTTGGTGGAGTTGATGTGAAGAGATGCCCCTGGCGTACCACAAACGAAATATATCTTAGGTACCACGATGAGGAATGGGGGACTCCGGTCCATAATGAGAATAGGCATTTTGAGTTCTTAGTGCTCGAATCTGCCCAGGCCGGCTTAAGCTGGTCCACCATCCTCATGAAAAGAGATCATTATCGAAAAGCCTATGATCATTTCGATCCTGTTAAGGTTTCAAAGTATAATGATCAAAAGATAAGGAAATTATTATCTAATGCCGGAATTGTAAGGAATCGGAGAAAAATTGAGGCTTCGATCAATAACGCTAAATGTTTTCTTGCCCTTCAAAAAGAATTCGGCAGCTTCGATCGATATATCTGGGGCTTTGTGAATGACAAACCCATCATCAACCGTTGGAAAAAAATCTCTGAAATACCCGCCAGGACTTCACTATCGGATCAAATCAGTAAGAATTTGATCCATCGAGGCTTCCGATTCGTAGGTTCGACGATCATTTATGCCCATCTTCAAGCCATCGGCATTGTCAATGACCATATCGTTACCTGTTTCAGATATAAGGAGCTTTGCTCCGAATATAAGCGAAACAGGAAAGAATGATTCCTTGTAACACTTTAGTTCTTTGAAAAAGGCTTAATAAAATCCCTCCCCGCCTCCCTTTGCCTGCTTTCGGCAGGGAAAAGATACCAAAGGGAGGTGAAATACTTCCCCCTTTGAAAAAGGGGGATTGAGGGGGATTTGGGATATTATGATATCTTGATTAGACCTCTTTTTCAAAACACTAAATTGATACGATTTCTTTTATATTAATCGATTCACAAAAACCCATTAGACTTCCTCTCCTTTTCCCTTTCTCCGTTTTTGTTGTAAAATAATTACATGAACTCATTTAAACTCGTCTCCGAATTCCAGCCCAAAGGCGATCAGCCACAGGCCATTGAGTTATTGAGCGAAGGCGTTTTGGAAGGCGCTAAAAACCAGGTCCTTTTGGGGGTGACCGGTTCTGGAAAGACCTTCACCATGGCCAATGTGATCGAGAAGGTCCAAAAACCCGCTCTGGTCATCTCCCACAACAAGACTCTCGCCGCCCAACTTTACGGCGAGTTTAAAGAACTCTTTCCAGAGAATGCTGTTGAATTTTTTGTCAGTTATTACGATTATTATCAGCCCGAAGCCTATATTCCCTCCACCGATACCTATATCGAAAAGGACACTCAGATCAATGAAGACATCGATAAGATGCGGCACTCTGCGACCCGATCCCTTCTTGAAAGAAACGATGTCATCATCGTCGCCAGTGTCTCCTGTATCTATGGCTTAGGATCTCCGGAAGCGTACCATGGGATGCTTCTCTATCTGGAGAAAGGGATGACGATCTCCAGGGAGGAGATCCTTTCAAAATTGGTGGAGATTCAATATGAGCGGAATGATATCGACTTCCATCGGGGGACCTTTCGGGTTCGAGGAGATGTGATCGAGGTTTTCCCAGCCCACGAGGAGAACCGTGCCATCCGGGTCGAACTCTTTGGAGATGAAGTTGATGCTATTTCCGAAATTGATCCCCTAAAGGGAAAGGTCATCCAGCCTTTGGATAAAGTTTCCATCTATCCGGGAAGCCACTACGTTACTCCTCCGGACCGTCTGCAGAAGGCTATTCAAAGCATTCGGGAAGAATTGAAGGAAAGGGTAGGGTGGTTTAAATCCCAGAATCAGCTTCTGGAGGCTCAGAGACTTGAACAGAGGACAAACTTCGATTTAGAAATGCTCCAGGAACTTGGCTACTGTCAGGGAATTGAAAACTATTCTCGCCATCTCACTGGAAGAAGGGCCGGAGAACCTCCTCCCATTCTCCTGGATTACTATCCAAAGGATTATCTCTTATTCATCGACGAAAGTCATGTGACCATTCCCCAACTGATCGGGATGTACCGAGGAGACCGGTCCAGAAAAGAAACACTGGTGGAGTATGGATTCCGTCTCCCCTCCGCGCTGGACAACCGGCCACTCATGTTTGAAGAGTTTGAGAAACGCATCCAGCAGGTCATTTATGTCTCGGCGACTCCGAGTGAATATGAAATGAAAAAGAGCCGGGGAAAGATTGTGGAACAGATCATTCGTCCCACTGGTTTGGGCGATCCTCTCCTTGAGGTAAAACCAGCGAAGAACCAAGTCGACGATCTCCTTGGGGAGATTCAAAAGCGAGTGAAGAAAAAGGAGAGGGTTCTCGTCACCACGCTCACCAAGCGCATGGCAGAAGACCTGACCGAATACTATGCGGATCTTGGAATTCGTGTCAAATACCTTCACTCCGATATCGACACTCTGGATCGAGTGGAGATCATCAGAGATCTTCGTCTTGGGGAATTTGATGTCCTCATCGGTATTAATCTCCTGAGGGAGGGGCTCGATATTCCCGAAGTTTCTTTGGTGGCCATATTAGATGCCGACAAGGAAGGCTTTCTTCGATCTGAAAAATCTTTAATCCAGACTTTTGGCCGTGCCGCACGAAATGTGAACGGCCAGGCAATCCTCTATGCGGATAAGATGACGGGTTCTATGGATCAGGCTATTCTGGAAACAAACCGGCGAAGAAAAATCCAGGAAGCATATAATCGGGTCCATCAGATTACCCCCCAAACCGTGAAGAAAGCGGTTCGAAATATTCTGGCTTCAATCTATGAAGCAGACTATTTCACCATTCCCACTGTGGCCGATGTCAAAGAAGGGTATGTCCCTGTTAAAGAAATCCCCACGATGATTCAAAAGTTGAAAAAGGAGATGAAAGAGGCAGCAATCCGTTTGGAATTTGAAAGGGCTGCAGAGATAAGGGACAGGATCCACCACCTCGAAGAGACGGAGCTGAGGATGAGATGAATAAAGAGTAAACCCCGTTAGAAAGGACGGGGCTTTATACCCCGCCCTTTCTGTAAGGAAGTTAAAAGCTCATCATGGCTCCTCCCCACCTGAAAGGTGGGGCTTTCTAACGGGGTAAATGTCAAATTTCAAAATCCAAATGCCAAAAAAGTAGCTCAGGGCTTTAGCCCTGATGGAGTATAAAAATATAACTCAAAGCCATGAACCTACAATCCACCCCATAGATTACTTTAGGTAAAAATTAATCTTGCAAAAAATTAGACCATAATATAGACTTAATTTAGACCCTTTTTCATGGAGGATGATAAAGATGAAATTGAGTGAAGCTGTTAAGCCAATAAGCTATTTTAAGTCACATGCCTCTGAGATGATCCGTGAGATTGTTGAGAATCATCATACCATGGTGATTACTCTCAATGGTGAAGCAAAGGCAGTCCTACAGGATATTCGTGAATATGAAAAAACACAGGAAAGTCTGGCCATGTTGAAGATTCTTGCACAAAGCCGGAAAAGCTTGGAAGAAGGACAATTCAAACCATTTAAAAAGGCTTTTCATGACCTGAGAAAAAAAATTGAAGGAAACCATGAGGGATGAAATTTACGGTTTACCTCGTTGCTGATGCTGAAAGAGACCTTCTGGAAATATACCATTACGTCGCTCAGAATGATTCTGTAGAAAAGGCCGACAGACTTCTTGATCATCTTGAAAAAACCATTTTGAAACTTGAAACGATGCCTTCAAGAGGATGTATCCCTCCAGAATTGGAACGTATTGGAGTTTTTGAACTCCGAGAGATATTCTATCAACCCTATCGGATCATTTATCAAGTTATAAAGTCAGACGTTTATATTCACTGTGTGCTGGATGGAAGAAGGGATTTACAAGATCTGCTGCAGAAAAGGATTTTAAGGTAACCAGTGGTTCACTTCGCTTGATGCATCCTACCTTTTTTCAGATTTACCTGTGTGCAGTAAAAGGTTGGCAAGTAAACCAAATTCAATTCTATACAGGCATTCCCGATAAAGAAGACAATCCATTTTGGCCCCATTTAACCGGTGGAGGAGAATAACCATTAAGAAATGAAGGGAGAATTGCTTAGAAAATAGCTTTCTTAAATCCCTCCCAACCTCCCTTTGGCAAAGGGAGGGGTAATTATCCCCCTTTGTAAAAGGGGGATCGAGGGGGATTTTCATGGTTCGTGGGTGACGCTCCGTCATGAAGGATTACGTAGAAAATACCTCCTCTCCCCTGGCGGGAGAGGACTTCGTCGTGAGCTCAGTCGAACGATTGAGGTGAGGGGGATATAAGTTCAATTGTTCACCCTCACCCTTACCCCCCATCAAGGGGGAGGGGACTTCGTCATATTTTCATGGTTTGTGCCTGCCTGCGGTAGGCAGGGGTGACGTATTCGTCATGTAAAATATTTTAGACAAACAAAACTTAGACTATTTGGTTCCATATGCCGCCTCAGGTGTAAGGGTTATTGCTTCCTCCGACAGACAATATCAAATAGGGTGTTAATTTCTTTCTGAAATATTGTTTTTGGGATTTTCCATAAGAATGCTTCATTTCAAATGAAAATATTGAACCTTTATGTGATTCATAAAGGTCTTAGAATTGAATTGACACAAACATTGTTAAATCTCCCCTCGCCCCTCTTTGTCAAAGAGGGGTAATTCCTCCCTTTAGTCTCCGACCCAGAGCGGTCTCTCTCCGAGCTGGATGGCTCTACGAGCCGGAAGCTGACCCGGAGGGCAAAGGGAGGTGAGGAGGGATTTTACAAATCAATGTGGTCATTGCATCTCGATGGCCGTGCTTTTTTGCGTATTTCACTCCATAATCTTTGCGCCCCAGAACTATCCCGGAGTCAATATAAGTAGGTGTAGTCGACAACAGCAGTCAATCTGAAGATCTCTATCGAGCCAAATTTCGGCTTTTACCCCGGCAGCAGAGAGCCACGGTTCTTGGCCGGGATGTCGCCCCACATGGGCGTGAGTCAGGTGCCACAGGCTTGCCCGTTGGACTCCACAGATCAGAGGAATAAATCAAGATCTTCCTGCCTTGGCCATTTCCTCAATGACCCTTAATTTTGATATCTCCCCGAGGGCAATCAATGTGTCACCGGCATTCAGAGTGCTCCGAAATGTGGGATTGAACTTGGTGTCACCCGTTGATTGTTTGATTGCCACAATGATGGCTCCCAGATCTCTTCCAATTCCGCATTGCTCCAAGGTCAGTCCAATGAGGCTTGAGCCTTCCTGAATAGCGATTTCCTGCATTTGAAGCTCGATGTTCCCGCTCTTGGTGGCAAACTCAATAAAATCTACAACCGTAGGTTTCAAAACGGTATGAGCCATCCTCAAGGCGCCGATATGGTAAGGCGAGATGACCTTTGTGGCGCCTCCCCGGAGCAGCTTTTGTTCTGAATCTTCCTCAGCAGCTCGGGCAATAATCAAAAGGTTTGGATTTAAGCCCCTTGCGCTCAAGACGACAAAAAGATTTTCCGCATCTGTAGACAACACAGAAATTAAACCTTTGGCCCTTTCTACGCCCCCTTCCTTAAGGGTATTATCATGGGCGGCATCCCCTATCAGAAAAAGGATATCCTCCTTTTCCTCTAACATCCGGGGGTCTTTGTCAATGACAACGAACTTTACTCCCTCGGCCTTTAGCTCTCTGCATATGATCTTCCCCATCCGTCCATAACCGCAAACAATATAGTGATCATATAAATCTTTAATCTTCTTTTCCAATTTCCTCCTCCCAAAGATATCTTTAAGCTCACCCTCTAAGATGATTCTTGCACCGGCACTAAGGGCATATAGCACCGTTCCTACGCCCCCAACGATCAAGAAAATAGTGAAGATCCTACCCTTCAGGGAGAGTTCGTGAATTTCTCGATACCCCACCGTTGTGATCGTGGTAATGGTCATGTAGATTGAATCAAGGAAATTCCACCCTTCCACCATAATATACCCTACAGTGCCAAAGGCGATAATAAAAGTAATTAATGCGAGGATCTGGAACAATTTATTTTGGATTTTTTTCATAGGTTTTACTAAAATAATACTGCTAAATGATTTTGAGTGCAAGACAATTAACCCACCCGTTGCATAAGAAAGGTTCCGAAAGGCGGCTGGGTATGCAGGAGAACCTTTAAAGCGGCGCCTCTTTAACTTGTTATGGTTGCTTTTCATAAATAATCTGAGATAATTGATTTAAAAATGAACTCATTAGAACAAAAAATTGATCCCCTACCCACCCATCCTGGTGTTTACCTTTTCAAGGACAAAAAGGGGACGATTCTCTATGTCGGGAAGGCCGGGAATATCAAACACCGGGTGAGTTCTTATTTCCAGAAGCCGGCTGGAAAGGATTTGAAAACTTTGACGATGTTAGAGAAGGTGGCGGAAATCGACACTATTGTCACCGATACGGAAAAAGAGGCCTTCATTCTGGAGAACCATCTCATCAAGGCCCACCGCCCGCGGTATAACATAAAGCTGAGGGATGACAAAAACTATCCTTGCCTCAGGCTTTCTGTGGAAGAAGAGTTTCCCACCCTGAGCATTGTCAGACGGATCAAGAAAGACCGTTCCGTTTATTTTGGTCCTTTCCCCTCCGCCACCTCTCTTAGAGAGACCCTAAAAGTGATTCGAAGAATCTTTCCGATTCGTACCTGCCTCAACACGAAATTTTCAGGCCGTCTCAGGCCCTGCATCAATTATGAAATGGATCGATGCCTCGGCCCATGTTGCGGAAAGATCGATCGGGACCAGTACAAGGAAATTGTCCGCCAAGTGGAGATGTTTCTTGAAGGAAAGAACAAAGGCCTGGTCGAGAGTTTAAAGAAGAAGATGGAAGAAGAGGCAGAAAAACTTTACTTTGAAGCGGCTGCAAGAATTCGAGACCAGATCGAGCATATTGAGAAAGTAATCGAAAAGCAGAAGATTGTTTCTACAGATTTCCTCGACCAAGACGTGATCGGTTTCCACCGGCAAGATCATACGTTTGTTGTTCATCCCCTCTTTATTAGGGGAGGGAAACTCTTGGGAGGCAAGGGTTTTACTTTTCCCTTGGTTGGCCTTCCTGAGGAGGAGATCCTATCCTCTTTCCTTCATCAATATTACCATGAAGGCAAATTCATCCCCGAACAGATCTTGATTCCAAAGGTGATTCCCGAGCAAGATCTTGTTGAACAATGGTTGACGGAACTCAAGGGGAAAAGAGTCCGGATCTTTGTTCCCGTGAAAGGAGATAAGAAACATCTCCTTAAAATGGCCTGTGAAAATGCTCAGCAGTTTCTTCTTGCAAAGGATGAACTGGATAAGGACGAGGAGAAACTTTTAGAAGCCCTAAAGGAGAAGCTTCATCTCAAAAAGTTTCCTCGAAGGATTGAGGCTTTTGATATCTCGAACCTCCAAGGCGGAAATGCCGTTGGATCAATGGTTGTTTTTGAAGACGGGAGGTCCGACAAGGACAGATACCGTCATTTCAAGATTAAAACGATGGAAGGAGTGGACGATTATGGCATGATGTACGAAGTTCTCCTCCGACGATATCAAAAGGCCGTTGAAGAAAATGATCTTCCGGATCTGGTTTTGTTAGACGGGGGAAGAGGCCAATTGAATGTGGCGCAGGAGGTATTCAAAGAACTGAAGATAAAGGGGGTCGATCTCATCAGCCTGGCTAAAGAAAGGACTGTTGAAGGCCCTCATCTTCCGAGGTTTAGAAAGAGCGAAGAAAAGGTCTTTCATCCTCAATATAAGAAACCTTTCGTTTTAGAAAAACATTCATCGCCCCTCCATCTTCTTGACCGAATCCGTGATGAAGCCCATCGTTTTGCTATTACTTATCATAAGAAGGTCAGGAATAGGGAGACAGTCAAATCCATACTAGGAGAGATCCCGGGCATCGGTAAGGTTAGGCAAAAGGAATTGTTGAAATATTTTGGCAGCGTTGAGAAGGTCAAAGAAGCTACGGAAGAAGAATTAGCTAAAGCTCCAAAGATGAATCGAAAATCAGCCCAAATCGTTTATCGCTTCTTTAATAGAGGGAAAATATAAGTTTCCCTCTCATGAAGATAAAAAAACGGTGCGTTCATAAGAACGCACCGCATTATCCTTTCTTCAGGAGAGAGGTTTAAGTCCCTCAGATATTTCCTGTTTCACAGCGAAACCAGGCCGAATAGGTGACATTAAAGCCGGCCTTTTTGAAATCCTTGACAATTGGATCGGGGTTACTCGTCTTCAATCGAAGCGCGATCATCCAGTCTTTCTTTTGTGGCCTGGGCAGGGAGATCATACTTAAAATGATGGTTTCATGTTGATTGACGATTGAAATAATTCTCTCGAGGTCGTTCAATTTTCCGCCTAATCCCTCAATGGTGATCCTCGATCCTTCTTCCCTTATCCCTAAGGCGCCAGTGAGGAACCGTATGATATCCGATTCAGTGGCGATACCAACCAGTTTCCCTTTATCTACCACAGGAAAGGAACCGATCTTTTTCTCTTGTCCAATCCTTAATGCTTCCTCAAAAGGGGTATCTGGGTTGAAGGTCACAGGATTCTTCTTCATAATTTCCTTTACCGTCATTTTTGAAAGGAGATAATTCAATTCATGAATACTCAATGAAGTAGCGGGTGAAGGGGAGGCCTCGAGGAGGTCGTGTTTGGTAACGATGCCCACCAATTTACCCTTGTCAACAACAGGAAGCCTTCGGATATTGTTTTCTTTCATGATCTTTTGAGCGTCTAAAACATAGGTGTTGCTGTCCACAGTAATTGGATTCTTTGTCATCATATCCCTAATTCTCATTTTTCTTCCCTCCCTTTAACATATTTTCTTTCATAATAATATAATCATCAGTATCCCCATTCCGCAACAATAATAAGAAAAATTGAATATTTTTCCCATCTTAATAATTTTTATCAAGAGAGTCAAGGTTAAAATCCCCACTCCAAAGGCAATGACCGAGCCAATCAGGGTCGTCCAAAGCGCCCCTCCGGAATCCACTTTCTTTATCTCAAGAAGGATGGCGCCAAGAATAGCCGGGATGGAGAGGAGGAAGGAAAACTTTCCCGAGAGTTCTCGATCCAGACCGCAAAAAAGTCCCATGGAGATGGTGGCGCCAGATCGAGAAATTCCAGGGATGATAGCGAACCCCTGGGCAATCCCGATGAGGATGGCGTCAAACCGCCCCATCCGTCCCAATGGTTTTCCTTCCTTGTTAGCCCAACGAGTAAGCCAGAGGACCAATCCTGTGATGAGGAGCATTCCTCCGACAAGTTTAGGTTTGGAAAAGAAAGATTCAAGCCAATCTTTAAAGAAAATACCCATTAGACCGGTAGGAATGGTTGCAACGATGATCCAGAGAAAGAGTTTGGCCCCCTCCCGGTTTTCCTCTTTTCTCCTTAATGTCGATACAATCCCTTTGATGATCCTCCCAATATCCGCCCAAAAATAGATCACCACTGCCAGGAGAGTTCCCAGATGGAGCATGACATCGAAAAAAATCGGGGGTTCCTTGAATCCCAATAGGGATTGAAAAAAGACGAGGTGCCCAGAACTGCTAACGGGTAAAAATTCCGTCAGTCCCTGAACGATCCCAAGAAAAATGGATTGTAATATATTGATTTTATCCTCCTTAACCTTTGATTGTTAATTTAACGCTATGCGCTATGCTACTTAACGTCCCTGTAAAGCAGAAACGGCTGATTTTACTTTTTTCTCAACAAGATCTCTAATCTCAGTGAGTCGATCCTGAGTGAGAGCTTCAAACCGGAGAACCAGCGCTGGCTGGGTGTTCGAAGCCCTCACCAATCCCCATCCATCCTCAAATTTTACCCTGACCCCATCCACATCGATGACCGGGTAGTCTTTTCTCAATTCCTCTTTTACCTTTTCGACGACTTTAAATTTGATCTCATCCGCGCAATCGACTCGAATTTCAGGGGTGATAAATGTCTTGGGGACATCGCTGAGAAGTGTGGATAATTTCCTGTCTGTCTTTGAAAGAAGCTCAATGAGGCGGCACGAGGCATAGATGGCATCATCATAGCCAAAATAACGATCTGCAAAAAAGATGTGCCCGCTCATCTCTCCGCCGAGGGCCGCTTTTTCCTCCCTCATCTTCTCCTCGATCAGGGAGTGGCCTGTTCTCCACATAATCGCCTTTCCACCGTGTTTCTCAATGTCATTAAATAAATTCTGAGAGCATTTCACTTCCGCCACGAAAACAGCCCCTTTTTTATACTTTAATATCTCCCTCGAAAATAGGATCATCAATTGATCGCCCCAGATGATGTTCCCTTGATCATCCACCACTCCGATGCGATCCGCATCTCCGTCATATCCAATTCCTGCATCTGCCTGATTCTTCTTCACCCGGTCTATTAGATCTTTTAAATTTCCCGGAATGGTTGGGTCTGGGAAATGATTTGGGAATCGGCCATCCACCTCACAATAAAGTTCTTCCACCTCGCAGCCCAAATCCCTGAGAAGCGGTCCAGCCACAACCCCTCCCGTCCCATTTCCCGCATCAATCACCACCCTCATTTTCTTTTCGATGCGAATATTCTTTTTGAAATAGTCTTGGTAAGGTCTTGAGATTTCTTCATTAGAAACATATCCCTTACCCACCACAAATTCTCCCTTTTCGATCAATCGCCTCAGGTTCTGAATCTCTTCTCCAAAGATGGTGCTTTTTCCTACCGATACCTTAAATCCATTGAACTCTGGCGGATTATGACTTCCAGTGACCATCATTCCCCCATCTTTGTCCAGATGGAAAATGGAGAAATAATAGACCGGTGTGGAGCAAAGACCGATATCGATGACATGACATCCCGTTGAGATTAAACCTTCAACCAGAGCCTCCTTAAAAGTTTTTGAACTGAGTCTTCCATCCCTCCCGACCACTAATTCTTTCCGGCCCAAATGAGCCATACGGGTTCCGAACCCCTGACCCAATGTCTTGACAATGTCAGGAGTCAAATCCTTGTCGACGACTCCTCGAATATCATACTCCCTGAAAATCTGCGGATTGATCTGCATAAATTCCTCCGAATATTAAACGAATAGATCGAATGATAACGAATAATTCGAATGTTTTTAATTCGTTAAATTTGTTTCCATTCGTGCTATTTGCTAATAATTATCCTAAATCTCCTCGAGAATCAACTTTTTGTATTTTGCACACCATAATGTTTCCCCTCCCCCTTGAGAGACTGTGTCATAATAAATAGTAGGCAGGAAATAAAGGCCTAGTCCTCGGCGGTCTGCAAATTGGACAGGGGACAGAGGGGCGGCTGAAGGAGCTTTAGAGCGTAACCTTTTGGTGAATAAAATCATACGCTTGTTTACCATGCAAACATCACTTTCAACGTTCAGGATGGTTGCCCATAACCTTAAAATAACCGCAATTCTAAAGCTCCCGAAG